>WNFT01007879.1_pt1 | contig 10978 bp, 7 predicted proteins | sample 5400191 | NCBI WGS metagenome assembly WNFT01 (sample SAMN13153359, study PRJNA577476) | soil metagenome | isolation source: 80 cm saprolite under Madrone tree | place: USA:California | collected 2016-06-14
CCAGGTGCGCATCGAGAAGGTGACGCTCGATTCCGACGACGCGCCGCTGGAGAACGAGGGCCGCAGCCGGCTCGCTTCCTCGCAGGCGGCGCTGGACCGCTGCGCGGGCGGCGCCGTGCGGACCGGAAGGCTGGTGATGGCGTTTTCCGTGCACGAGGGGAAGGTGCGCGAGCCGCAGGTGATCATGGACTCGCTGCGCGACGAGAAAGTCGCGGGGTGCGTGGCACGGGCGATCTCGGGAGCGGAGATGGGCGGCACCGGCCGCGGCACCGCTTCGATTACGGTTCAATAGGCCGGTACCGTCAGTGGGCGGTAGCCCAGGTATCGCCGGAGCCCAGCTCGACCACGAGCGGCACCGCCAGATCCGCTGCGCTGCTCATCTGGTCCTTGACGATGCGCCCGACGTCCGCCACCTCGGCCGGCGGCGCCTCCAGCACCAGCTCGTCGTGAACTTGCAGGAGCATGCGGGCCTGGTATTTGCCGCGCAGCGCGGCGTCGACTTTCAGCATCGCGCGCTTCACCAGATCGGCGGCGGTCCCCTGGATGGGCGTGTTCACGGCGGTCCGTTCGGCGGCGCTGCGCGCTGCCGGGTTCTTGCTGTTGATGTCCGGCAGATAGCGGCGGCGGCCGAACATCGTCTTCACCACCCCGCTGGTGCGGGCCTGCGCGATGGTGTCGTCGAGCCACTGCTTCACCTTCCCGTAGCGGGCGAAGTAGCGCTCGATGATGTCCGCCGCTTCGCTCTTCTCCAGTCCGAGGCGGTGAGCGAGACCGAAAGCCGAGAGGCCGTAGGCGATGCCGTAGTTGATCATCTTCGCGATGTCGCGCTGGCGGCGCGTGACCTCCGAAGGCGGGATGCCGAACGTCTCGCCGGCGATGCGGGCGTGGAGATCCTCGCCCGATTCGAAGCTCGCGCGCAGCACCGGATCGCCCGAGATGTGGGCGAGCACGCGCAGCTCGATCTGCGAATAGTCGGCGCTCAGCAGCTTCCAGCCTGGCTCGGGAATGAACGCCTCGCGGATCTTCGCGCCGACGGGCGTGCGGATGGGAATGTTCTGCAGATTGGGGTTGACGCTGGAGAGCCGGCCCGTCGCGGCGACCGCCTGATCGAATGTGGTGTGCAGGCGCCCGTCCCTGCCGATCACGGCCGGCAGCGCGTCGAGGTACGTGCTCTTCAGCTTCGTCAGCTGCCGGTGCTCCAGCACCTTCGCGGGCAGCGGATGCTGCTGGGCGAGCTCCTCCAGCACCTCCTGGTCGGTGGAGGGGCCCGTCTTTCCCCGCTTGAGGACCGGCAGGTTCAGCTTCTTGTAGAGGACCTCGGCGAGCTGCTGCGTCGAGGCCGGCAGGAACTCGCCGCCGGCGAGCTGGTAGATCTCTTGTAGCAGCGCGTCGATCTGGCGGCCGAGCTCGTCCGAGAGCCGCTGCAGCCTGGGGACGTCGATGCGGATTCCGGTCAGCTCCAGGTTCGCCAGCACCTCGATCAGCGGCTTCTCGATGTCCTGGTAGAGCCCATGCAGCTCCGGATCCGCCCTCAGGTCTTCCCCTAGCGCCTCGCAGAGCCGGCGCGCTCCTTCGACCAACGCGCAGGCGGCCGCGGAGGTCTCATCCACCGGAACCTCGGCGAGCGGCGTCGCCTTCTTTCCCTTGCCCGTGCGCTCGCACACCTCCTTCAGGAGCGGGAGCTCGCAACTGATGCGCTCGCGGGCGGTCTGCACCAGCGAATGGTCGCGCCCGGTCGGATCGATCAGATACGAGGCGAGCCTCGAGTCGAGCCCCAGCCCGGTGAGGCGCTCCGGAAACGCCTGCGCGGTGGCCCAGCGGCACGTACACCGATTCATCCGGCAACGACACGGCCAGGCCGAGCAGCTCGTCGCGCAGCGGCTCGTCCTCGCTGGTCAGCGTGAGGAGCGCGAAGCGGTTCGCGGCGCGCGCTTTGTCGACCAGGCGCTGGACGTGCTCGAGCGTCGTCGCCGTCGATCGCGCCCCGGAAGGCGGAGTGGGCGGAGGGCGCGGCAGATCGTTCACCAGGCGCACGAACTCCAGCTCGGTGAACAACTTGCGCGCCCGCGGCTCGTCCACCGGCTTGCGCTCCAGGTCCTCGAGCTGAACCGGCAGCGGAAGCTCCCCGTAGAGAGAAATCAGCTGCCGGCCCCGCCGCACGCTCTCCAGGCTGGCGAGCAAGTTCTCCCGCAGCTTCGGTTTCTTCACGTTGGCGGCGTTCGCAAGGACGTTCTCCAGGGTGCCGTACTCCTTGAGCAGGCCGGCGGCCGTCTTTTCGCCGACCCCGGGGACACCGGGAATGTTGTCGATCTTGTCGCCGGTGAGCGCGAGGAGGTCCGCAACTTGCTGCGGCGGCACTCCCCACTTCTCCTCGACTTCGGCGGGGCCGTACCACTTCTCGTACATCGAGTCGTAGCAGCGGATCCCGTTCACGACGAGCTGCATCAGGTCCTTGTCACCGGAGACGATCACCACCTCCCAGCCCTGCGCGCGGGCGCGCCGGGCGAGGGTGGCGATGACGTCGTCGGCCTCGTATCCGGGAAACCCGATGGCCGGAACGCGCATCGCCTCGAGAACGCGGCGCACCAGGGGAAACTGGGGAGTGAGGTCTTCGGGAGGAGCGCCGCGGGTCGCCTTGTATTCCGGGTAGAGCTCGCTCCGCTTCGCCTTCGCCTCTTCGTCGAAGGCGACTGCGAGGTGCGTGGGGTTGCCCTCGCGGATCGCCCGCAGCAGCATGGTGGTGAAACCGTAGACGGCGTTCGTCGGCACGCCCTGCCGCGTGGAGAGATGGGGCAGGGCGTGATAGGCGCGGAAGATGGTGTGGGAGCCGTCCACCAACCAGAGCGAAGGCATCGGAGTCGGGTTTTAACATCGTGCGGCCGCGGCCGCGCCTCAGATCAACCGCAGAGCGCGCGGAGCGCAGAGAGGATCATCCGGCTGCCGATCAAGCGTCCTCGCGGAAGACGTCCATGTCCACGGGGATGCCGCGGCGCTGCAGGTCGTCGTAGAACCTGGGGACGAAGCCGGTGGGCACGAATCGGCCGACGACGGCGCCTTGATCGTCGAAGCCTTCCTGCCTGAATTCGAAGATGTCCTGCATGGAGATCACGTCCATCTCCATTCCGGAGATCTCGCTGATCGCCGTCACCTTGCGCGAGCCGTCCGCGAAGCGCGTCTGTTGGATGACGAGGTGGACGGCGTTGGCGATCTGGTCGCGGATCGCCCGGATGGGCAGCTCCATTCCGCTCATCAGCACCATCGTCTCGAGCCTCGCCAGCGCATCGCGCGTCGAGTTCGCATGCAAGGTGGTGAGCGAGCCGTCGTGCCCGGTGTTCATCGCCTGCAGCATGTCGAGCGCCTCGCCGCCGCGGCACTCGCCGACCACGATTCGGTCCGGCCGCATGCGCAGGGCGTTGCGGACGAGATCGCGGATGGTGATCTGGCCTTTTCCCTCGATGTTCGCCGGCCGCGCCTCGAGCTGGATCCAATGCTCCTGGGGAAGCTGCAGCTCGGCCGCGTCCTCGATGGTGACGATCCGTTCCTGCGCGGGGATGTAGCCGGACAAGACGTTGAGCAGGGTGGTCTTCCCGGAGCCGGTACCGCCCGAGATGACGAGGTTGCGCCGGACCTTCACGCAGGTGTCGAGGAACTGAGCCATCTTCGGCGTGAGCGCGCCGAAGCCGATCAGATCGTCGGAGGTGAGCAACTCGCGCTTGAACTTGCGGATGGTGATGCAGGGGCCCTTCAGCGCCAGCGGCGGAATGATGGCGTTGACGCGGCTGCCGTCGGGCAGGCGGGCGTCGACCAGCGGCGACGATTCGTCGATGTGCCGGCCGAGCGGAGCGACGATGCGCTCGAGGACGCCGAGCACCGCTTGCGGCGAGCTGAACGCCTTCTCCACCCGCTCCAGCCGGCCGGCCCGCTCGACGTAGATCTGGGTCGGGCTGTTCACCATGATCTCGCTGACGGTCTCGTCGGCGAGATAGGTCTCGAGCGGGCCGAGGCCGAGGGCCTCGTTGATCACGTCCTGCACCAGCTCCTCGCGGTCGAGGTGTGGATCCAGCTCGCCAGTCTGATCCATGCGGGTGACGATCTGCCGGACGGTGCTCTCGGTCTTCTTCCACAGCTCGTCGGATCCCAGCCTCTCGAGGTCGAGCCGGCGCAGATCGAGGGCCTCGATCAGCCGATCGTGCGCGAGCTGCAGCGTCGCTGCGTAGTCGCCGGCCAGCCCGATCACCGGGGCCTTCGGCGGAGGCGGTGCGGCGACCGGCGGCGGCGGATCACCGTCGCGCCGCGTGGCCTCGGTCCCCACGTAGCGCGGGCGCGAGGGCGTCATCGTCGGCTGCTCCGCGGCCTCGTCGCCGTCCTGCAGCACCGGCTCCACGCCGGGCCCGAGGTCCGGGGGCTCGACGTTGAGGATGAAATCGCCGATGAAGACCTTGTCGTCGGGCGAGATGACCTGGGGCCCGGCGAGCTTCTTCCCGTTCACGTACGTGCCGTTGGTCGACTTCAGGTCGAGGACGATGATCTTTCCGTCCTTCACGACGATCTTGGTGTGCTTCTTGGAAATGTTCCCCTTGGGCAGGCAGATGTCGTTCTCGTCGACGCGCCCGATGGTGATCTCTTCGCACTCGAAGTCCAGCCGCTGCGTGGCTGCGCCCTTCTCGGTGAGGATGACGCTGAATGGCATTGTCGGAGCCCCCGGCGGGGACAGAGTACTTAGACATGGGGTGCAGATCAAAAGGCAACTGCGGAGCCGCATACCCGCGAGCGGTCAATCAAACACCGAGAACGACACCGAGTCCTCGGCGTCCTTGTAGAGCTTGCGCGCTCCGTCGAGCAACTCGTTCGCCTTCTCCGTCCCGGGCGAGATCAGGCGCGGAGTCACGTAGATGGCGAGCTCGGTCTTCCGCTCGACGAAGCTGCGGCTTTTGAACAGCTCGCCGAGGATGGGGATGTGCCCGAGCAGCGGCACTTTCGAGACCTCCTTGTCCTCGCTGTAGTTGAACAGCCCGCTGAGGACGATGGTCTCCCCGTCCTTGACGGTCACGCTGGTCTTCACCTCCCGCACGCGAAGTCCCGGCATGTCGAAGCCGTTGGCGCGGACACCGATGCTGCGGTCGACGTCGCTCACTTCGGCATGGATCTCGGCCGCGATGTTGCCGCTTCTGTCGGCGGTGGGCGTGATGTCGAGCAGGATGCCGAACTTCTTGAACTCCACCGAGGACTGGCTCTGCGTGACCATGACGATGGGGATCTCGCCGCCCGCGGCGAACTGCGCCTTCTCGCCGCTGGCGCAGACGAGCCGTGGCTGGCTCAGCACCCGGACGGCTCCCTTGTCGAAGCGCGCGCCCGCCGAGAAGTCCGTCGCGGCGGACGCGTTCACGCTCACGCTCGCCGACTTCTGCGTCTGCCCGGAATCAAGGCCGGCGAGGGGGTGGATGATGGCGACGCTCGCCGTCGCTCCTTCTCCGGTGGACACCAGCGCGGCAGGCGGTTTGATCCCGACCGCCTTGGTGCCGCCGGAGCTGGCCTCCACGAAATCCACCTCCACCAGGATGATCTTCTTCGCGCCGATGGTGACCAGGTTTTCCGCCTTCTCCGCTGCGGAGCGCGCGATCAGATCGAGCTTGCGCAGGTCATCCTTCGACTCCACGGAGCCTTCGAGGACCAGCGTGTTCCCGAGGACGCCGGCGGATACGCCGCGAAGGCCGTGGCGCTGCAGGGCCCGGTTCAGCGCTTCGGCGGCGGCCCTCCGCGCGTTCCCGCTCGGGCGGACGAAGGACGTCACTTGCGGGTAGAGCTGGGTGAGCTGTTGGACGCGCTCGTAGTCGTCGCCGGTGAGCGTCTCTCCTTCGATGACTACCCGGTCACCGACCACCCGGACGTGGATGCCCTCGCGCTCGCCCAGCAGCGCGCGCACTTCGCTCATCAATTCCTTGGGGTCCTGCCTGCGGACCACGACCAGATAGCTGAGGCGCGAGTCGTTGGTGCGCCAGATCAGCAGGGAGGTGCGGCCCTCTCCCACACCGGTGATCAGCAGCTCGCCCCCGCCGCCGATCTGCTTGACGTCGGCGATCTCCGGCTCGCCGATGGCGACGCGGGCCACGTTGCCGGGCTGGATCACTTTCTGCTGCCCGACGCCGAGCGTGATGATGGCGCCATCGGGCTGACCGGCGGCGGTCGCGGCGAAGAGCAGGGCAAGGATCGGCAGTCGTCGCATCTCGCCGGATAGCGTGGCAGAACCGGCGGGTGGCGACCATCGGTCAGAAGAGCGGGGCCCCCATGAGGAATGCCCAGGCAGTGCCCGCGGCGATGGCGACGCCGTAGGGAACCGACCTCGGGCGTGGACGACCGCCGGCCTTGGCCGCCAGAATCCAAGACAAAGCGAGGACGCCGCCTGCGATGGCCACGTCGAGCAGCACCGCGAGCGAGAATGGCCATCCGGCGGCGGCGCCCGAGACCAGGCCGGCGATCGCCATCAGCTTCACGTCGCCCGCGCCCATCCAGCCGCGCCACATCGCGAGCGCGAGGGGGGCGGCGCAGACGAAGGCGCCCAACGCGGATTCCAGGAGCAGCGTCAGCCCGCCCAGCCAGAGGAGGCAGATAGCGATCACCAGCAGGGCCGGGTAGGTGACCGCATTGGGGACGCGGCGCTGCCGCAGGTCAGTGACGGCGCTGACCGCGAGCGCGGCGCAGAGCGTAGCGAGCGCGATCCGGGCCGGGAGGGGAGCGTCGACGAGATCGCGCAATCGACTCACGCGGTTGACCCTGGAGCTCAATCCTTGAACGCGCAGGTCAGCTTCTCTGCGCACACGTAGTACTCGTCGCCGTCCTGGATCTGCCGCCGGGTCAGCCGGCGCTTCTCGAACCAGGTCCCGTTCGAGGAGCCGAGGTCCTCGATGAACCAGGCATCTCCCTCACGGACGATGGCGGCGTGCTCGCGGCTCACCTTTCCCGAGTTGATGACCAGGTCACAGTGCTTTCCCCGCCCGATCAGGAACCGGTCCTTCTGCACACGCCCGATCTCCTCTCCGTCACCGGCGAGCAGCACGATGGTGCGGCCGGCCGCAGCGGCCTCCTGGGCGCGCCCGCTCACGATGGAGGTGCGCGGCCGCGGGGGTCCTGCGACGCCCGGCAGATCCAAGCTCGTGGCCCCCGAGTCGTCCGTGGTCTCGTTCGACGGATCGGCATGGCCCGGCGCGGTTGGAATGGAAGCCCGGCGCGGTATGCCGGCCGCCGCGAGCTGCCGGCCGACCTCCACGCGGTCGGGATCTCCTTGCCCTCTCGCTCCGCTGGGCCGCTCTTCCGGGGAAGGCGCGATGCGCAGGCGCCCCGAGTCGGTGAGGGCGGATCTGGGGACGAGCTTCTGCAGATCCGCCGGCAGAAGGAACCCGTTCAACCGCGCGAAGGTGTAAAGAGCCTGGTTGATCAACGCCTCGCGGTCGACTCCCATCTCGGCCGCCATGCTGGAGAACGTCTCCCAGAGATTGTCGGCGATCAGCAGGGTACGGGGCGTCCTGGCGCGCTCATCGGTCATGGTCGGGATTCAGTGTAGCGGACCCGCCATCTCGGGAACAGCCCTCTCATGATCTGTACAGCCTGAAGGCAATAGTCGCCAAGCTGCCTTCGGCCGTCGCGGCTAGTGATAACCCACGACGCCCGTCGCCGTCGGTGAGAGCACGAGCGAGGGATCGGCCTGCAGTACTTCGTTGCTTCCCGTCAGCGAGGTGAACACCAGGCTTGGCAACCGCCGGGAGCTGTAGGGATAGACCACCGTTGCCAGGCCAGCCGCCGCGGTGCTGTCGGCGTAAAAGACCGGCGCGTATCCGCTGCCGATGTTCCAGCCGGGTTGGTAGAAGCCCGAACCGGGGATGATCGGGATTGGCCCAGAGAGCTGGAACGAGAACGCGACGTCGTTGACACTCGCCGCCTGCGGCGGCTTCGGCGGGACGCTGGTCGGGTCGCCGCGATCGTAGGTCGAGCGCGGATAATCGAACCGTTGCTGGTGGACGAGGAATTTGCCCCCCTCCGCGACGCGGCCGTTGACGGTGAGTCGCGCCGCCTCCGGGTCGCCGGGTTTTGCTTCCAGGACCAGCCATGGCCGGGTCCCTGCCGCGCGCACCTCTGCGACCGCTCCGAAACCTCCGCTGCACGCCTCCGGATGGAAGACCGCTGACCCTGCGGGCCTGTACACGATGCTCGAGATCTGCAGATCGAGATGGTCCGGCTGCACGTCGGTGATCGTCAGCTCGAAGCGCAGGGGGTTCTGCATCTTCTCCGAGCTCACCATGTCCTGGCAGGGAGCCGAGGTATCGGCGGCCAGCGAGACCGCCGCGAACGCCACCACGTCGCCCGCGCCGAGCGCGATCGCGGGGTCGTCGCGCCAGGTAGCAAGGTCCGCTGGCGTCGTGGTGAACCGCAGGATGTCGGCGCCGGCGTGAGTCACCGTGCCGGCGCGCCGCTCCAGCGCGGGGATCCGCGAATGCCAGATGGCGCGCCACGATCCTCGGTGCGTCACGCCCGGCTCGAACGTGCTGGTGTCGACGGTGAGGACGGGTGGGTTGGTGACCGGCGGGCTGTAGGCCGGGGGCAAGTCGAGGGTCGGCACGAGGCCGGCGTCGTTCGCGAGCGTGTACAGGTTCTGGTTCACCAATCGGAGATGCGGGACGTCGATGAAATACGTGAGGCCGTCGGTGGCGCTGACCGCCGCGAGCAGCTGGAAGAGCTGGACGGGCGAGGTGGTCGGCTGTCCGACGTAGAGGCGCGTGCAGGGGGGGACCGTACAGATGTTGACGATATCCGGCGCGAGTGGCCCGGGCCGCGGCTTGATCGCGCGCAGGAACGCTCCCTCACGCGTCAGCCCCTTGGCCGGAAGCGAGATCGGCTGCATCGGTTCCGCGACATCCTTCGTCGGGTCGAACGGAGGGATGGGAACGATCCCCCTCAGCACCAGTCCCCGCCCCGTTCCGGCGAAGAGCACCCCTCCGGTATCGAGCTCCCGGCCTGGCTGCGCCGTCGCGAGCGGCTCGACGACCATCATCAGCAGCTCGCCCGCGGGCCGCGTCCGCGTCTGACCGCTCGCGTCCTGGTCGTACCAGCGCGGGCTCAGGGCGACGGACCGAACGTGGCGCCCGCCGGCGCTGATGCGATCGACCGTGCAGGGTCCGCCCGGGGTGCTGGGCGTCTGGATGGAAACCACGCCGTCGCCGGCCCCGTCCGCCACGTACACCTGTGCAGCGTCGCCGGGAACCACGGCGAGCTTCGTCGGCACGACCGGATCGAGCGTGCAGCGTCCGTGGATCGAAGGGACCTGCGCAAAACCGCTGCCGTCCAGGCGGACGTCGAGCGCTACCAGCTCGGAGCGGGTGGCGACGAAGGCCGTCACCGGCTGTCCGGCGTCCGCGCTGACCTCGATATCGAGCTCGGGATCGACGGGATTGGCCGCGACGACGTCGATGAGCTGGCTCTCGAGCGTCCCCCCGTCCGGGGCCGGGCCTGAGAGGTCGAGGTACTGGACGGGGCGCGGCACCCCGCCGGTCGACTGCGTCTCAACCAGGCTGCGCGCGTCGACGATCGCCAGGGTGGAGCTGCCGGGCCCCGCATCGGGAGCGCTTTGCGACCCGGCCACCAGCGCCACGCCCGCGGAGCTTCCGTCGGCGCGGCTGAGCCGCGCGCCGGCGATCCGCATCGGCCGCTCGCCCGTCTCGACGGTCGTGGGGAATACCCGGATCGGAGCGGGCACGAACTGGCGGTCCTGGTTGGTTGGACAGGTATCCGCCGGATCGATGCCGCCGTCGAGCAGCAGCGGGCCGTTGCAGAGTTGCAGGGCGCGCAGCCCGTCGCGTCCGGTGTTGGCGATGAACATCACGTCGCGATCGCCCGCTCCGGTGGCGGCGAGGCCCGTCGGAGCATTGAACTGGCCTACGCCCACCGTCGACGCGTTCGTCGAGCAGGCGATGGCGAGAAGCGGCAGGAGCAGCAGCGCTCGATTCATCAAGGGCAGCTCCCGGCGAGGGCGCGAAGGGCCGTCTTCGAGGGAGCGTCCTTGGGCACCTCGATGAGGGCGAGCCGGCAGTTCCCGAACACGCTTACGGCGAGGCATGCGGAGGCAGGCTTCGAGGCGGGGCAGTCGATCTGCTGGATGTTGAAGGGCGAATCGCCCAGCCGGCCCACCTGCGCCACCACTTGGTTCGAGCCGGTATCGAAGATGGAGACTGCGCCGAGTCGCTCCGCCACGATGGCGAGGAGCGGCGGGGCGATGCCGCGATCGATGCGGACCATGTCGGACGGGGAGACCGGCAGTGAAACGATCTCGCGGACGCGGGGCGCAACGGAAGGTTGCGCGGGAAGCTCGATCACCACCAGGGAATCGGGATTGCGCATCGTGGCCCAGAGCGTCGCCGGCGGTGCGGAGAGGGTGGCGGGCGGGTCGGGAACGTCGAGCAGAAGCTGGGTCGTGTACGTGCTGAGCACGTCGGCGCGCAGGTCGAGGAGGTACAGCGCCGCCGCGCTTCCGGCGTCGACGTTGAGGATGCGGAGAAAGTTGTTCACGACGCCGATGCAGAGTCCGGTGCCCGGCTCGCCCGCGCCGAAGGCCGTCGATCGCTGGTAGCACCCGCTCAGGTAGAGCTGCCGGCGCATCTCGTCGAATACCATGGGGCCGACTCCGTACCCGCCGTCGATGAAAAATGACCCCGCCTGCATCGTGAACAGCAGCTGCGAAGGATCCTGCATGCTCAACGCGGCGACCGCCGTGCTGGTGATGATGCCTGCGCTGCTGATGGAGACGATGTGGGGAATGATCGACGAGACGAAGAGGACGCTCTGCGGGGCCTGTCCAGGCAGCACGCTGTTGCCGGCAGCGATGGCGTAAGGCCCTTCTACGCCCACCGACCGGAGATCGATGATGCCGGCACGGCAATCCTTTCGCGCGTCGTCGCCCGCGTTAGGCGGGCAACCGAGGGACCCGCCGGAG
>WNFT01006260.1_pt1 | contig 10974 bp, 11 predicted proteins | sample 5400191 | NCBI WGS metagenome assembly WNFT01 (sample SAMN13153359, study PRJNA577476) | soil metagenome | isolation source: 80 cm saprolite under Madrone tree | place: USA:California | collected 2016-06-14
CAGCTTGGATCCATGCATCGATCCCACCCAGAAGCGGTCGTATTTTCTTGAATCCTGCCTGCTTCAGGTGCCTAGCAGCAGTGGCTGCTGATGCCTCATTTGGGCACGCGCAGTACACGACGATCTCCAGTTCGCGAGAATAGGTCGTCACGACCGGATCAATGTCCTCCGGATGCGCGGGCACGGCGCCCGGAATGATTCCGTATTGCGTGCGGGCCTCCTTCGGTCGCACATCAAGAATAAGAAGCTTCTGGCCTTCGTCGATCGATCCGCGAAGTTCATCGACGGTGATACGGTCCATGCGAAGCTGACGGATAAACGCCTGCCGCCGCCACCATCTTGCCAGCAAATACAAGCCAAGTGCGGCGAGGACAACCAAGACGCCAAACTTGCCGATATCCGTAAGCGTGAGGAGGATATCGGTGATCGCACTTTGGAATATCGAGCCGAGCAGCACTGGCACGCTCACAAACAGAAGCGCCCCAGTTCCGTTGAGCAACAGAAAGAAGGGCAGCGACATCTTGGTGACACCAGCCATCGCCACTGAAATGGTCGTAAGTCCCGGAAAGAATTTTGCGAACAGTAGCGACCAGGGACCGACTTTCGCGAACGCGGTCTCAGTCTGGCGAACGCAGAAATCCGGAGACAAAGACATTTTGCAAAGCAATCCGAGAATGCGACGACCATAGCGTTCACCGCTCCAATACCAGGCAAGATCTGCAATCAGGGAGCCGCTGACTCCTGAAAGAATAATCTCGTGGACCTGATAACGGCTCTGGGTCACAAGCGCTCCCGCTGCCATGGCAGGCCGCTCTGGGCCAGCAGGACATTGAGGAAAACGACCAACAGGCCGTGCTGTTCGATGACGGAAATGATGTGCTGCATACCGATCCCGCCAGTCTCGCCCGTTATATCGTCACGATCATCCGCGGCATGTTCAGCGCTCACTCACCAAACTTATTGCCGAACATAGGAGCCTCGGGCAGCAGTGCTCCTGCTACACGCCTTGCTTCGGGCTCCGTTATATATTCGCATCGAGGAAGGCTCGCACCATGGAGATCGTTGCGGTCGGATTTTCCTCCTATCCAATGGCCGGAGTCTGGAATTACGCCTTCGCGCACGCTGCTGGCTGCAAACTGCATAATCTTTGCCATGGTCGCGCCAAACGATTTCTCGCCCCCGATGCCAGCACAGGCATGGGAAGCTTGCCTTTAGCGAGGAATTGCCGGTTGTCGATAGCGTCTTGGTCGAATGCGGCGAACTGCATGAAACCGGAATGCATTGCGCCTGGCATCGCGTAGAGCTTGGAATAGTGCCTGCGCGCCGCTTCGCTGAATCGCGCAGGGGTCGCTGAAAACTCGTTCCAGAATCGGTCGAGATAAATGCGCTCTCGGCCGGCCACCAGCCTCTCCATGTCTGGCCCGCCGAAGCGAAAGTGCCAGAGCAGCGGGTTTTTGAGAATCTCCTCCCACGGCCCGACGCCCGGCAACGGCGCGTCGATGAGAATGAACCGCGTAACTCGGTCGGGATGCTGCGCGGCAAAAGCATAGCCGACCATATTGCCGATATCGTGCGTGACGAGGTCGGCTCGGTCGATTTTCAACTCGTCAAGCAAACCCGCCACGTCGCCGGCTTGCGTCTTCTTGTCGAAACCTCCGGCGGGCTTGGAGGAGAGGCCCATTCCCCGCAGGTCAGGCACCACCACGGTATGATCGCGTGCAAGGTCGACTGCCATCGGCGCCCACATGTCGCCGGTCTCGCCATAACCGTGAAGCAAGACGACGGCCGGCCCCGTGCCCCCGCAGCGCACGTATATTGAGGTGCCGTTGGTCGCTATATCCCTTGTGCGGAATCCCGGCGGAAAGTCGAAGGCGTTCATGATCGTCTCCACTACGGCCGCCACCGACCGAAAAGCGCGCTTCAGGAGCGAAAAAGCACAAACGTCACGTGTTGAAGCTTTGCCCGGTTCGGGTTTTTAGCTGCTTCGCACAGCGTTGTAACCACGCTTGACACTTTCTCGAGCGCGCACATCTCACTCAGTTCGGTTTGGTGCAACCACCTATGCCATAGCGACTCACTTCTGGTGTGCGGCGATCATCGCCTCGCCCATCCTGATGAGGCGATCGCCTAATCCCGCGTGACCCATGCTCTGTGCGGTCACGTGCAGGCCCTCGAGTAGTAGGAACAATTCGTCCCCGAGTAATTCGGGCTCCGCCAGGCCGGCAGCTGCGCACAGCGCAATGATCCGATCACGTTGTGTGTTCTTGAACGCTTCGATCACGCGCCGCGCGGGGTGATCCTTTTCCGCCAGCTCGACCGCGGCATTCGCCAGCGGACATCCGCGCTCATCGCCGCTTTCGACATGATCGGCCATATCCTCGAGCCAGGCACGCAGTTGTCCCCGTGGGTCGCCCAGATGCTGCCCTGCCAGCTTGTTCCACGATGAGCTCGCCTTATCAGCCAAGCGACGCAGGTACTCGACAACCAGCTCGTCTTTTGAGGCGAAATGCCGGTAGAGGGTCATTTTGTTAGTTCCGGCCACATCTGCGATGGATTCGACCCCGACAGCCCTGATTCCATGGCGGTTAAAGAGGTCCGTCGCAACCGCGAGAATGCGCTCGCGCGGAGGAATGCCTTCGCCCTTTCCAAGGGTTGTGACTTTGCGTGGAGGCCCGTATTGAGCCATGTTCGCTCGTCGCGCCGAAGTTGTTAGTACCCGTTACTGCCGAATGCGGAACTTGCCGGGGACACAGGGGCCCCATTTGCGGTCTTAATGAGCGATGCGCTGGTGATCAGTGAAGTCAACGCGAAGATGCCAACGCGGTCGCGGCAAGCGCTACGGCAAGCACAGCCAGACCTTGCTTGAAGACAATCATGAGGCTTTTCCTTCCATTGTGGCCTGGAGTGCCGAACGCACTCCATCGCACAGGACATCTATCCCTTGCGGGAAAGCGGACATCGCGGGAGATCCGAGTTGTACCCATTAGGAGACAAAAGCGCTTTGACTAGGGTCCCTCGCCGCCTGCTCGGTTCAAAACCGTTCGAAACCCAAGATGCGCGGCGCCGAGGTCCACTTCCTGCGGCTGCCGCGCGGCCGGGCGATAACGCGCACAGTAGTTGGAAGCGCACAGGAAAGAGCCGCCCTTGATGACGCGGCTTGGCGACTGACCGGCGGTCAATGCCAGATCCTGCAATTCGGGTCCGCCCGGATTAATAGCTGCCTCGCGCGGGTGGCCCGGTCGATACCAATCGCTCGTCCACTCCCAGACGTTGCCGATCATGTCGTAGAGGCCGTAGCCATTGGGCTTGAAGCACCCGACAGGCGCGGTCCCGGCGTAGCCGTCCTCGTTCGTATTGTAGACAGGGAAGATGCCTTGCCAGGTGTTGGCGATCGGCTTGCCATCGGCATCGAACGCGCTCGACCAGTCGTCCTCGCCGTCGCGACCGCCGCGCGCGGCAAATTCCCACTGCGCTTCGGTGGGCAGCTCATGCCCGCGCCAACGCGCATACGCGAGCGCATCCTCGTAGGCGATATGCACGACTGGATGATTGTCCTTGCCCGCAATCGAGCTGCCGCGACCTGTCGGCTCGCGCCAGTTGGCGCCCGCCACGTATTGCCACCACTGCGTGATCCGCCCGCCGCTGCCGACATTGGTGGGCGGGATGAACACGACCGAGCCGGGAACGAGCAGCTCCTTGGGCATGCCGGGATGCGTCACAGGGTCGAGCCCGCGCTCGGCAAGCGTCACGTACCCGGTCGCGGCCACGAATTCCCGAAACTGGGCGTTGGTCACCTCGTGGCGATCGATCCAGAAGCCGTCGACGCGCACGATGTGGGTAAATCGCTCCTCCGGGCGCTGACGTTCGGAGCCCATGACGAACGTTCCGCCATGCATGAACGCCATCCCGGCGTGGTCGTTGTCCTCCGACGGCAGGCCGGAATAGCCGGCGCAGCTTCCGAGCTCGCCTCTAGCCACGTCCTTTTGCGCGATGGCTGTGGCGAACATGCCGATCATCAGACTCGTGGCACCGATGCCAACGGAGCAGATCTGCAGGACGCGCAGTATCATGGCACGTTCTCCGCAGTGGTTAGGTGGCCTCATTCGATCACCGACCTCCCCATGTTGAGCGGAACATCGTGGGCATTTCGACAGTCCCGCTGCGCCTCACCGTTCGCGGACACCGCTGGGGGCGTCGGTCATCCGGTTATCGGCTACTGCCCTTCAGATATGTCTATCTTGGTGGAGCATATGGGTCAGAAGTGCCGAGTTTGATCGGCGGATATTTCTTCAGGCTTTCCATGAACTCAGCGACGATCTTCGTAACCGGCGCGGCGACCCATGAGTTGTGCCAGACTACGTCGTCGCGCTCCTCCTTCAGATCGGTGAGGAGATTGATGACTTTCGGCAGTGGGAGGGTCAACGGCGGGTCATACATGTTTTGCTGCCAGATGAAGTGTACCTTCCAGTTTCGCCATTTGACAGCAAACAACCGATCAGCGACGTAGGCAGGAAATCCTTCGCGGTTGGAGTGCTCGTGTTTGCCTAGGAAGAAATCCAATTGATCGACACCGTCAATCGGGCGATCCTCCGGAACCTCCGCTCCACCCACACTAGCAAGGGTCGGATAGAGGTCTACAATGTGAACGATCTCGTTGCTGACAGCGCCCGCTGGAACTTTACCCGGCCATCGGATAATGAACGGCGCACGTAGTGAGGCTTCCATCGCCGTGAAATACGTACCGCGCCATGGTCCGCTGTCACCCTCCCACGGGTGGGTCGCCTCTGGACCGTTGTCGCTGGCAAAGATGACAATCGTGTTGTCTTCGATGCCTGCTTCCTTGATCGCGTCCAGAATTTGTCCAGTGCGGTAGTCCATCTCGGCCAGACAATCGGCCCAATCGCCGTTGCCCGTTTTGCCAGCGAACTCAGGATTTGGCAGCGTCGGAAAGTGGACCAACGAGAACGAAACGTACGCATAGAACGGCCGGGTCGCGTTCGCGTTGCGTTTGATGAAATCCACAGCGTGGCTCGTGATCTCGGCTTCCATAGTTCGGCGCCGATCGACGTTCAGCTCCGCAACTTGCCGGGCCTCCTCGCCCTTATGCGCTTCGTAGATGTATTCGGGGGGAACGACGTTTGCGTTCCAGCCCTGCTTGTTGCCAACCGACGGCCACATGCTGTTCGTTTCGTTCAGCGACGGCCACATGGCCTCGTCGTAGGTGCGCGGGATGCCATACCACTCGTCGAATCCTTGATGCGTGGGAAACCGCGCCTCGGCACTGCCGAGATGCCATTTACCCCACGCACCGGTAGCGTAGCCTCTCGCGGACAACAACTCCGCGATGGTAACCTCCCACAGCGTCAACCCGTCCGGAATGCCGCCAATCGGGACTTTGTATGTGCCAGAGCGGATGGGAAAGCGGCCCGTCATGAGCGCCGACCGACTGGCCGTGCACTGAGACTCGACATTGAAGTTGAGCAGCCGCATGCCTTCGCTTGCGAGCTTGTCGATACGCGGCGTGGGCGCACCGCGAAGGATGCCACCGCCGTAAACGCCTAGTTCGCCGTAGCCCAAGTTGTCCACAAGCATGAAGACAATATTTGGCTTCTTTTCCTCCGCTTTGGCCGGAGCGACAGCGCAAAGTATCGCAGCCGCAGCCAATAGTGGCCAGACAGTGGTGCTGAATTTGCGATTCACGATCTAGTATCCTTTCATTCGGCTATTCCTCACAGGGTGGGAGCCTGCTGCTTCGGAATGGCGAGCGTCCAAGAGCCTCCGAAGACGATCGTCCGGCCTCTGGGACGAGCCTGCGCTTGATACCCGTAGTAGCCCTTGGCGAAGCCCGAGGTGGCTTCAGTCTAGAATTCAATAAAAGTGCAGGATGGGTTTCGCTGTGCTCGAACCCATCCTGCGAGTTACGAGCTACCTTACGGATAGCAGGGAGAACTTGGTCCATAGCCGTAGCGGCAGTCCGCTGCATAGCCGCGAGAGCTATCTCGGTACCGGTAACTCTTGCGGACATAGCGCACGCTTTCGCCTGGCGCGAGGTTGCTAGCTGCGGCGGCGAGATTGCTCATGGGGATCGCCGATGCTGGCACAACCATGGCGCTGGACAGCGCGGCGCCGGCGACGATACTGATCGCGAGAGTTCTCATGGAACACCTCCTGGTGTTGCTGCACCTTCAATGGTTAAATCGCGACCGTTTCAGTGGCGGATGCCGACCTGCGACGGGAAGCGTGGTGCGCTCGTACACTAGTGTCATCGGAGAGAATTGGCTTAGGCGCTCTTGCTCTGACTGCACCTACGTTGCGCCAATCGCAATTCTATGAGCCATGCGAAACCGCTGGCTGCCATTTCCTCGGTCTCTTGTTCTAAGGAAGACAGCGACACCCCCATCGGAGAACGCGCTCAGCCGCTCGCGCGTCGCTCTACGGAGCACCGTCATGTCATTTCCTGCGGACGGCGGCCCCGAACTGCCGTAAGGCTTAACTACGCGTAAGAGCGTCTCGGAGCTCAATCAACTTAGCGAGTTTCTGCTCTTGTTCCGCGATTCGGTTCGCGGTCCTCTCTTCATCTTCAGCGCCCGAGTGCGCAGCGGCCTGCTCGACTAACTCATTTATATTTTGCCGTATCATTGCAATGAGCTCATCAAAGTCCGCAATCGTGCGTCCAGCCATCGCTCGTTTCCCGAGTTAAATATATTCAGCTGAGCCGGGATTTCGTCTACGAGCAGCCCCAGTGTGCTTGCCTCGTGCGTGAAACAAGTGATCTTGCTAAAGCGCGCCTGCCTGAGGATTTGCCTGTTACGGAGCGCCGACATCGTCAGCGCGCTCCGTGTGTCCAATTAGCAATAGCAGAGTTCGATAGTCGATTGCTGTGCGCTCCTTGTTACGACTTTTTCCATCTTGCGGTTTTTAACCAGAGGCCTATCGACGCAGAGCAGCTGTGCACTTATGAATTCGGCGCCCAATAGATTCGAGCGCCCAGGCTCAAGCTTCCGCTTTCGTGGCTGCAACTGCAATAGCGAAGATGACGTCCGCAAGTCAGACGACGAAAGAACCAAGCCGATCGCCAAGCTCACCCGCTCGCCGAATTGCGTGCTTGAGGTGGTCCTACACGGGGACAGAAACTCGCCAATGATGGCCAGATGACGAAGTAAGTCTTGGCGTGCGGTCAAGCGCGCGGCGTGAAGAAGGCGAAATCTATGCTTCCACTGATCCTGATGAGTGCATGCAATCCGTGACCGAGGCGAAGCGGCTGCTCGGCCTCAGCTAGACGATATACGAATCCTCATTCGCTCGAGCAGAATTTCAACGCGTCATTATCGGTGAGGCCCTTCCCGTTACCAAGTCGCCGCAAAAATCGCGGTAGTGAGGGCTGTGCAATCACGGAGCTTCATGCGTGAGGTGGTCCAAGCAGATATTCAGCGCGCCATGCGCTACCATCCAGCGCCGCGCGCGTGCTTCTCGCGCCATTTCGGTCCGGGCCCACGCATGTAGTATAGCTAGGGCCGGTACGGGTCGCACACAGAGGCCCTCAGCCAGCGCCACCGCTGAGCAACCGCATCGACGGCCTGCGTCGTCGTTCGCGTGGCAAGCAACACTTTCAAGACGTACGAATCTGGAAATTCGCTCATTTCGAACCTCCCTCGGTCATCGAGGACTCCTGTTCGGCCGGAGCTGCTGAACGTCCTCGAACGTTCTCTTTTGCATTTTCCAGCTAGGCCTATGGCGTCGATGCGAAGCTAGGAGCGGCTTAGCGTCAAAAAGCGGGGCCGAGAACGGCACTGCCTTTTCCGCCGCGGCGCCTTCCTGGCGGCCCAGGTCCCGCTTTTTGATCGAATGGCCCAGATCGAAGTTCGACGAAGGCCGGTCGCTCCATTCCACGGAGGTTGTCAGGATCATTGGCGCCTCACGTGATGTTTCTGCGAAATTCGCTTGGCGTCTGTCCGGTAATCTTGCGAAAGGCCAGAGTAAAGGAGCTGTTAAAGGCGTAGCCTAGAGTCAATGCGACATCCGTGATCGAATTTGCTCGGTCCGACAACAGCACCTTCGCCCGCTCAATCCGGCGCTGAAGAAGATATCCCTGCGGTGGAATTCCGAAGGATTGCTTGAAGGCTCGACAGAAATGATGCTGGCTCAGCCGAGCGAGCCGAGCAAGCGTGATCAGCGATACTCGCTCGTCCAGGTGTTCTTCGATGTAACCGATGACAGCACGCTTTTGCCAGCAGGCAAGGCCGCCGCGACTCGCTGGTGAGGTCCGAGCCAACTCTCGGCCGGAGCGCGATAGCTCGTGCGCAAGGACACTCGAGAGCGCATCGAAGTAGAGGTTGCTTTCAGGTTGATTGCGCTCAATCACATTCTTCAACTTTGTGGCGGTCGCCCAAAGAACGGGGTCTTCGAAGAATGCTCTCGGCGCATACGAGGTGTCCACGTCGACGGATTTTTGAAGCTTAGCTGGACTCAAGTAGAGATACGTCATACGTAAGGCCGTACTGGTGTCGTGCCATTCACGATAGGAATGGCCGGCTGGCACGAACGTCAGCTTGTTGGCAAAATTTCGGAGCGTGGTTGGAGGTAGCCCATCAATCGACGTCTCGCCTTCGCGACGAACGCCATCCTCGTATAGCACCAGCAAATGCGCTGGACCGCCGTAACTGACGTCGATCCTGCTTCGGGTTGGCGCGTAGATGCCCTCCGTCACCATTCCGTACCGTTCCGTGCAGTGCCGCTTGACTAACTCGATCGGAGAAATCTGGACAGTTTTACCGAAGAGATCGCATCGGGCGGACACCGCCGGTGCGAAATCTGCGCACAATTCAGATTGCTTGAAATTTGTTTCATGAAGCAAATCTTGATTCGCAGCCTGCCACAGCGGCCGTGCTGCTTCGGAGCTCGCATCCAGCGCTCGTATTGAGGGAGGAGTCATCATCGCCATCACTTGCCCGGTCGGCGTTTAAGCACGGCATCCTGGCAAATGATACTTTCGCAACCGCGGCGTCTCTATCCGACATAGGTGCCCCCGAGTGTCCCTTTGGTCTTAATGGGCCCACACGAAGGTATAGATTAGATCCAGGAGCGCGCTGGGCCCCTGAAGGCTGCACCGGACGCCGCCTTGGGCGGGCACGGCCCCACTCACTGTGCTCATTTCAATGACTAGAGGACTACGAAACCGGAGCAGGTCCCTTGCCTCTGTCGAGTGCCGCATAAAGACAGTCGACAAGGCGTTGCCCCTGGAGCTCGACAGGCTTATGCAGAAAGCAGATGGCTCCAGCGTTCAACGCGCGTGCCTTAACGGTCTCGTCAGGATAGGCCGTAATGAAAATGATCGGTATTTCAGAGCCGAGACGAGCCAAATGAGCCTGCAACTCCAACCCGCTCATCCCTGGCATTTGCACATCCAATATCAAACATCGCGTCTCGGCCACCGATGACGACTGCAGAAACGACTCGGCTGACGCGAATGTGTGGGCTGCCAACCCGAGCGACCTCACGAGGCTTTCTACAGCAAAGCGAACCAAATCGTCATCGTCTACGATCGATATGAGCGCAGTTGCTGTCAACAGGTCATTCCATCACAGGTAAATAAGGCGACCGGCGCCGACGCTTCGACAAAGCGGTGGACCACAATGCCACGGGCCGGCCATATCTGGAAATAGTACTTGGGTGCTAGGGCGCGTACTCATAAATCGCCCAGCGATGTTCGCTCTCAGGTAATCCGGACATTGAATCGACACGGCCCCAGGACCGAGTCTGACCCGAAGCGGACGCTCGAGATCTTATTTCCATCATGGGCGTTATCCGGCTCCTCGCGCGTTGTCACCTGCCACTGCAAGTGGCAGAATGCACGTGACTGCGAAGCCGGGCGGTCTCATGTGGGGAGTTCCCGACGCGGAATAAGATTAGTTCCGTGCCCTCCAATCCCTGCGAGGGGCGCTCCGATGGCGAACACGGCGGCGGCCGCATCAGAAGAACAGCATTTCGTCCTCTCGCACTTATTGCCGAGCTTGGCGCAGCGACGCCTCGCCCTTGCTGTTGTGCTGGCCTTGCTTGTCGCCTTTGTCATCACGGCTGGGCCGCTCTCGACCTTCCAGCCGGGGCGGATCGACGCCTTCGTCCCGGCCTATGCCACGGCGATCTTCGTGAATGACTTGATCACCGCGGTCCTGCTGTTCAACCAGTTCGCCATCCTGCGCTCGCGCGCCCTCCTCGCGATCGCGAGTGGATATCTCTTCACAGCGCTTATCGTGATCCCGTGGGTGATGACCTTTCCGGGCGTCTTCACGCCAGGTGGCCTGCTTGGCGCGGGGCTACAGAGCACGGATTGGCTTTTTAATCTGTGGCGCGCCGGTTTTCCTACGTTCGTCATCGCATATACCCTTTTGAAGGATGCCGATTCGACCAAGGGGCTGTGGCGGGGTTCCGCGGGTGCGGCCATTCTTACGAGTGTGGCTGTGACCGCGGCCGTCGTGTGCGCCGTGACAGTTCTTGTCACAGCGGGGCAAGCGCACTTGCCCCGCACCATGCTCGACCCCGTCCGTTTTTCTACCCTCAAACTTTATGTTGTCGGTTTTCTAATCCTGTGGAACGCACTTGCACTCATTTTGCTCTGGATCCGCCGGTATTCGGTGCTCGATCTGTGGCTGATGGTGGTTGTTTGCGCGTATGTACTTGAAATCTATACGGGTGCGCTCGGTCTGGCCCGGTTCAGCGTCGGTTGGTATGCCAGCCGGGTCTTAGGGTTCGTGCCCAGCATTCTTGTACTCTGTGTCCTGTTGTATGAAATAACGACGCTTTACGCGCAGCTGCTCCGCGCGGTCCTGGCGCAACGTCGCGAGCGTGAGGCGCGGCTGATGACCGGCGATGCGGTATCGGCTTCGATTGCTCATGAGATCAAGCAACCATTGTCGGCGATAACTATGTACGCCAATGCGGGCCTGCGCTGGCTTGATCGCGCGCCGCCCAACCTCG
>WNFT01007437.1_pt1 | contig 10974 bp, 10 predicted proteins | sample 5400191 | NCBI WGS metagenome assembly WNFT01 (sample SAMN13153359, study PRJNA577476) | soil metagenome | isolation source: 80 cm saprolite under Madrone tree | place: USA:California | collected 2016-06-14
GGATTTGCGAACTGAAGGTGCGAATAATCTCATTCGATAAGCCCGACTCCTTCGGTGAGCAGGGACCGGGCGAAATCAGGATCCGCTCTGGCTTGAGGGCGCGGATTTGTTCGATTGAAATCTGGTCATTGCGCTGCACCTCCATTTGCACCTGCATCTCGCCCAAGTACTGCACGAGGTTGTAGGTGAACGAATCGTAATTGTCGATGACCAGGACCATGACCGGCACTTTAGCTCAGAAGGTCGGAAAAGGAAACTCAAAGCGGATGGACGGGTTTTCCTTTCCATTTAGTGGCTCGAGGGTCACGTCGAGTGACACGGCAGATTTAATAATCTGCGCTACGAACGCGGGGGCGGCGCCAAGCCAGGCTAGGTTAATTTTCCTTTTTTGCTTTGTCACGGAGGCACTCTGACGTACGATGGGCGTGAGGATCATATGGCAAAAGGGATTTCCTTATACATGCAGTGCAATTGGCGCGCCCTGTGAATTACAATGATCCACCGCCGGCACGCGGAGAACAACTAAACCGGTAAGGAAGAGGAAAAAGACAATTTTACCGCAGAGATCACAGCGCGGCTAAGCCGCAACCGAGGATGGAGGATGGAAAATCGAGGATGGAATGAACTTGGTTCCAATGGCTTGGGAAATTCGTCGCAGCCTGCGAACAATTTGGACTATTGCAGTGCAGAGAACGGAACAGAAACGCGGCGGAGAAGGAGCGACCGCTCATGCAGGTGAATGAACGCTAATACGGCTGTGGGAGTGACAAAGACATTTTACCGCAGAAACCACAGCGCGGCAAAGCCGCAACCGAACATTTTACCACGGATGCACACGGATTGGCATGGATTTCAGCTATGTTGAAAACCCAAGGTTGCGGAGTTGAAGGTTGAAGGTTGAACTGACAGGAGGTGGTTTGTGGAGTAGAACGCGTTCATGCAAAAGAAAACATCTGCTCCAACAAGCCACGTCCTTAATCCGTTTATAGCCAAACACCAAAACGATGTCATGGGGATTCTTCATTCCTTTGACCGACTCCGCTTTCAAGGTTCGCTCCGCTATCTTTATTGCGCCAAGATTTTTGAAGAGTACCTGAGCAAGGCCAAAGTGTTGATTAAAGATTTCAAGCAGTTTGCCACTGGGTTGACCGCGGAGGTGTGCCAAAGTGCGGAGCAGTTGGCCAGTTCCATGAAGCGTCCGTTCACTTATTTGAGCAGCAGCGCTATCTCGAAGGAGGAGGAAGCCCAAAAAATCGTCGCGCGGGATGGCATACGAGAGGGGCTGGTGGCGGTCTTTCGGTGTGTGGAGCCCTGCCGGACTTATAAAATGAGAGGCAATTACCAAACCAAATTGCTGGAGCCCCGCCTGGAATGGGGCAAGTGCATGCACCTGTACTTTTATCTCCAGCACCCACGCTTCGGATTGTTGCATCTGCGGCTCCAAACCTGGTTACCTTTTCTTATCCACATTTGTCTCAACGGTCATGAGTGGTTGGCCCGACAGATGGATAAAAAAGGGCTGCGTTACCGTAGGGCCGACAACAAGTTTACCTGGGTCGAGGATCTTGAGGCAGCCCAGAAGCTGGCCGACGCACAGTTGAGGACCGACTGGGTCCCTTTGTGCGAGGGGCTGCGCCGAACTTCTCACCCCTTGCACGAGAAAATCGGTCGCCCGCTGCACGGGCTCTCCTATTATTGGACTGTCCCGCAGAGTGAGTTCGCCAGCGACGTTCTTTTCCGTGACCAGCGAGTTCTGGACCGGTTGTTCCCTCGTCTGATCCTGCATGGGATGCTCAATCTGGGCTGTAAGCAAGTCATGCGTTTTCTGGGCAAGCGATTAGTTGGCCGCTTTGGAGGCGAGGTGGTTAATGATTTGCGACGAGGTGCCGAAGGGGTACGGCTCAAACACTGGGTCAATGAGAACTCGATCAAACTTTACAACTGTTTGAATGTGCTGCGCCCTGAGACGACCATTCATAATGCCAAGGACCTGATGTTTATCGCACCTCGGAGACTCGTCCCGAGGCCCCTCTGGCTTGGTATCCCTTGCGCCGCGCCGTGGCGGACCTGTATCGGCGAGCGGAGATTTCTAAGGCTGCCAACGAACGGTATTTGAGCGCATTGGCCGCGGCCAGCGTCACTACCCCTTTGGCGGAGGAGGCCGTTCAAGTTTGCCAACCGGTACGCCGGGACCAACGCCGCCATCGGGCACTCAATCCGTTTGAGCCAGCCGATACCCAATTGCTGGCGGCCGTTAACCGTGGTGAATGGGCTTTGAAAGGTTTCCGCAACTTCGAGATTCGGGTTCTGCTTTTTGGAGAAGCCAAAGGCGACAAACAGCGACGTTCTCAAGCGGCCAAGGTGTCGCGGCGGTTGGGGTTGTTGCACGCCCATGGTCTAATTGCCAAGGTCTCCCATACCCATCGCTGGCAAGTAACTGAAAAAGGCCGGCGCATCCTCACGGCGCTGCTGGCGGCACGTCAGGCTGACACCGACAGGCTAATCTCCTTTGCAGCATGAAATTTCATCGCAGCCTGCGAACAATTTGGACTATTGCAGTGCAGAGAAAGACAGAGGGGAACTCTGAGCTTTGCGAACGGCCAAACATCAGAAACAACCGGCCCCAGTTCTTCCGCAACGTACGTGAGACCGAGTCGAAATTGTTGAAATCGGTGCCCTCATATTTGTGAGCTCATGCGTCAAACGTTCTCTTTCAGCCATGTCCAGACCTGGTTATGATTTCCAGCGAAGACCAGGACAATTTCCCCGGATTCCCGAGCAAACAGAGTGGGGGTTTCCAAACCGGCGCGAATTTCAAAGATGGCCCCGACGCAACTTACGAATGCTAAGACCGCAATGAACGTGTGGTTTTCCCGTCGCTTCATGTAACAGGGCAATGGACCTGTTAATTTCGCTAAGTTCGCCCAAGGAGAATTTCTTTAGAGAACGGAGGTAAGAAGGGCGGGTGAGAATTTTCACGGTTTCCACTGCCTTGTATTTGTGCTGGAAAACCATACGCGGGACCGCCTAAAGGCGGGGCAGCAAACCTCCCCTTTTGGGGCAGCATACGGAACGCTTCTTACGGATGGGACAGTTTGAAGAGATTGGTAAGGGCAAGCTGGAAGATCCGATTAGAAACGCCCAGGTCTTCGGGAAGAAAAAGAACGTCACCGTCAGAAATGGCTATCGCTTCCCGAGCAAGTTCGGTTCCTTGGTATAGAGGCAAGGTGACGACCGATCGCTGGAAATCTGATTCGAGAAAATTGGTAAATGCAACGAATCGGCTTTTTGGCGCGTTGGCGGCCGCGCCCGCTTCGCGGGCCAGACCCGAGGCGAACAGGCGATCACCAATGATTTTCCAATCCTGAACGGCGATGCCAGATCGAGTGTCGGCGCCTGCGACGGCGCCCAAGCCGCGCAACCCGAGCTCCGAACCGGTGAGCGTCCGTTTCAGGTTGCCTTGCAGATCCCAAATGTAAACGGATTCGGTGTCCCAGTTGGCTCCCAACACCAGGTTGTGATTGGTCGAAACGGCTATTGCGCCGATGTGATCATTGACTGGGAATTCAAACTCCGGCTCCAGCGGCTGACCAACAATCATCGATGTCAGGGGAAAAGCACGAATGACGCTGCGGCTCTTAGGTTTGCTCGCGGAAGTCGGGATCCATAAACTCCGCCCGTCCGACTGCATTCCTCCGGGATGATCGAGGGCCAACGCGGCACCCCCGGAATCGTGCGGCGTGATATCCCAGACATCCCAGTGGGTTGCTGATTTGCTGGAGCGCAACAGTAGTGCTCGTTTCGGTCGCACGTCTTCGCGACGGGCGGTTACATAATAGCTGGCGCCGGCCACTTCGAGACCCTGGGTGTGAGCCTTGGCTGCCTGGCCGTCGATACGCAATGGCGGGAGCGGGATTGTGTCTATTGTAAAGTTATCTGCACGGACATAATTGGTGTGGAAGAGGAGTGTTGACGTCAGCCAGACAATTCGCGCCCAAAAGATTGTGAATACTTGACGGGATACGAACTGCCGCTGCATAATGATTACCGACGGACGTTATTAGGAAATTTTCAGACCTCGCACCGCATTCTGATAACCTATGACTGATTTCACGGAAGCTGTCGAGCATCTCTGCCGGTCGGATAAAGTCCTGCGCGGCGTCATCCGGAAGGTCGGCAAATGCCTGCTCGAAACGAAGAATCATCGCAGCCCGTTCGAGGCGCTAGCCCAGTCAATTACGTACCAGCAGCTCAACGGAACGGCGGCGGCAACAATTCTTGGCCGGGTCAAAGCGCTGTATCCCGGCCGCCGATTTCCCCGACCGCAAGAGGTGCTGGCGACGCCGGACGAGCGTTTGCGCGGGGCCGGCCTGTCGCGGGCGAAGGTCGCCGCGATTAAGGATCTGGCGGCGCACGCGCTCGGCGGTGTTGTCCCGTCCTCGCGCGCGATTAGGGAATTGACTGATGCGCAAATTGTCGAACAGCTCACGGTCGTGCGCGGCATCGGACCGTGGACAGTGGAGATGCTGCTGATTTTTCACCTTGGCCGGACGGATGTGTGGCCGGTGACAGATTACGGAGTGAGAAAAGGATTTGCGCGCGCTTACCGGCTGAAGGATTTGCCTTCACCCAAGGAGTTGACAGAGCACGGGGAAAAATGGCGGCCTTATCGCACGATCGCAGCGTGGTACTTTTGGCGGGCGCTGGAACTGGAGGAGTGAGTTCGTATGGATTCAAACGAGATGATGGCAACTGCCCTAGCGCTGGTAGCGCCCGGAAAAGGGATTCTGGCCGCAGACGAAAGCACGCCGACCATTACGAAACGGTTCAAAACTATTGACCTGCCCTCGACGGAAGAAAACCGACGCGCCTACCGGGAGATGCTTTTCACTACGCCGGACCTGGGCGACTCGATCAGCGGAGTGATCTTGTTTGATGAAACGATTCGGCAGCGGGCCAGGGATGGCCGGACCTTCCTTGAGCTGCTCCGGTCGCAAGGCATTATCCCCGGGATCAAGGTCGATAAAGGAGCAAATGCGTTGGCGAATTTCCCGGGCGAGAAAATTACCGAAGGCCTGGATGGCTTGCGCGAGCATTTCAAAGAGTATTTCGATCTTGGCGCTCGTTTCAGCAAATGGCGCGCAGTCATCACCATTGGCGAACTCAGTCCCAGCCATAACTGCATTTCTGCTAACGCCCATGCGCTGGCTCGCTATGCTGCCCTGAGCCAGGAGACCGGGCTGGTGCCGATCGTCGAGCCAGAGGTACTTATGGATGGCAGCCACACTATCGAGCGTTGCAAGGAGGTTACGGAAGAAACTTTGCGCATTGTTTTCGGTCAACTCGCCGAGCATCGCGTTGTACTCGAACAGATGTTACTCAAACCCAACATGGTGATTGCGGGCGAAGACTGTCCGAAGCAAGCGGGCGTGATTGAGGTCGCGGAGGCGACGTTGCGCTGTTTGCGCTGGACGGTCCCCGCGGCCGTGCCCGGTGTAGTGTTTCTCTCCGGCGGCCAAAGCGATGTTTTGGCTACACAACACCTGAATCAGATGAACCAGATCGGGAACGCCCCGTGGCAATTGAGTTTTTCTTTCGGTCGAGCTTTGCAGGCGCCGGCGCTCCAGGCATGGCATGGCAAGGACATATCCGCCGGCCAGAGGGCGTTGAGTCTTCGTGCTCGATGCAACAGCGCCGCACGGTATGGCAGATATGGTCAGGAGATGGAGAAAGCGGATTAAGGTCTCTGTGATTAGTCGCGGTGGAATGCAGAGCTCCAGCTCTGCGCGAATCTACTCCAAGAGCCGCACAAAACCCTCGGCCACTACTGACATTAGCTCGTGAGAGTCCGTGAAAACCTCACGCGCCGGAAACGACACGAAGGATCGCGCGCGGGCGCTCTGTCTGGGGCGCAAAAACGGGTAACATCAACTGCTTTTGGGGGACAAACAGCCGGCGCGGACCTCGCGCCCTCGATCTCTGCGTGTCAAAAGAGAAATGGGAACCCGCAGAATGGACACCGATCGGAGCTCTTGTCGTCGCCCTTTGCTCCGTATTCTTCAATAACTTTGGAGACGGCTTCGCTTCCGCTTTGGTTTTGTCGGTTTTCGAACTCACTGATTATTTGGACTGTCCAGGTAATCAAAAAATTCAAAGTCCTCGTTTGTCACGATGGCGTGCGCGAGCGGTGTCCAGCATGGACCGTGCCTTGCGGTGTGAAACATTGGGGCTGCCAGCAAGAAAAAAGCGCAACGGCATTGCCGCGGCCCGCGTTATCCCAATACGCGGTGTCGTAATCATCGGCCCGAACTCTTTCCGAAACTCCTCCACGCGCGGATTGCTCGCAATGAACAGCGCCGAACGAGGGTCACACAAATCGATTCCATCCAAGCTTCGATCAATCTGCATTGCCTCGCATAATTTGGCTGGGCCGTTGGTCAAATTGCGCACGTCGATGACCAGCCGTTGCCGCCGCAGCAATTCTTGTCCGAAGGTCGGTTCGATCGCGCGAATGAGTACCGCTTCGGCGACCCCGGTTGGCCGGCAAACGGCGTTTGCACAAAAATGATAACCATAAATCAGGTAAACGTAGCCGTGTCCGGGTCCCCCGAACAGTACACGGTTGCGAGCGGTGGGTCCTGGAAATCCATGACAGGCAGGATCATCTCTCAAATAGGCCTCCGTCTCGACAATAACGCCGCCACATGGTCCGGAGGCGGTATTACGAATCAACCAATGGCCGAGGAGTTGGGCGGCGACGATTTTAGCCGACGGCTGATAAAAGGATCTGGGCAACGGGTTGAAGCGGATCATTATCGAACAGTGCTTGTGATCTGCACGTTGAGTCGTATATTACCAACCACACAGAGTCAAACATTTGCAAAACCCGCAAAGTATGGCTTTCTTGGGCCAGCTAAAAAGACATCGAGCGTTCACATTGCTCGAGTTGCTGGCTGTTATCTTCACGTTGGCGGCTCTGGCCGCGCTGCTGTTGCCCGTTTTGTCCAAAGCAAAAATTAAAGCACAACGGACCAATTGCATCTCGAACTTGCGCCAACTGGGGTTCGCCTGGGTGCTGTATTACAGTGATAACAATGGCCGACTAGCCGAATCCTATCCCATCAACAATCCTAACGCCTGGATTCTTGGCGACATGCGAAATGCCCACGAAGCGACCAATGCCGATTTGCTGCGCCAAGGCAAACTGTACGCCTACAATCGCAGCCCACAGATTTACCATTGTCCGGCTGACCAAGGTGTCCGATTAGAAAATAAAGTGCTGACGTCTTTGCGCAGTTATTCAATGAACTCTTTCATGGGAAGCCGTGATCAGGGGGTCGGTCCCATCCCCCCCAACGCGGGTTCGTTCGTCACATTCTATGCCAAAGACTACGAAATCCCACGGCCCTCGACCATGTGGGTGCTGTTGGATGAAGATGAGCGGAGCATCAATGATGGCTTCTTCGTCACCGACCCGACCGCGGAGATGTGGATTGATTTTCCCGCCACTTCGGCTCACCGGCACGATTTCAGCTTTGGGCTGGTCTTTGCAGATAGTCATGCCGAAATCTGGACTCATCACGACCCGGCCACCACCAAGCTCGCACACAATCGAACCGAGCAGCCTGGCAATGCCGATCTGGAACGGCTGGCGCATGCTTCTGCAACGCGCAAAATTGGGCATGGCGAGTGACCGTGCGGTCTATTGCTTCCGTCCGCAGCCTCCCCAGCAATTCTCATTTTGGGGGCAGCGAAGGGTCAAAGCGAGAATTACCGGTCTCCGAAAGCCAAAATGAGAATTGCTGACTTCCTCAAGTCGTTGTTTGATTCATTAGTTTTCGGGGTTTATGCTTGCCCGGGTTAGAATTATGAGATCACCCAATCAGTCCGAATCAGAGCTGGCGCGACTCTCTTCAATCACGGGAGTTGAGCCGACAGGGGAAAATCTTCCGCGGTTTGATTGGCCGCTGGCAAATGAAGCCGAGGCGTTCTTGCGCCGGCGCGTCGAATCGTTTCTTGAGCAGAACGACTTTGCGCAACGCCTGGCTAAGCGCATGCGCGAGGAAACCGCAACCGATTTCTTCGAGTGGATCGATCACCTGACGCTCTCGCCGGCCGATGAACCGGTGCTGCGCGAAACAGGATTTGTGATTGATGCTGGTGTCGAAACCCCGCGAGGGGAAGTTGTCTATGAGCACCCGTGGGCGACTTTACCCCGCGTCTTGGTGGGTCGGGGGCAAAAAGCAACTCCTTTTGTAATCGCGCTACGGCCGGAGTCGGTTGCCGACTTCATCGCCCGCCATAATATTTCCGGCGAGCCTGAGGGAGAGCCGCTCTCACGCTATCGGCGCATTACGGTCGCCGAAGAGGATGGCACGAGACTCGATGCAGTGGAACGCTGCGGTTATCGAGGCTTCGTCACCGCGCCGCTTCGAGTTGGGGAGCTTGAGGCGATGATCAAGGCCCGGGAGCTTTGGCAAACGCGGCGACGTGTCTTTACGGATGATGCCGAAGGTTTCAGCGTCTTAAATCAAGTGCTCGAAAGGCTCCTGCGGCTGGTCGGACGCGATTTGGCTTGCCAATTGTTCTTTGCGGAAGAACGGGAATACTGGGAAAGCCGCAATGGCGCGGCGCGCGTCCAAAGACGGCGGCAAGATCAGCTCGGCTTAGGCTGGGGCAATCACGATCACCATACCTTCCGCTGCTCGCGCCAACACTTCGTGGATGTTATTTCTTTTCTGGCCAAGCTCGGTTTTCAAAAGCGGGAGCGCTATTACGCCGGCGCAGAAGCGGGTTGGGGCGCGCAGATCTGCGAACAGTCTGTGGCAGGCATTGTCGTATTTGCGGATGTGGATTTGATGCCGGAAGAAACACAAATCGATTTTTCCAGCATCAGGCTCTCCCCAGCCCCACGCCTTGGCACGGTTGGCTTGTGGACCGGTTTGCACGGCGAGAGTATTCTGGAAGCCGGCATGCATCATTTGGAAGCGCGCTTTGAGTTTGCTCTCTTCCGCGAACAAATGAAGGGCTGTGGGATCAATACGATGAAACCGTTCTCGGATTTTAGTTTCCTGCGCCAGGCCTTTACTGAAGGCGAGCGCTGGCCGGTGCGGCGGGAACGGGCAGAGCGCCTTTTATCCGCCGGGCTGATAACGGCCTCTCTGTTCGGGCAATTCACCAGGGAAGGCGCTATCGGCAGTCACCTCGAGAACCTTCAGCGCCATGGCGGCTTCAAGGGGTTCAATCAGAAATCAGTCAGCGCAGTCATTGCCGCGACTGACCCTCGCAAGCAGCACTTCGAACAGGAACCGGTCGCGGCGTAGCGGCCAACTTAAACCGTAATCATCCGGTTCGCCCCATCACGAGGGCGCGCTCTTTACTACCCCTGAAACCAGATGCGCCTCGGTTCGAACATCTTTGCTCAGAGGCGCCGCCAAATCCCGCAGTTTCGCAATGCGGCGGCTTTCAGGATAGGATCCCAACCAGCGCGAGGCCAGGTCCTTCACGATGGTTACCCAGCCTGGAAGACCTGCGGGCTTAATCCGGTAATCGTCGGCGCCGAGTTGCTTGGCGCGTTGCAGGTCCTCCGGTTTTTCAGAAGAGCTGATAACGGCGATCGGCAAGTCCTGGAACTTTTCCTGCTCGCGAACCCAACTCACGACATCGAAGCCGTTCCGCCTGGGCAGCTTCGGCCAGCCGTCAGGAAAGCGCGAGAGAGCAAAAAGACATCGTCCGGATCATCGTCCGCGACGAGGATAACTTGTGCCATAGAATTGTTTCTTGCGGGTCATAACTCTGATTGCTCTCAATTGATAGCCACCGCCAGATGGAAAGTCAAACCAACTTCGTGAGTACTTGTACGGACCATCAGAGTTGTTGATTCGTATCATCCGTAATTGCCCATCAGTAAAAAGGCGAGCCGGAAGTATTTCTCCAGTCTTGTCAAAGTTAGGGAATTACGGCATATGCATGCTGTGATTTTGCGTTTTATTATCTGGAGCGGATGGCTCGCGTTGGCTGCTTCATTACCCGCCGCCCCGCTGAGACTCGATTTCTTGAAGGTTGGTTCGAGGGTCTATAGTAATGTCACCGTTGTCGGGGCCAATACGACGGACCTTTACTTTAGGCATAACCAGGGCATCGCCAACGTGAAACTCAAGTACGTGGACGAGAGTCTTCGCACTCGGTTTCATTACGACCCTAAGGCCGCGGCCGAGGCCGAACGGCAGCAAGATGCACAGGATTCCGCTTACCAGAGCAGCCTGGTATCGATAATGGTCGCTCAAGCGCAAAAGGCGGCCCTTGCCGCCAAGAAGGCAGCCACCACCTCGGAAGACAGCCTGGCAGACGCCATTTCGGATAAGTCTATGCTGGGCAAGCCGGCTCCGGAGGTGCAGGCAGAAAAATGGTTGGGAGACAAACCGGCACTCAAGGGCAAATTCGCCCTGATTACATTCTGGGCGCCCTGGAGCATCCCGTGTAAAAAGGCTATCCCTCAGTTCAATGCCCTGCAGAAGAAGTTTGCTGACAGGTTGAATGTCGTGGGGCTGACTTCCGATTCCCAGGAGGAAGTTGAACAAATGACGGAACCGAGACTAGAATTTGCTTCCGGTATCGACACCAAAGAAAGGCTGAGCACCAGCGCTGGCGTCAGCAGTATTCCCTATGTTTTGTTGTTGGATGAGAAAGGGATTGTGCGCTATCAGGGCCACCCCGGCGCCCTGGACGAAAAAAAACTCGAGAGCCTGCTGCCAAAGGCGGCAGAGTAGTTGAAGTGTTGCCCAATGGTTGCAACCAGTCAACGTTCTCCTAAAGCTCGGGCGTATCAGAGCCGGATTCGAGTTTAGCCAATCGCTTCTTAATCACTTCCACATTCCTGGTAATCTCAAAGAGCGTTTTATAAAGTTCGTCCTGAACCTCCTTATTCCCCAAACCCGGAACCGCTGGATGAATGCGCATCAGTTCGGTGACCAT
>WNFT01012057.1_pt1 | contig 10974 bp, 12 predicted proteins | sample 5400191 | NCBI WGS metagenome assembly WNFT01 (sample SAMN13153359, study PRJNA577476) | soil metagenome | isolation source: 80 cm saprolite under Madrone tree | place: USA:California | collected 2016-06-14
GCGCGAGCTTCTGGGCCCGGCTCGTGATCGGGAACCTGCTGCTGGTCTTTGCCCTTGCGATGCTCGAGGTCATTCCCGTGCGGCTGCCGGCGCGGCTTGCGGGGTGGGCGGGGAGCCTTGGCGGCGGCTCCTATCCGGCTGTATTCCTGCTGGGCACGACGTCGGGACTGGTCGCGGCACCATGCGGCGCGCCCGCTTTCGCTGCCGTACTCACCTGGGTCGCGACGACGCGCAGCGCCGTGCTCGGATTCCTGTACCTGTTCGTGTTTTCGCTCGGCATGTCGGCGCTGTTGGTCGTGGTCGGCTTCTTCTCGGGGGCGCTCGCGGCGTTCCCCCGGGCCGGCGCGTGGATGTCATGGATCAAAAAGGCAGCGGGCGTGGTTCTACTGCTCATGGCCGAGTACTACTTCGTCAAAGCGGGGCAGGTATGGTAAACGCGTGCGCGGTACGCGGTGCGCTGTGCGCGGGACTGCTGTTTCTGGCGCCCGCCGTGCTACGCGCTCAGGACGTCATCGGCATTCCGGTCGGGGAGACTCCACCCCCCGTGACGCTCGAGAATCTCAACGGCGACTCCGTCGCGCTGTCACAATGGATCGGCAAAAAGCCCGCGATCGTGGAGTTCTGGGCGACGTGGTGCCCGATCTGCGCCGACCTGTTGCCGCGGATGGAGGCTGCGCAGAAGAAGTTCGGGGATCGCGCGGAGTTTCTCGTCGTCGCGGTCGCGGTGAATCAGAGCAAGAACAGCGTGCGGCGACACCTGGAGCGCGATCCGATGCCCTTTACGTTCCTGTGGGATGGCAACGGCGCAGCGGTGCGAGCGTTTCAGGCACCCTCGACCTCGTACGTCGCCGTGCTCGATGCAAGGGGCCGGGTCGTCTACACCGGCGTGGGTTCCGACCAAAACATCGAGGCGGCGATGCAGAAAGCCATCGCCGCCCCTGCGCCGCCCCCCCCCCCGCGCCGTCCTTAGTGAGCCGTCGTGTCTGCCGGTGCGAGCTTGCTAATCGCGGCTCCGAGCTCGGTGTACGCCGTCGGATCGATTTCCCGGAACGGCGTCGCGCGGTAGGCAATCTTCCCGTCTGGTCCCACCACAAACAGGTTGCGGTTCGTCAGGCCCGGAAAGCGGGCGATCGCGCCGTACAGCTTCCCCACGGCGGTCCCGGTGTCGCTCGCGAACAGGAACGGGAACTCCGCATCGCGCGCCCAGGACGCGAGTGCCGTGTCCGGGTCGGCGCTGATGGCGATGAGGACGATGTTGCGGCCGTTCTTGAAGAGCTGTGCGTACTGATCACGGTACGCATTCATTTGAATCGTTCAGCCACGCGTTCGAGCTTTGAAGAAGAACGCGAGGACCACCGTCTTCCCCTTGTAGTCGCTGAGCCGGACCGGGCCTTTGAGGGTGCCGAAGCGCGTCGCGCCGGGGATCGAAAAGTCGGGCGCGACGGCGCCGACTTCGATGGGTGGTGGAGATGGTGGAGCCGCTGGCTGCTGCTGCATCAGTGCGGCGAGAACGAGTGTCATGACCACGACGGTGTCCTTGGTGTGGGCCCGCCCTAATCTACCCCAATCTTCAGCCTTGCGCCCCGCCCCCTACACCGTAACGGGTTCGCAGAACCTCGACGTGATGGCGCTCGTGGCCGGGAATCATGAACGCGATCGCGCGCACACTGACCGGCGTGCCGTTCGCCGTGCCGCGGCGCCGCCAGGCGTCGGCGTCGAACGTGCGGAGCAGGGCGAGCGTCCCAGCCCGCACGGTGCGCAGCTCACCGACGAGATCGGCGAGCGAGCGCGTGTCGAACCTGGCGACCGGCACGTAGGCGTTCTCGTCGAATCCGGGCAACGGCGTCGTGTCGCCGCGCCCGATCCGCAGCGCGCGATAAGCCATGATGCGCTCCACGTCCGCCAGATGACCGACGACTTCCTTGATGCTCCACTTGCCCTGCCCGTAGCGGTACATGGCGTCCGTTTCGGAGACGCCACGCAACAGCGTCGCGGTGTCCTCGATTTGGGCCGCGCACACTGTCACGGGATCGAGCTCGGGAACGCGCTTGACGTAGCCGACATAGTTCGACGGGATCTCGTCGGGCTCGGGGCGCCCGACGGTCCGTGACCGCGTATTCATCCGGGCTTCCCGCCGAGCTCCGTGAGCGCCATCGCTTTCACGGTCTTGCCCTCGCCGGTGAGCATGCGACGGTGGTAGTCCACTTGACCCAGATGGTATGCGAGATGCGTCGCGAAGTGCGCGAGAAACGCGCCCGTGGACGAGTTGACGCCGCCGATCTTCTCGGGAAACGGCTTCGCCAGGTCCTCGTCGCTGATCTTGCTCATGCCCATCTCGACCGCCGCGATCGCGTTGTCGATCTCGCGCAGCAGCTCGGCCCGCGGCACCACGAAGTACTGGAGATTGCCGGCGAGATGGAGCGCGAGATTCCCGCCCGGGTTCGCGATCCCGGCCGGAATCTCCCACAACTCGGCATCGCTCGGGTAGGATTCGATCTCGCGGCGCAGCGCCTTCAGCTCGCGCGTGATGACATTGGTGATCCAGTCTTTCATTCCACCCTCCCAATCCGCATGGCGACCGGCCAGCGTGCCGACCGCGACTCCTGTGGAGCGCGCTCCCCCCAGACCGGCGCCAGCTCCGCGACGAGGCCATCAACCGGATCGTGACCGTGCTGCTGCACGAAGCGCATCGTGGCGGACCAGGTGCGCACGTAGCCGGCGACGTCGTCCAGCGTCACCGGCTGCTCGATCACGAAATTGGGCGCGGGAAACTCCGCGAATGGAAACTCGATGGTCTGGTAACGCGCTTCGGTGATGCGCCGTTCCGGTGGCCAATAGGGCCCGACCACGTCATGGTAGAAGCGGCGCACGATCACATCGATTCGCGGTGCGATCTCGAGCATGGTGTAGGTCCAGACGGCAATCACTCCGCCTCGGCGGGGCACACGCGGTAACTGACCCGCGGATCAGGTGTTGCGTGCTCGATCTGGCTGCCGCTCGCGTCCGTCGCGATGACGTGCCGGAAATGCCGGGCCAGCCCGATGGCCGCCTGGCCCGAGCCCGTGCCCGCGTCCCACACCGCATCGCGCGCCGGCGCTGCCTGCGCCAGGAAATCGAACAGCGCGTCCGGGTAGCGCGGCCGGAAAGCCGCGTAGGCGGCGGAGACTCCGGAGAAATGATCGGCGAAGCTCACGGCCGTGACACCAGCGGCGGCGTGGCCCGCTGCGGTGGCTGGCAATCGGGCCATGCACCCGGCTGGCCGTTGGGACGCGGCTGGAACACGTCGCGCCGCTCGCGCGGCATGCGTGTCGTGTCCTCGGACGCGAGATAGACAAGCATCGCGGTGAGCGCCGCGTTGTTCTTCACGTCGTCGAGGTCGGTCCCGCCACCGCTCGGCGCGCCCGGGAAGCTGAACTTGATGTTGCGGGTGATGTCGGCAGGCACGCGCGACAGGTAACGCGCCAGATTCGCGGCAGCGTTCGGGAATCCGGACGCGCTCATGGTCTCGATGCGACCGGTGCCGTTGTCCTGATTGAACAGCGCCTGCAGGCCGTTCGCGATATCGGCGTGATCGGCCACGAAGCCGCGCGAGCCGTTGAGTCCCTGTTCCTCACCGCTCCAGTGGCCGACGAGGATCGTGCGGCGCGGGTTGGGATACACGAGCTTCAGGATGCGCATCGCCTCGAGCATCGTGATCGAGCCGGTGCCGTTGTCGGTCGCGCCCGAGCCGCCGTCCCACGAGTCGAAGTGCGCCGAGAGCATGACGTATTCGTTGGGGAGCTGGGTGCCCTTCATTTCGCCGACCACGTTGAAGACCGGCACCTCGCCGAGCGCCTGCGACTCGGCGGTTACTTCAATGACGGGTCCCTGTCTGCTGTCGGCGAGCCGGTAGAGTAGTCCGTAGTCTTCACAGGCGACATCCAAGACGGGCGCGCGGTCGGTGTAGGCCTGGAAAACCTTCTGCACGCCCCAGCCCTGCGACCACAAGCTGCCGATGATTCCGGCAATGCCGGCCGCCTCGAGCCGGCGCGATAGCGGCGCAACGGCGGCGACGGTGCCGGTGCCCGCGTAGCCGGTGCGCTCCAGGCGCTGCTGCCACGCCTGCTGGGCGGCCGTGCGTCGCGCTTTCATAGAGTCGGCCGTGCTCTGCGTGGCCCACTTTTCCCAACTGTCATCGGGTCGGCAGGTCGGCTGTGGTAACGAAATGAGGACGAACTTGCCTTTGGCTTGCGGGAGCCAGGCGACGAGCCCAGCGCTATCGGCGACATCCGGCAAGATCACGACGGCTCCGCGCACGGGCCGCCCTTTCGGCGTCGGCGGGCTCCAGGCGAGCATCGTGCCTTCGAGCGAGCGCACGCGTGGCGCGACGAGGTCGATGTGCGTCGTGCCGCGGCGCCAGCCGCGCCACGTGCCGTACGGTTCCTTCCGCGCCGTGATGCCCCAGGCTGTGTAGGTCGCGAGCAGCCAGTTCTGCGCGGCCGTCATGCCGGGCGAAGCGGTCAGCCGTGGGCCGAGGGAGTCGAAGAGCACCTGTGCGATATGCGGGAGCTGTGAGCTGTCCGTCTCGATGACCCAGATGCGGCGCAGCACAGGATCTTCGACGGCGAAGCCCGATGGCTGGCCGAAGCCCTGGGCGTTGATGGTCGTCGTGGCGATGACGGCGAGGAACAGGGTGGCGGACAGAACGCGTCGCACGGTGCAACTCCTTGGCAATCACGGGGAGACGCGAAGTCTAATTCGATATCGGACTTCAGGCACCTGCGTGTTCGGGTAGGTTTTCGCGGCGCTGTCGAGCGTGAAGCCGCATCGCTCGTAGAACTGCCGCGCCTTCCAGTTCTCCTGCAGCACCCACAGCGTCACTTCCGCAAAACCGCGGCGTTGAAATTCCGCGAACACGTGGTCGATCAGTAGACGGCCGTAGCCATGGCGGCGCAGATGGGGGAGCACGTGCAGCGACGTGATGTGCCCCACCAGCTTCGGATCGTCGTCGGTATCGCGCGTTGGGATAATCTGGCAGAAGGCGACAGCTTCACCGTCTTCCTCGATCAGAAAGACCGGCCACTCCTTATCCGCGATCTGGTCCGCCCAAAACCTGGTACGGTACGCGAGATCGGTGCGCGCGATGATGTCGTCCGGCATGATTCTGCGGTAGGCCACGTTCCAGGATTCCACGTGGATGCGCGCGACCGTGGCAGCGTCGTCGGCCGTGGCGCGCCGGATCAGCGGCCGAGCTTCGCTTCCCATTCCTCGAGCGAACGCGGCCAATCGGCCTTAAGCAAGCGCGACAGCGAGCGATCGGCGAGCACTCGTCCGCCCGTCTGGCACGTCGCGCAGTAATTCGCTTCGTTGTCGGCGTAGCGGATGCGCTGCACGGGCGAGCCGCAGACAGGGCAGGGCTGCTTGTAGCGGCCGTGCACGGCCATGCCGTCCTTGAACGCGCTCACCTTCTCCGGGAATTTGTCCCCCGCGTCGGCGCGCAGCTTCTCGATCCAGAGGCGCACCGTCTGTTGTGTTGCCGCATGCAGGCGGCCGATCTCCGCGTCGCTCAGTTTCCCGGTCAGCAGAAATGGCGAGAGCTTCGCCGCGTGCAGAATCTCATCCGACAGCCAGTTGCCGATGCCGTCGAACAGGTGGGGATCGGTGAGCGCGCGCTTGAGGGTGTGCGATTCGGACCGGAGGCGGTCGCCGAAGGCGGCCGCGTCGGCAGCGAGCACGTCGAGGCCGCCGGGATCGTGTTGCGCGAGTGCAGCCTCGCCCTGGACCACATGCAGCGACGCGCGCTTTTTCGAGCTGGCCTCGGTGAGTAGCAACGTTCCTGATGGGAAATCGAATGACGCGAGCCCCACCTTCGCCGGCGACTGTGTGCCCTTGGGCCGCCATTTGAACCGGCCGGCGATCATCAGATGGAAGACGAGGAAGATGTTCCCCTCCATCTCCCACACGATCCGCTTTCCCAAGCGCCGCAGTCCCACGACGCGGCGCCCTTCTGCCACGCTCAGGGGCGGGTCGACGGTGCGCAGCAGCGACGGGCTGACGATGCGGGCGCGCTCGAGCGGCTGGCCGACGATGCGCGGCGCCAGTGCCTCGAGGTAAATCGTGATGTCGGGGAGCTCCGGCACGTTAGTGCAGCTTGGGGAACAGGTGACCCGCTTGTTCCGGCGACATCTCGATGCCGACCAGGGCGAGGGCACGAGACAGGACGGGATCCCGGCCCGCCGCAAGGTCGGCCGCCGTGGGCAGCAGGATCGCTCGCGGAGTCATGCCGTTGCCCTCGAGGCGGCTACCGTCGGCCAAGAGGATTGCCGCGTCGCTGATCGAGAATCCGTAGAAGGCGACGCGGTCGATACCCAATTGGTGGCTATACGTTCTACTCCGCATGACGCCGCCCCACGTTCGGTCTCCGAGCACCGCGCCGCGCTCCCGCATCTGAATGACAGCGGCGAAGATCTCCGCCGCTGACGCCGAGCGGCTGTCTACCAGGACCACGAGCTTTCCCCTGAACGACCGTCCTGGTGTCACGACCAATGGCACCCGCTGGTCGCGCCGTTGCAGCGTCCCGATCGTATCGGGGTGATCGCTGAATGCACCAAGCAGGCGCAGCAGCTCACGCTCGGCCCCGCCCCGGTTTCCCCGGAGATCCAAAATCAGCGCAGGGAAGTCGTCGGCCTTGCCGATCGCCCGATCAATGTCGCCATCATCGACGCTGAAGGTTGGCATCCGCCATACCAGCGCTCGTTTCTCGAACTCCACGAAGCGAAACGCAAGCTCACGCTCCTCGTTCTCCGCGCGGCGGATCAAATCCCAGATATCAGACCCGCCAGTCAAGTCCATCACTTGCTTGCCTGGAATGACCTTCGCTTGAGCGTTGACTTGTCGCACCGCGCCGCCGGGCGAACGGAGCACGAACGGAACGACCTCCTGCGGACTGATCACCTGGAACCAGTAGGCGATTTTCCAAAAGTCACGGCGGTTCGGCACGAACGGACCGACCCGCAGTACCTGGTCACCGGGCGCGGGCCTCTCAGGGGCGAGGCTGACATCGGGATCCGCGTCGATGACGAAGCAGGTCTCCCCCACCATCTCCAACTCCCAGCCGTACTGCACGTGATCGACGCGCGCGGGCGGCAGGAATAGCGTGTGAGAATCCTCCAACCCCATCAACGCCCAGGCGATGATGCCGAACATTTGATTGTTCGATTGTGCGGCGCGGATGACCGTTTCAGCGCTGTCCCAGTGACTTGCCAGATTGACGCCGCGGAACGTCGTGTCGTAGTAGTGCTCTTCCAGGTCCTTGCGCGCCGCCCGCAACATCACGAGAACACGATCCCGGTCGTAGTGACTCACGCCCTGCGCGGAAAGCGGCGTAACGCAAACGAAGCAACCGATGGCCAGCAGTTGCACGCGCGTCGTCATCGCTACCAGCGCCCCTTCATTCGCGTCGTGTCGCCGAGGTAGGCGTACTGCAGCTTCCCCATGTACAGATTCGCGACGGTCATCACGTCGTTCGGTGACACGCCGCGCATGCGCTTCACGAACTCGTCCCCGCGACGGTAGCCACCGAGGTACAGCTCGGCACGGGCCAGGAAGTCCGCCTGGTCGGCGGCGGTGGCGTTCTCCGCGAGGTAGTCGAAGGCGTAGCTGTTCAGGAAGCGGCTCAGTGCGAAGTAATCGATCTCCGACCCTTGCAGCGTGCGCACCGCGTCCTGCATGAGCGGCAGGACCTGGTCCGGGCGAGCGGTACTGGCGTACGCGCCTCCGATGGGGACGGCCCGGTCGATGAAGGGCGCGTAGGCGGCATACGACAGGCTGCGCTGCACGCGGACCTGATAGTGGAGCTGAGACGACAGCAGCGCCGTGGCGACTCGGAACGACCAGTAACTCCGTTCTGTGGGCGGCGGTCCGGCGAAGTAGCACAGAATGTAGTTCGTCGGGATCAGGCGATGCTCCACGAGCCAGCGCGATGGGATCTTGGGTGCCGGAGGCGGCAGCGTCCACCGGTAGTCGCCGTGCGGCAGGCGGCCCAGCGTTGCGGTGACGAGCGACTCCGCATGGGCCCGCTCGACGTTACCCACGATCACTAGCAACATCCGGGACGTCAGGAACTGGTCGCGCGCGTAGGCACGCACCTGCTCGGCCGTGATCCCGCGCAGCGAGGCCTCGGTCCCCTCGGGATCGAGGGAGTAGGGATGGTTGGGAAACATCGCCTGCAGGGCGATCACGTGGATCCGCGCGTCCGGATCCGTATACCGGGTGTGCGCACGGATCACGAGCCGGTTGCGCCCCTGGCCAATCGCCTGCGCCGAGAGCGTCGGCTGCATGATACGGTCTGCCAGCACGTCCCACGCGCGATCGAAGTCCTGCGCTACGCCGGTGAATCCGAACACCGACCAATCCGCGCCCGCTTCGATCTGTACCACGCTGCCGGTCCGCGCCATGGCGCGTCGAGCCTCGTCGCCCGGATAGCGGGTGGTCCCATAGCCCGACGCGTCCAACAGCAGCGCTTCGATTCCCGCGGTTGCTTCCGTCAGCTGGCGCGTGCCGCCCAACAGATAGAGGCGGGCGGCCACAATATCGCTGGCGCGGTTGACGCGCTGGATGACGTGCAGCCCTGACACGTCGTACGCCATCGTCAGCGTGTCCGGTCCAGGCAGGCGCGCGCGTGGCGCGCCGCCGGCGCCGGTGGCACCGAGCAGCACCACGAGCCCCAGCGTCAGCCCTCGCATGATCATGGGCGCGTTCCCTGACGCAACCAATCGCCGATTCGCAGCACAACCTCGGGCGTACCCAGCACACCGATCACACGCGGTGTCGCGACCACGTAGGTGCGTGCAAATCGCCGCAGCGAGTCTGCCGTCTGGTTTGCCATGTGGTCGTTGTAGCCCAGGTAATAGTCCATACCCGCGGCGCTCCACCAGAACGCGAGACTGGGCGCCAGCGACGCCGTGCGCTCGAGCGTCAGCGCGGTGCCCACCTGACGGCGCTTCCGCGCGATGGCGAGGTCATCGTCGGTGACGCCCTGGAGCAGATCGAGGTTCTGGAGCTCTCCGACGATGGCGAGGATGGCCTGCTGCGCGTGCTCGGGCTCGGTCTTGCCGCGGATCTCGATCGGCCCGGTATGATCGAGTGTGAGGTAGCTACCGGAGATCGATTCGAACGGTCCCGACTCCACTAGGCGGTGTTGGAAGGCGGAGCTGGGGTCGTTGAACACGTCGAAGAGCACGTCGGCGGCATATGTCGCGCCCGGGTCCGTCCGCACGCTGGGCCCGCGCAGCGCCACCACGATCGTGACGTCGAGCACGTCTTTCGCGACCATGACGGCGGTCGTCTTCGTAAACGCCGGAATCTCGGGGATCGGCCGGTCGGCGAACGGATTGGGTGCCGCTTCCCACTCGCCGAATTTGCGCAGCGCCACGGCGAAGATGCGGTCGGGCTCGACATCGCCGGTAACGATCAGCGCCGCGTTGTTCGGCACGTAGTAGCGGGCGTAGGTCGCCTTGAGACGGTCGAGCGAGATCCCCTGGAGGGAGCTCGAGTCCCCGCCGACATCCTTGCGGTGCCACGCGTCGCCCCAGAGCGTGCGTTCGACCTGACGCTCGAGGTCTCCCTCGGGGTCCGACTCGCCGCGCTGCAGCTCGTTCAAGACAACGGAACGCTCGGCCTTCAGGTCACCATTCGAGAACCCGGCCTTCAAGAGCAGGTCTGCCAGCAAACCGATCGCCGACTCGATGTTATCCGACGGCACCGTCACGAAGTAGTTGACGACCTCGTCGGCGGTCGTCCCGTTGTACACGCCCTTGAGCTTTGTGGTCTCGATACCGAAGGCCGAGGGGTTGTGACGGAACGAGTGGAACAGGAGGTGCTCGTACAGATGCGCGAGTCCGGCTTCGTCCGAGTCCTGCGTGAACGCCCCGTTGTGAACGGCGACGAGGGCCGTGGCGAGCGGGACCGCGGTGTTCTCCACCACGATCACTTGCAGCCCGTTGTCGAGGGTCTTGCGGTGCATCACGCGGTCGAGCGGGGACTGCAGCGTCCACGCGGGGGATGCCGCACCGATCCCCAGGGCGACAACGAGCGCGAGCGCTGTCACCCGAACACCTGCAGCGCCACCTCCACCCGCCCGAACGGCGCGCTCACCTGGACACCTTGCACGATTTGCTTGACCTGGGTGAACATCTCGCGCGCGATCGCCACGCCCTCGGCAAGCGCCGCCTCTTTGCCTTTCTCCTGCGCCTTCCGCATCCGCTGCAACACAGCCTCCGGCACGGACACGCCCGGCACCTCGTTCGCCAGGAACTCGGCGTTCCGCAGGCTGATGAGCGGCCAGACCCCGGCGACGATCGGCGTCTTGAACTGCTCGACCCGCTTGAGGAACGCCTCGAGCTGGCGCACGTCGAACACCGGCTGCGTCACGGCGAACTCGGCGCCCGCGTCCACCTTCCAGGCGAACCGCGCCAGCTCGCGGTCCAGATCGCCGGCGCCGGGGTTGACCCCGACGCCGATCGCCCACCGGGTCGCGCCGCCGAGCGGATTGTTGCCCGGGTCGAGCCCCTGGTTCAGACGATATACGAGATTCGTGAGGCCGATCGAGTCGATGTCGAAGACCGCCGTCGCCTCAGGGTAGGGCCCCATCTTCGGCGGATCGCCGGTGATGATCAGGATGTTGCGCAGCCCGGCCGCATGCGCGCCGAGGATGTCCGACAGCATGCCGAGCAGGTTGCGGTCGCGGCAACAGTAATGAATGACGGTCTCGATCCCGACCTCGCGCTCGATCAGCAGCGCGGACGGCAGCACCCCCATGCGGCTCTGCGCGCGCGGGCCGTCGGGCACGTTGACGACGTCCACGCCCGCGGCTTTCAACGCGCGGCACTGGTCGAGCATCGGCCTCGGATCGATGCCCTTGGGCGGCACGATCTCGACGCTCGTCACGAGCGCGCCGCGCGCCAGCTTCGCCCCCCACTGTGATTTCTCGGCGAG
>WNFT01024074.1_pt1 | contig 10973 bp, 6 predicted proteins | sample 5400191 | NCBI WGS metagenome assembly WNFT01 (sample SAMN13153359, study PRJNA577476) | soil metagenome | isolation source: 80 cm saprolite under Madrone tree | place: USA:California | collected 2016-06-14
AGAGACGGACGAAGGTCTCGCGCACGGCGCGGGACAGCCCGGGATCCATGGTGAAGCGCTCGCGCGACCAGTCGCAGGAGGCGCCCAGGCGCTTGAGCTGGCGGATGATGGTCCCGCCGGATTCCTCCTTCCACCTCCAGGCGCGCTCCAGAAAGGCCTCCCGCCCGATGTCGTGACGAGTCTTGCCCTCGGCGGCGAGCTGCCGCTCCAGGAGCACGTGCACAGCGATGGAGGCGTGATCGGTGCCGGGCACCCACAGCGCGTTGTAACCATCCATGCGCTTGTAGCGGATGAGGATGTCCTGCAGCGTGTTGTTGAGGGCGTGCCCCCAGTGCAGCGAGCCCGTGACGTTGGGAGGCGGGATGACGATGCAGTACGGGGGCTTGGGCGAGGCGGGATCGGCGCCGAAGTATCCGCGCTCTTCCCATTCGCGGTACCAACGTGACTCGACGATGCTCGGGTCGTAGCGGTCCGCGATCTCAGCCATGATGACCTATCGTAGCACGGGGGCCGCGTCGGTCAGGCGCCAGCCAGACGTGGCGCGGCCCCACCAGAGGGTCCACGGCACGCGTCGTCCATCTTCCCCAGGGGCGCTCGCCGCGACCTGCGCCACCCTGGGCGTATCCGGGTTGTGGACGTCGCAGGCGGCGTCGGCGGCGAGACCCGCGGGCAATTTCTTGCGGACGTCCGCCGCGGGCACGAGCCCGGCCAGCTCTCGCGTGTCGCGCCTCTCCTGGGCGGCGAAGAAGCGCGTCGCCGCCGCCTGCAGCTCCCGGTGCCAGCCATTGAAGAGCTGTCGGGTCACCAGTGTGAGGCGACCCGTGGCCGGCTCGACGCGATACGTGTCCTCCTGCTCGCTCTGCACGTCGCAGCCGGGCTTCCAGCCCGGATAGCGGAGCTCGTAGCGGATGAACACGGTCTCCCCCTTCACGCCAAGCTGGGAAGCCCAGAGGCCGTCGGGATAGAGCGCCGAGCTCCGCCACGTCGCCGAGAGGGCGCGGCCACGGACACGCCACACGGTGAGCCGCAGGGGACGACTCCCCCACCCGGTGGGCGTCTCCGACCACGCCGCGAGGAAGGCGGCCGTGTCGCCCGCGCGCGGCGACGGCCACGGAAAGACGTCGGGCACGCCGTCCTCTCGCCACGCCTCGATGAGGGCGGGCGCGCCGTCGCTCCGGCCATAGAGTCTGATGGAATTGCCCACGCCCTTGGCCGAGAGGAGAAAGCGTCCGACGAGAAAGCCCGCGCCCGCCGGACCGATGCGGAACGAGGCGCCGCCCCAGGCGTCGGCGAATGCGTCCAGGCGATCGCGGATGAACTCGAGCGACGCGAAGGGGCCGCCGCTGCGCAGGCTCTCCAGCACCTCCGCATCGAGCAGCGCCTCGATCTCGTCCTGGACATCGGCGTCGAGCCGTCCACCCGTCTCCTCGACGAGGGCGAGACGGCGCGCGGCGAGCTCGCGGAAGCGCTCCAGACGGTCCCGGGGCGCCGCCGCGCCCGCGGGGCCCATGGCGAGGAGGCACGCAAGGAGCGCGAGGGCGAGGGCGAGAAGAGCCGGCGCGCGCATGCGCCTATCGTACAATGGGCGTGGTGCTGAAGACGCTCGACCGGTACCTGCTGAAAGAGCTCGGCCCTCCCTTCGTGCTCGGGGCCGGCGTGCTCACCTTCTTCCTCGTCATCGACCGCGTCTACGATCTGACCGATCTCGTCATCACCAAGAATGTCCCGTTCCACCTCGTCATGGGTCTGCTCGCCTTCATGCTGCCCGCTTTCCTCGGGCTGACCCTGCCCATGGCCCTCCTCGTCGCCGTCCTCATCGTGTCGGGGCGCATGGCCGGCGACATGGAAGTGGCGGCCTTCAAGGCCTCCGGGGTGAGTCCCCTCCGGCTCTTCCGGCCCTTCGTGCTCGCCGCCTGCGTGGTCAGCGCCGCGGTGGCGTTCATCACGCTCATCGCGGCGCCGGCGGCGAGCGGGGCCTTCCAGAACCAGCTCTTCCAGATCCTCCAGACCAAGGCGACCACGGGGATCAAGGAGCGCACCTTCACCGCGTCGTTCAACCAGATGGTCATGTACGTGGAGGACATCAGCGCCTCCCAGGTCGCCCTCCGCGGGCTCCTCGTCTCCGACGAGCGCGATCCCAAGCTCTCACGCGTCATCGTGGCCAAGGAGGGGCGGCTCTTCACGGACACCAAGAAACGCCGGGTGACCATGCGCTTCATCGACGGGGCGGTGAGCGAGACCGATGCCGCCGACGCGCGACGCTTCCGGCTCACCGCCTTCAGCCTCTACGACCTCAACCTGCCCCTCGAGAATCCCCAGAGCGCGGCCCAGCGCATCGAGAAGCCCGAGAAGGAGATGACGCTCGAGCAGCTGCGCGCCACGGTCGCGGATCTCGAGCCCCAGGGACAGATCGTGACGCCCTTCCGCGTGGAGATCCAGAAGCGCTTCACGCTGCCCGTGGCCGCTCTCGTTTTCGTCACGGTGGGATTTCCCCTGGGCATCCGGACCCTGCGCGGCGGCCGCACCCTGGCCATGGGCTCGAGCCTGGCCATCGTGGTCGGCTACTACGTCATCCACACCTTCCTCGAGGGCCTGGCCCTCCGCCAGCGGTTGCCCGTGACCCTGGCCATGTGGCTGCCCAATGCCCTCTTCGGCGCCACCGGTCTCGTCCTGCTCTACGGCGCCACCGCGGGTCTGCCCCTGTCCTTCGCTCGACTACTCGTACGCCTTCGCGCCGCTCTCCCGCGGGTGTTGCGGACCCTCGTCCCCCGGCGCTCGCCCGTCGTGCGCGCGCGGCGGGAGCCCGCGGGCGTTCGCGGGCCGCGCGCCTCCACCTACCTCATCGATCGCTATCTCGTCCGCGAGTACCTGATCTACATCGGCACCGGCCTCGCCGTGGGGGCCGTGCTCATCCTCGTGGTCGATCTCCTCCAGTACCTCGACCGCTTCCTCAGGGTGAAGCCTCCCTTTCTCTACATCCTCCAGCACCTGTTTTACCGCCTCCCCGGCTCGCTGTACGAGGGGCTGCCCATCATCGTGCTGATCTCGACCGTCTTCCTCTTCCTCTCCCTGACTCAAGCGCGCGAGCTCGACGCCATGAAGGCGGCGGGGATCAGCCTCTACCGCGCCAGCCTGCCCGTCCTCCTCGTGGCCCTCTCCATCAGCCTGGTCTCGGTGGTGCTCCAGGAGACCGTGCTCCCCGTGATCAACAGCAAGGCGGACGACGTGGACCGGGTGAAGATCCGCGGCAACCAGCCCCGGCACCTCCAGCGTCAGACGCAGATCTGGTACCGGTCGTCCGATACCCGCTTCATGCGCATGGAGCTGCTGGACCCCATCGCGCGATCGCTCGACGGTCTCCTCGTGGTGGGCATCACCCCGGATTTTCGTCTGGCCGATCGGCTGGACGCGCGCAAGGCGCGCTGGACACGCGACGGATGGATGCTCTCCGACGGCGTCTACCGCCACGTGGGGCCGGGCAACCACGTCAGCGCCGACCCCTTCGCGGAGCGTCTCGCCACCATGCCCGAGCAGATCAACGACCTGATCCAGGTCCAGCAGGGGCCCGAGACCATGAGCTTCCGCGAGCTCCGGACCTACGTCACGCGGCTCGCGGAGACGGGGCACAACGTCGGCAAGTACCTCGTCGACCTCTACCGCAAGCTCTCCTTCCCCCTCATCCACGTGATCATGGCCCTCGTGGCCATCCCCTTCGCGCTGAGCTCGCCCCGCACGGGCGGGCGCGCGATGGGGATCGGCGTGGCCATTCTCATCTCCGTCAGCTACTGGGTCATCCACTCCATCGCCATCGCCTTCGCCAAGGCGGAGCTCCTCCCGCCCCTCCTGGGCGCGTGGACCGCCAACATCGTCTTCGCCGGAGTGGGCGCCGCCTTGTTCCTCCGCGCTCGCACCTAGCCCCGGCGGCTGAAAAGGGCCCATCTGCTTCGTTGGCGAGCGCCGCGGCGCCCCTCAACGTACAGAGAGTACGCCTCGGGGGCCGCGGCGCTCGCCGCCTCGCATCTGGACCCTTTTGAGCCGCCGGGCTATCGAGCGTCGCGGAGCTGGCGAAGCAGTCCTTCGAGCTCCTTTTGCGCCTGGCCATAGGCCGACCAGTCGCCCCGCTTGATCGCCTCCTGGCCGCGCTGCCAGGCCTCCCAGGCCTTCTGGACGAGTCCGGCCAGCGCCCCTGACACGACGGGAGCGGGCCGGCCGTCCGGAGTCTTCGCCGCGGGCGTCTCGTCCCCCCGCACCCGTCCGCCGAAGATGCGCTGGAGGGACTGCTCGAGGGTCGGCTCCATGGCGATCTGGTTGCCGAAGGCGACGATGACGCGCCGGAGCTCGGGAAGGGCTCCCTGCTCGGCCGAGAGGTAGAGAGGCTGGACGTAGATCAGCGACTCCTCGATGGGGATGGCGAGGAGCGAGCCGCGGAGGACGCGTGACCCCTGCTGGTTCCAGAGCGAGATCTGCTGCGAGATGACGGGATCCTGGTTGATCCGCGCGTCGACCTGGCGGGGGCCATAGACGAGCTTCTGCTTGGGGAAGATGTAGACGACGAGCCCGCCATAGTTGGGCGCGTCCATGCGCGCCGCCATGATGGCGATCATGTTGTCGCGCCGCGCCGGGTTGAAGCCCGACAACAGCACGAACTCCTCCCGCTTCTCTCCGGGCAGCCGCATGATGGTGAAGTACGGCTCGATCTCCCGGTCGCGCCCGTCCTGCTGCAGGCGCGGGATGTTCCAGAGGTCCTCCTTGTTGTAGAAGACCTGCGGGTCCTGCATGTGGTAGGTGCCGTAGAGCTTCGCCTGGATCCGGAAAAGGTCTTCCGGGTATCGGATGTGAGCGCGAAGGTTCTCGGGCATCTGCTCGATGGGCTTGAAGAGCCCGGGGAAGGCCCGGGCGAAGGTGCGGATCAGCGGATCCTTGGCGTCGGCGACGTAGAAGGCCATGGTGCCGTCGAAGGCGTCGACGGTCGCCTTGACGGAGTTACGGATGTAGTTGATGGGGCCTTCGGGCTGGGCGAAGGGGTAGCGGTCGGTGACGGTGTAGCCGTCCACGATCCAGACGAGCCGCCCGTCGTCGGTGATGACGAGGTACGGGTCGTGATCGAAGCGGAGGAACGAGGCGACCTGGCGGACGCGCTCCCCTACTCTGCGATAGAACATGACCCGGCTCTCCGCGGAGATGTCGTCGGAGAGGAGGATCTTGATCTCGCCGAAGCGGAGGGCGAAGGCGAGCTTGCGGAGGGCTCCTCCCACGGGCACGCCGCCCCGGCCTTCGTACTTCGTGTACACGTTCTGATCGCCGGCCGGATAGTTCAGCTCCTGGGACTTCGTGCGAACGATGGCGTACTCGTTGCTGAGCTCCCCGTAGTAGATCTCCGGCCGCGTGATCTTGGGCATCCCGCCCTTGACCGCGGGGGGGATGTCCTGCACGAAGAGGTCGGGCAGCCCCTCGGGGGTGATGCGATTGACAGGCCCCGCCACCAGCCCGAAGCCGTGGGTGAAGGTCAGGTGCTCGTTGATCCACACCCGGCTCGGCAGGTGCGCGTAGGACATCTCCCGCGAGGAGAGCATGATCTGCCGGAGCTCGCCGTTCAGCGTGTAGCGGTCCACGTCCACATCGGCGAACTTGTAGTACGTCCGGATCTCCTCCCGTCGAGGCCGTAGGCCTGGCGGGTCATCCGGATGTTGTGCTTGATGTACGGCCGCTCGGCCTCCAGCTCGTTTGGCGTCACCTGGAGGCGCTGGAGGAGGGCGGGGTAGATGCCGAGCCCGCCTACCCAGACGACGGCCAGCACCACGAGGCCCGCCACCAGGAAGCCCCAGCCGCCGCGACCGATCTGGAGCACGCAGGCCGCCGCGCAGAGGAGCGAGATCGCGGCGAGCGCCCCCCCATCACGAGGGTCAGGGCCCCACCGTAGATGAAGCGCCAGAGGGGCAGCTCGAAGACGAAGAAGGCGAGGTCGCGCCCGAAGAGGGGATCTGTCACGCCGAAGGGCGTGGCATTGAGATAGCGCAGGAGCATGTCCCACGAAGCGCTGGCCCGGATGCCGGAGAGGAGCGCGATGACGGCGACGGCGGGAACGAGCACGCGCCGGATCAAGGGCTCGAGCACGGCGCGGCCCGGCAGCCCGAGCTGATCGTCGAGCTCCCACAGCACGTCGGGCGCCGCCGTGCGCGCGGCCATCCAGAGATTGGCGTAGAGGAAGACGAAGACGATGCCGCCCGCCCCCAGCACCAGCCAGCCCCGGAGGGTCAGCACGGTGGTGAAGACCTGCGTGTAGCCAACCTCGCCGTACCAGAGCCAGTCGGTGTAGAGGGGCACGGCCTGGCCGACGCCGGCGAGGAGAATGAAGGCCAGGAGAAGCCACAAGCCCAGTCGCGGCGGACGCTGTCCTATCGCCAAGGCGGAGGACCTCCGGCGCCCGGGCGGGTCCTCCCGGGAGCCACGCGGTCGAAAGGGGCCGGCGCTACGTGCCGTGCGTCCAGGAGGACAGGTACTCCTCCTGGGCGGGCGTCAGCACGTCGATCTGCACGTCCATGGACGCCAGCTTCAGCCGGGCGATCTCGAGATCGATGTCCCGGGGCACCACGTAGACTTTCTTCTCCAGGCTCCGCCCGTGCTTGACCACGTACTCGGCGGAGAGGGCCTGGTTGGCGAAGCTCATGTCCATGACGGTGGCCGGATGCCCCTCCGCCGCCGCGAGATTGATGAGCCGGCCCTCGCCGAGGACATACACACGCTTGCCCCCACGGAGGCTGAACTCCTCCACGAACGGGCGCATGGGGCGTCGGGATTGCGCGAGCTTGCCGAGGGCCTCGAGGTCGATCTCGACGTTGAAGTGTCCGGAGTTGGCCACGATGGCGCCGTCCTTCATCTTCACGAAGTGCTCCTGCCGGATCACCGCCATGTTGCCGGTGACGGTGACGAAGACGTCGCCCACCTCGGCGGCGCGGGCCATGGGCATGACCTGGTAGCCGTCCATCACTGCCTCGAGGGCGCGCATGGGCGCCGTCTCCGTGACGACCACGTGGGCGCCCATGCCGTGGGCCCGCGAGGCAACGCCCCGTCCACACATGCCGTATCCCGCCACCACCACGATCTTGCCCGCGAGCAAGACATTGGTCGCGCGCAAGATGCCGTCGATGGTGGACTGGCCGGTGCCGTAGCGATTGTCGAAGAGATGCTTGGTGTCGGCGTCGTTGACGGCGATCACGGGGAAGGCCAGCACCCCCTCCTTCTCCATGGCCCGCAGGCGGATCACGCCCGTGGTCGTCTCTTCCGTGCCCCCGATCACATTCCTGGCCAGGTCCTTGCTGACGTTGCTCTCGCCGTGCAGCTGGGAGATGAGATCGGCGCCGTCGTCCATGGTCACCTGCGGCTCCGTCTTGAGGACGGCCTCGAGGTGACTGTAGTACCGCTTGTTGTCCTCGCCCTTCTGGGCGAAGACCGGGATGCCGTACTCCTTGACGAGGGCAGCCGCGGTGTCGTCCTGAGTGGACAGCGGGTTGGAGGCGCACAGGGCGACCTGGGCCCCTCCGGCCTTCAGCGTCATCATCAGGACCGCCGTCTCGGTCGTCACGTGCAGGCACGCGCCGAGGCGTATCCCCTTCAGGGGCTGTTCCTTGGTGAAGCGCTCACGCACCTGGCGCAGCACGGGCATGGATTGCTCGGCCCACTCGATCTTCAGCTTCCCCGCCGCGGCGAGGGAGAGATCCTTCACGTCGTGCTCGGTCATGCGTCGTCCTTTCGTCCAGTCGATCGTGGCGAAGCCGAACCCCGGTCAAGCCGCGGCCCCGCGCCGGCATGCCGGACGCGGGGCCGCCTGATCGCGTCTCGTCGCGGGCTCAGACGCCCGCGTCGTCCCGCAGGTCCTTGACCCGGTTGGTTTGCTCCCAGGTGAACTCGGGCTCGGTGCGGCCGAAGTGGCCGAAGGCCGCCGTCTTGTGATAGATGGGCCGCCGGAGGTCGAGGTACTTGATGATGCCGATGGGCGTGAAGTCGAAGTGACGCCGGACCATCTGCTCGAGCTTGGCGTTGGGCACCTTGCCCGTGCCGAAGGTCTCGACCATGACGGACACGGGCTCGGCGACGCCGATGGCATAGGCGACCTGCACCTGCGCGCGCTCGGCCAGCCCGGCCGCCACGATGTTCTTGGCCACATGGCGCGCCATGTAGCATGCCGACCGGTCCACCTTCGTCGGATCCTTCCCCGAGAAGGCGCCGCCCCCGTGCGGGCAGGAGCCGCCGTAGGTGTCCACGATGATCTTGCGTCCGGTCAGGCCCGTGTCTCCCATGGGCCCGCCCGTGACGAAGCGCCCGGTCGGGTTGATGTGGTACGTCACCCTCTTGGGGTCGATCAGATGCTTGGGGATGGTGGGCAGCACGACGTGCTCGACGATGTCCTTCCGGATCGTCTCCAGGCTCGCGTCGGGACCGTGCTGGGTGGAGATGACCACCGTCTCCACGCTCACCGGCTTGCCGTCGACATAGCGGACGGAGACCTGGCTCTTGCCGTCGGGGCGGAGGTAGTCGAGGGTCCCGCTGCGACGCACCTGGGAGAGGCGCTGCACCAGCTTGTGCGACAGCATGATGGGCAGCGGCATCAGCTCTTCCGTCTCCGTGCAGGCGTAGCCGAACATCAGCCCCTGGTCTCCCGCGCCCAGCTTGTCCACGCCCATGGCGATGTCGCCCGACTGCTCGTCGATGGCGGTGATGACACCGCAGGTCTCGTAGTCGAAGCCGAACTTGGCCCGGGTGTAGCCGACGCCCTTGATGGTCTCTCGCGCGATCTTCGGGATGTCCACGTAGCAGGACGTCGTGATCTCGCCCGCCACCACCACGAGGCCGGTCGTCAGCAGGGTCTCGCACGCCACGCGCCCGGTGGGATCCTGCCTGAGGATCGCGTCGAGCACCGCGTCCGAGATCTGGTCCGCGATCTTGTCGGGATGCCCCTCGGTCACCGACTCCGAGGTGAACAGATACTCCTCTCGCGCCATCGTCTTCCTCCCGTCCGTTTGGTCACTTCCCAATACCATGATGACGTCCAGATTCGGACGTACCCACGCGAGGTTAGCATGGCCTCCGGCACCGCTCAAGCGAAATGGCCACGCCAGGAGATTTCGCTATGGCCGACGGCCCGCACCCCGAGGAAGCACGCGAGGGACAACGGAGACAGATCCCTCCCACACGCTACCGGGCGCGAGCGTCACGGGCCAGGTCAGGAGCAGCGCCGAGCCCTGGTAGATGCGCTCGAAACCGCTCTCGGACAGCGACACCGTCTCGATGGGCGCCCAGCCGATGTGGGCGCCCGCGGACCACGCGAGCGCGATCTCGCCACCGATCCACTCGTCCACGAGGCTGAGCGCCCCCGCGCCGCCAAGGGCGCCGCGCGAGCCCAGCGACGGTTTCCCCTCCACGCGGTAATACCGTCCCTCCGCCTCGCCCGCGGTGAGCGTGAGGTTGAGCTGCACGGCCCAGAGCCCTTCGATCGGGTCTTCACCATGCCAGTGGAGTCGGTACTCCGCGCGCACCTCGGCCTGCTCCGAGCTGATGCAGACGCGCTTCTCCACGCGGAAAGGCCAGCCGTCGGGCGCGTCGAGGTGAAGCGAGGCCTCGAGCGCCGCGGCCGAGGCGGACACGCGCGCGTGGAAAGCCCGTTCTCCCAAAGTGAGCCGCGCCCCCGCCCACGGGTTGAGCGGATCGGGAGGATCGCCGGGGGGAAAGAATCCATCGAGGAGCGAGGCGCGGCGCCACGGATCGTAGTCGAGGAGCTTCTGGAGGCCGTCCTCCTTCACCGTGGGCGACGAGTGGATGGTCTTGGTTCCCGTGATGTCCGCCACCCCGAGCCTGTCCTTGACGAGACCGTGGTAGGCCTCCGGCCGCCGCGTGAAGACGCCGGCGACATCGAGATCGAGAGGACGGAAGGCGAGCTCGCTCACCGTCCCCCCGGCCTCGGGGCGGAGGGTGACCGTGAGCTCTCGCGTGCGCGCGCGGATCTCCTCGCGTCCGTCGCCGTTGATGTCCTCCCGTGTCCACTCGACCGTCGATCTCGGGCCCGCCTCGTCCAGGATGCGCTCGGCGGCCACGAGCGCGCTCTTCACGGCGCGGCGGAGATGCGGCAGGTAGCAGCCGCCGAAGACCCCGTGCCAGTAGGCGTCGTTGGCCTGGCCGCGCCAGAGATCCTCGCGCGCGGCCTGAAGGCGCGGGTCGTCGGGGCGGGCCCGGAGCGCCTCGTGCAGACGGCGCGACAGGGCGAGCATGATCGCATACGCATCGCCCATCTCCGGATACTTCACGAGAAAGTTGCGCCAGAAGCCGCCGCGAAGGAACCGCGTGAGTCGAGCGCCATCGGGCAGGGCCTCGAGCCGGCGTCGCGTCTCCTCGAGCTCCTGGGCGGCGGCGGCGGGCAGCGCCCACTCGCCCATCTCCGTGTAGGAGGCGGTGGGCAGGTAGACGGAGCCCTCCGGCGGCGCCGCGTCGAGGCAGGCGGAAAACGTCGACATCCGGAGCCACGGCGCCGCGACCAGGGCCTCGAAGAATCTCGGGAGCCATCGCTCTTCATACGCGAGATGGTGCGTGCCCGGCCACACCCCGAACTTCTCGCCGTCGTCGAAGAGGGTCAGCGCCCCCGCCTCGCGCCGCGACTCGAGATAGCCGAGCGCCTCTTCGGGGGCGGCGAAGGGCACGAGGTAGCGGAGGCGCTGGCTGATGGGAAAGACGGCGAGCCGGTCGCCCTGCTCCTCGGTCAGGTAGTAGCCGCCCAGGGACTCGGGCTCGAGCCCGGCGAGGGCGAAGTGGGCATCGTCGAGAAGGACGAACTCCACGCCGGCGCGGCGGAGGATGCGGGGCAGCTGAGGCTCCCACACGCGCTCGGCCAGCCACATGCCCCGGGGGCGGACGCCGAAATTGGCGCGGAGGAACTCGGTCAGGGCCTGGATCTGCCCGACCTTGTCCTCGTCGGGCAGCATGGC
>WNFT01005631.1_pt1 | contig 10972 bp, 9 predicted proteins | sample 5400191 | NCBI WGS metagenome assembly WNFT01 (sample SAMN13153359, study PRJNA577476) | soil metagenome | isolation source: 80 cm saprolite under Madrone tree | place: USA:California | collected 2016-06-14
TCCCTGGCCACCCGCGCGACGCATGCGTCGCGCCCATGGAGGCTGCGGGAAAAACTTGCGACGCGATGCAATCCTGCATCGCTGCAAGCCAGGGTTCGCCATCCCTGGCGAACCCGCTCGGCGCATGCGCCGAGCCCTGTTTTTCACGCTCCGGGAAATGCCTGCCCGATCCGGCCTCCTTCAAGCTTTTCCATGGCCATTGGACAATGCAGTAATCTCGCTTCTTCACGCTCGCGGAGCGAGCGCCTATGGACGGGGTCGTCCCCGACCCCGTTTAATTCGGCGCGTAGCGCCTGGTTACACTGGCTAGTTGCGCGAAGCGATTGGAAACCGTAGACTTCCGCGCCTCTTCCAGAGGGTGCTTAGCTCAGCTGGTAGAGCATCGCCTTTACACGGCGAGGGTCGGGGGTTCGATCCCCTCAGCACCCACCAACAGCGGAGTGGTAGTTCAGCTGGTTAGAATACCGGCCTGTCACGCCGGGGGTCGCGGGTTCGAGTCCCGTCCACTCCGCCATTTTACCTTGTGGGTCCGCGCGAGCCGTTTGGCCGCGCCTAAGGGTATGAAACGGGTGGGAGCATGCTGCAGTCGATACACGACAAGTTGAAGGGTTGGTTGGCCGCGGTGGTGCTGGGCGCCATCGGCTTGGTGTTCGTCTTTTGGGGCATCAATTGGACCCTGAGCGCGCCGAACTATGTGGCCAAGGTGAACGGCAGTGAAGTGTCGGCCAACGAGGTCCGGCAGGCCTACCAGCGTGAACTCGCGCAGGCCCAGCGGCAATCCGACGGTTCGATCAGCGAGGCGCAGCGCAACCAGATCAAGATGCGGGTGCTCGATCAGTACGTGAGCGGCGAAGCGCTGGTCACCCGCGCCGATGCGCTCGGCTATCGCGTCAGCGATCAGGAATTGCTCGACGACATGTCGCAGGTTCCGATCTTTCAGGTCGACGGCAAATTCGACAAGGCGCATGCCGTGGCGGTTCTGAGGGCGCAGGGCCGTTCGATCCTCGAGATCGAAGCCTTGTTCAGACGCGATGCCAAGCTGCGGCAGCTCGACTCGGCCCTGTCGATGTCGAGCTTCGCGACGGCGACGGAGATGAAGCAATTCCGCGCACTCACCAAGCAGCAGCGCGAACTCACCTGGGTTCCGTTCTCGGCAGAGAAATACGCGAACCAAGCGACCCCGGACGATGCCGCGCTCAAGACTTATTACGACGCGCATAAATTCGAATACATGACGCCGGAGACGGTGGATCTGCGCTACGTCGAAATCAGTCTGTCGCAGCTCGCGTCGAAGGTCAGCGTCGACGATGCGCAGCTGAAGACCTATTACGATGAGCAGAAGGTCAAGACGCCGGAGCGATTTACCGAACCGGAGCAGCGCCGGGTCAGCCATATCCTGTTGCCGGTCGCGAATCCGAAAGACGACGCGGCGGTCAAGGCCAAAGCGGAAGGGATCTTGAAGCGCGTCCAAGCCGGCGAGGATTTCTCGGCGTTGGCGAAGGAGTTCTCGCAGGATCCGGGGTCCGCGCAGCAGGGCGGAGATCTGGGATGGTCCGAGCGCAAGGCCTGGGTGGCGCCCTTCGCGGATGCCGCATACAGCATGAAGGTGGATGAGATCCGGGGTCCGGTGAAGACCCAGTTCGGCTATCACATTCTCAAGCTGGCGGGGATCCGGCCGGCGACCGTCAAGACCTTCGAGCAAGCCAAGCCCGATTTGGAAACCGAATATCGCCGCAACGAAGCCGAAAAGCTGTTCAACAACGCCCAGGACCAGCTCGCCGATGCTGCACTGCAAAACACCACCGACATCGACGTGGTGGCGCGCAAGGCCGGTCTGACCGTGCTCGAGGTGCCGGTTTTCAGCCGCATCGACGGCGGTGGTGCATTGAGCAAGGTTCGTGCGGTGATCGACGCGGCGTTCAGCCAGGACGTGCTCGATGGGCGGCTGAGTCCCATCGTCGAGGTGGAGAAAGGCCGCGGCGTGGTGCTGCGCGCCACCGACCACAAACTGCCGCAGCAGAAGCCGCTGGACGCCGTGCGCACGGAGGTGGTCGCTGCGTGGAAGAAGCAGCGCGGCGCGGAGCTCGCCGCCGCCGCGGCCGCGGATGCGGTCAAGCGCCTGACGGCGGGCGAGTCCTGGGATGCCGTGGTGAAAAGTGCGGGGGCGGCCGCGCCGCCGGCCAAGTTCATCGCGCGATCGGACCAAGAAGTACCGCTGGAGATTCGCACCACGGCATTCGGACAACCCAAGCCCGCGGGTAAGCCTATGTATTCCGACGCGCGGCTCGCAAACGGCGACGCCGCGGTCATTGCCTTGAGCGCGGTGCGCGAGGCGCCCAGCGATGCTGCACTTCCGGACATGGCAATGCGCGAGCAGTTTGCCGCCCAAATCGCTTCGACGGAGGCGCAGAGCTATGCCGCCGGCGCGCGCGCCGACGCCAAAGTGACCCTGAATCCACAGGCAATCGAGTAGTTGGCCGAGCTGCTGCACCATTTTACCGATTGGTATCTATCGACCTTGAGCCAGGGGGGCTATTGGTTGATTGCCGGGCTGATGGCGCTGGAAAGCACCCTGGTGCCCATCCCGAGCGAAGTGATTGTTCCACCGGCCGCCTATCTCGCGCACACCCAGGGGCAGCTTTCTTTTTTGGGGGTAGTGCTCGCCGGAACGGCGGGGTCGTGGGTGGGGGCATCGGTGATGTACTGGGCGGCGCGCCTCCTGGGTCGTCCCATCATCCTGCGGTTTGGCCGGTATGTAGGCCTCGGACAGGCAAAACTCGAACTGGCGGAGCGCTGGTGCGCTCACTATGGCCCACCCGGCGTGTTCTTCTCCCGGCTGCTGCCGGTGATCCGCCACCTGATCGGTGTCCCCACCGGAATTCTGCGCATGGACTTTCGCTGGTATGCGCTCACCACGCTGGCGGGGTCGCTCATCTGGTGCTCGGTGCTCGCTTGGTTGGGGCTATCGGTGGGGCGGCATCCTGAGCTTCTGGCGGGCTCGCTGCACCGCTTCTTTGCGCTGGTGCTGGCCATGGCGGGCATTTTGGCGGCGCTGTACTACGTGTTCGTGCAGCGGGCCGCGGCGCGCCGCTAGGAGCCTGTCTGACTAATGATGCGCCTGCTGCGGCCGACCCACAGCGGCATCTTTTGGCGATCCTTTCGCTTACATAGTGCCCACTATGCGCGCGAAACGATCGCCAAAATCTGCTCGCCGTGGGTCGCCCTCGCGACGGCGATCATTAGTCAGACAGGCTCCTAGGGGCCTGCGGCCGCTGGCGATACCGGCCTGTCGGCACCCGAATCCGAAGGGCTAAGTCTTCGCTTGCGCACCCGCCGGAGCCGGGGCGGCGATCGGGAACTTGGAGAAGATCGCGGCGGTGCCCGCCCCGATCTTGGCCTCGGCGTTCGGGCCGGTCAGATCACCGACGCTCTGACTGACCGATGCATGCCAAATCGGCGTGTGTGACTTCGCGTCGAATAGGTCCACGGCAATTCGGGTCTCGTCGCTCACGTAGGGGCCGTCCCATCCCCAGCCGCCGTAGAGTCCGCCACGGCGGCCATAGTAGCCGTAGCCGAAGCCCCAGCCCGGCCCGAAGCCATTGTAATAATCGTTGAACACCTGGCGCGTACCCATGGCGTAGCCGACCACGCAGTCGGCCGCGGCGCGGTCTGCGCGTTGGATGCCTCGGGCCGCCAGGTTGGCTTCAATCGCGACCCGCAGACGTTCCGCGTTCAAGGGATTGCCGTAGGCCGCCGGCTGATTCGCATTGGCAACGAATTCCTTCGCGAATGCGTACGTATGACAACTCGTGACCGACAGGTTTGGATTCACGTCGGTGGTGACGTGCAGACTCGAACAGGCGGCCAGGCCTAAACCCAATGCTCCAGCAACCGCGGTCTGAACGACATGACGATTTAACATAAGATGACCCTTTAAAAACAGCCAGCAACCGTGCTCAACAGCGTTTTACCCTAACGTTAGATCCCAGATTCCGTTGACACGGCGTCTTGTCCATAGTTCGGTCTGACGCCTGTTTCAAGGGCCGTCGCCATCCGCGGGAAAGCTCATGCCCACGGTGCGGTATCCGCCATCGACGTACAGCACTTCGCCGCTGATGCCGGCCGCGAGGTCCGAGCACAGAAACGCCGCCGCGTTACCCACGTCCTCGATGGTCACATTGCGCTGGATGGGCGCGGTGGCCGCCACATGGGCGAGCATCTTGCGCAAACCCGGAATTCCGGCTGCCGAGAGGGTCTTGATGGGGCCTGCCGAAATGGCGTTCACGCGAATGCCCTGCGGACCCAGATCGGCGGCGAGGAAGCGCACGTTGGCCTCGAGGCTCGCCTTGGCCAGGCCCATGACGTTGTAGCTCGGGATGGAGCGAATCGCGCCCAGGTAGCTCAAGGTGACGATCGAACCCGCGCGTCCCTGCATGAAGGGCAGGGAGGCGCGCGCCAGCGCCGTGAGACTGTAGCTTGAAATATCGTGGGCCACGCGAAACCCCTCGCGGGTGGTGGCATCGATGAAGTTGCCGGTGAGCGCCTCGCGCGTGGCGAACGCCACGGCGTGCACCAGAATGTCGAACCCATCCCAGCGGGTTTTCAGGTGCGCGAATCCCTTCGAAATTTCTTCGTCGGAGCCGACATCCATGACAAAGGTGATGTCCGAGCCCAATTGCTTGGCCAGCGGTACCACGCGGTCCGTCATGCGCTCGATATGCGCAAACGCGAGTTCCGCGCCCTGCGCGTGCATGGCCTGCGCGATGCCCCAGGCAATGGAACGGTCGGTGGCGAGGCCTACGATCAGCGCGCGTTTACCGCTCAAAAAACCCATAGTTGTTAACCCTGTTGCCGGTTCGAGTCGACGTACATGACCAGGCGCTGTCCGGCTCTGATTTGGTGATGCCGGTTCAGGCCGTTCCAAGTCTTGAGCTGCGGAACCGAGACCTGAAACTGCTTCGAAATGCTGTAGACGGTGTCGCCGCTGCGCACGGTGTAGAGCACGCGGCGGCCGGGACTTACTCCCTCATCGCGATAACGCCGTGTGCTGGCCTTGATGACCAGGCGCTGGCCCTTCACCAGGGTGTCGCCGGCCCCCATGTTGTTCAGGCGCGCGAGAGTGCTCACCGGCATGCCGTGGCGGCGCGCAATGCTGCTCAACGTCTCACCCGCGCGAACGCGATAGACGATTTGACGCTGTCTGCGTCCGCCAAGATCGGGGCGGTCCACTCGCGACGCGGCGAGCAATACCTTGTCGGGCAACTGTCCGCTGATCTCGGGGATCTTCAGGGACTCTCCGGCACTCACCTTGCCGCCCTTCAGATCGTTGATCTTGGCAATGACGGCGGCCGAGGTGCCGTATGCTTTCGCGATGGACGCCAGCGTTTCGCGGCGCGTCACTTCGTGAAGGGCGAAGCGCACGCGGTCGTCGGGCGACAGGGTCAGGAGCGCCGTCTCGAAGCCATCGGCGTTATCGATCGGCACCAACATGCGGTGCGGACCGTCGGGGTCGGTCGCCCAGCGGTTGTAGCCCGGATTCAGGGCGACCAGTTCATCGTAGCTGGTGCCCGCCAATTGGGCGGCGATCTTCAGGTCGATTTGCGATTTGGTATCGATGACGGCGAAGTAGGGCTCGTTCGGAATCACGGCGAATTCCAGGCCGTAGCGTTCGGGCTCGGCCATGAGCCGCTTCATCGCGAGCAGCTTCGGCACATAGGCGCGCGTTTCGGCGGGCAGCTTCAGGTGCCAGAAATCGGTGGGCTTGCCGTGGGCACGGTTGAAATCCAGTTCGCGCTGCACGGTGTTCTCGCCGACATTGTAGGCGGCGATCGCCAGCAGCCAGTCGCCGTCGAATTGATCGTGCAGCGCCTGAAGGTAGTCGAGCGCCGCGCGGGTCGATTCGATGACGTCGCGGCGGCCATCGAACCACCAGTTCTGTTTCAAGCCGAAGCGCCTGCCGGTATCGGGGATGAACTGCCACAATCCCGCGGCGCGGCTCACCGAGTAGGCGAACGGTTCATACGCGCTCTCCACCACCGGCAGGAGCGCGAACTCCAACGGCATGCCGCGCGCTTCCACTTCGGTGACGACGTGATAGATGTAGCGCTGACCGCGCTGGAAGACTCGCTCGAGGTAGTCCGGATTGTGTTCGAACCAGGCGAGCTGCTGATCGATGGCCGGTTCCTGCACCTCATCGAAGGTGAAACCCGCGCGCATGCGGTCGAACAAATCGTCGTAATCCTCGCCGTTGTGGTGCTGCCACTCGCGCGGCATGGTGAGCGAGGGCGTTGCGACCGTGGCATCGGGAGGCGCAACGGCGGGTTGGGGAGGGATCGGCGCCGCGGGCACCACGATGGGTTCGCGCTCGGGGGGCTTGGCCGGCTGATGCGCGCAGGCCCCGAGCAGCAGCAAAGCGCCGGCGAGCAAATACTGTCGAGTGGCGAGTGGCATACGTTGAGCCCGCTAGCGGAACTGATCCTTCCAGGCGCGCAACACGCCGAATACCTCGGCGGACTCCTCGAGCATCTTACCGGCATGGGCCTCGGCGGCTCTCACCACGGCCGGCTCATCGCAGCGCAGGAAGGGGTTGACCTGAATCTCCAGCCCTAAGGTTGAAGGCAGTGTGGGATTGCCCTGGGCGCGCACCCGGGCCACGCTGTCTCGGTACTCGAGCGCCGCAAGGTTGGCCGGATCGACGGTCAAGGCGAAGCGCAGGTTGGCCGCCGTGTATTCGTGACCGCAAAAGACCTGTGTCTCGGGCGGCAGGTTGCGTAACTTGTTCAACGAAGCATTCATCTGCTTAGGCGTACCCTCGAACATTCGACCACAGCCGGCGCTGAACAGCGTGTCCCCGCAGAACAGCGCCCCATGCCCCCAAAAGGCGATGTGGCTTAACGTATGCCCGGGAATCTGCAAAATCTCGAAGGAAAGTCCCAACTCCGGCAATTCGCAGCGCTCGCCGTCCCGGACGGTACGTGTGCGCTGCGCAATACGGGTATCGTCCGGCCCGATCACGGGTACCGCCCCATGGCGCAGCAGCTCCGGGACGCCGCCGATATGATCAGGGTGATGGTGAGTGAGTAAAATGGCAGCTAAAGTTGCGCCGCAGCGCTCGAGCTCGGCCACGACCGGTGCGGCGTCGCCCGGGTCGACCGCCACGATGCGGCCGGGTGCGCGAGGCGAATCGACGAGCCAGATGTAGTTATCGGAGAATGCGCCCACCGGGCGCACGTTAAGATGCTTGGTATGAATTGACATTTTGCGGCGTATTTAACCTGTAACATTCGATCTTCGCTAGTGTTTTCATGAAGGAGCCCTGGTTGGAATCATCGCGCGAAATCCCTTCGGCCGATTGGTTTGAGGGTCCGCTGGGCGCTCGCGTTCTGCGCGAAGAGGCTGCGCTCGCGCCGCTCGCATTGGATGATGTGTTCGGTTTCGAACTTCTACAAGTCGGCGCGTGGGGGCCCGCACGGCACTTGCTCGACGGCGCACGCACGCAGCACACGACGCTGGTGGCGCCGGAGATGAGTTCGGGGGTCACGTTGTGCGCGCCGCTCGATTCGCTGCCCTTCCGCTCGGATGCCATCGACGCGATTTTCTTGCCGCACACGCTCGAACTGGTGGAAGACCCCTACGCCGTGCTGCGCGAGGCCGAACGCGTGCTGTGCGCGGAGGGCTGCCTGATGATTTGCGGCTTCAATCCCTTCAGTGGCTGGGGCGTGCGGCGGGCGTTCGCCCGGTATGTGGGGCGCCCGGCGTTCCCGCCGCAGACGCAGCGCATGCTGTCCGAGCGGCGGTTGCGCGATTGGGTGGCGCTCTTGGGCTTCGATGTCGACAGCGTCTACGGCTATCTTGGGCCCTGGCCCGCGAAGGGCCGCCTGGCGCGCACCAACGACGCGCGGCCGCGTGCGGCCTGGATGGCGGGCGCCTACTTGCTCAAGGCGCGCAAGCGCGTCAAGACCATGACGCTGGTGCGGCCGCGGTGGCGTGCGCGCCAGCGCGTGCTGGTCGGCGCCGCGGAGCCTACCTCGAAAGTGGGTCCATGACCCACGTCGAGATCTACACCGACGGCGCGTGCCGCGGCAATCCCGGACCCGGCGGCTGGGCGGCCTTGCTGGTCGCAGGCAAGGAGCGCAAAGAAGTCTCGGGTTCCGAAGCCCTGACGACCAACAACCGCATGGAGCTGATGGCGGCCATCGGGGGTTTGGGCGCGCTGAAGCGCCGCTGCGCGGTGAAGCTCTATACGGATTCCAAGTACGTGCTCCAGGGCATCACCGAATGGCTGCCGAATTGGAAGGCGCGCGGCTGGCGCACTGCGGCGCGCGAGCCCGTCAAGAATCAGGATTTATGGCAATTGTTGGACGCGGCCGTCTCGGGGCAGGACATCGAGTGGCACTGGGTCAAAGGACATTCGGGACATGAAGGCAATGAATACGTCGATCAGCTCGCCAACTTCGCAATCGACCGCATGCTGGCAGCGCGGTAAGCAAGTGTCCTAGATGCGCCAGGTCGTGCTCGATACGGAAACCACCGGGCTGGAAGTCGAACAGCAGCACCGAATCATCGAGATCGGCTGCGTGGAGCTTTTCAATCGGCGGCTCACCGGCCGCACCTTTCACCGCTACCTCAATCCCGAGCGGGACATCGACCAAGGTGCGGAGCAGGTGCACGGGCTGACGCGCGAGAGACTGGCGAAGGAACCGACGTTTTCTCAGGTGCACCCCGAGTTCCTGGAGTTCATCCGCGATGCCGAACTGATCATTCACAACGCTGCCTTCGATATCGCGTTCCTGAATGCCGAACTGTCGCGCATCGCGCTTGCGCACAAGGTCGACGAGCTCTGCCGGGTGCTCGACACCCTGGCGCTCGCGCGGCAGATGCATCCCGGGCAGCGCAACAGTCTCGACGCCTTGTGCAAGCGCTACTCGGTCGACAATTCGCATCGCGATTTCCACGGCGCCCTGCTCGACGCGCGCATCCTGGCGGAGGTGTATCTCGCCATGACGGGCGGGCAGGCCGTGCTCACCCTGAGCGCCGAATCGGACTCAGGCAGAAGCCGCGCGCGCCAGACCGCGCCGTCGCGCTATGCAGAAGGCGCGCGCATCATCGTGATCAGGCCCAACGAGGACGAGTTGGCCGCGCATGAGCATGTGCTCGCGCTGCTCGACAAGGCGTCGAGCGGGCAAACGGTGTGGCGAAGAGGGGAACGCACCTTATAAAATTTACAATATCGGACAATCAACGGCCGATGTCGAGGCGCTGGCGCGCGACGTGGGATACCGGCCGAGCACGGACCTGGAAACGGGTGTGAAGCGATTCGTCGAATGGTATCTTGGGTACTACCACCCGCAATCGTAAGGAGCGGCACTTCCCGGCCTGCGGGTTTCCGTGCCGAAGAGCTGATGACACAGTTGAATTCGTCGCTTAACGAATGGGGCACGGTTGCTGCGCATGCCGAGGAACTGAAGGACGCGCATCTGCGCGATCTGGCCGCCGCAGATCCCAAGCGGTGGCAGAGCTTTCATGTCGAGCATGACACCTGGCTGCTCGATATGTCGCGCCAGCGGATCACCGCCAAGACCCTGCCGCTGTTGTTCGATCTGGCGCGCGCCGCAGACTTGCCGGCGCGCAGGGCGGCGATGTTTCGCGGCGACCCGATCAACAGCACCGAGCAGCGTGCAGTACTGCACACGGCGCTGCGCTCGGACTTCGCGGGTCCCGCGGCCGTTCAGGCGGAGGTGCGCGACTCGCGCAAGAAGCTGGCCGATTTCGCCGCCGCCGTGCGGTCGGGCAGAAAACTCGGGACCACGGGCAAGAAATTCAAACACGTCGTGAATATCGGCATCGGCGGCTCGGATTTGGGGCCGCTCCTCGTCTGCGACGCCCTCAAACATGAGTGGAGCGGCGGTATCACGCCGCATTTCGTGTCCAATGTGGATCGCACTCAGCTCGAGGATTTGATCCGCAGCATCGATCCCGCGGAAACCTTGGTCATCGTTTGCTCGAAGACATTCGTCACCCAGGAAACCCAGGCGAATGCCAACGCGGCGCGCGCCTGGATCGTCGGCGCTCTGGGGGAGAAGTCTCCCGCGAATCACTTCGTCGCGGTATCGACCAATGCCGCGGCCATGGATGCCTTCGGCATTGCCGCCGACCACCGCTTCACCATGTGGGATTGGGTGGGCGGCCGCTATTCGGTGTGGTCGGCGATCGGCCTGGTTGCGGAACTCACCGTCGGCAGCGAGCGATTTCAGGAATTCTTGAAGGGCGCGAGCGATATCGACAAGCACTTCACGGAGGCGCCGTTCGAGCGGAATTTGCCGGTGCTCATGGGACTGCTCGGCGTATGGAACCGGACGTTTCTGAAATTGCCGACTCTCGCGGTGCTGCCGTACGATCAACGGCTCGCCCGGCTGCCCGCGTACCTGCAGCAACTCGAAATGGAAAGCAACGGCAAGAGCGTGAGCCTGGGGGGCCAACGCGTGGATTTCGCCACCGCGCCCATCGTCTGGGGCGAGCCGGGCTCGAACGCCCAGCACTCGTTCTTTCAGATGCTGCATCAGGGGACCCTGACCCAGGCGTTGGATTTCATCGCGCCGCTGCGCGGTTCCTGGGGCGGCACCGAGGGGCAGGATCTCGCGTTGCAAAATTGTTTCGCGCAGTCGCAGGCATTCGCTTTCGGCTATTCGCTGCAAGAAGTCGAGGCGGACAGCGCCAAGGCCGGCGCCAATCCTTCGGATATCGCGCGGATCGCCGCCCACCGGGTCCACGACGGCAACCGGCCGAGCTCGCTGCTGCTGTACCCGCAGACTACGGCGCGAACCTTGGGTGGATTGCTGGCGCTGTACGAGCATAGTGTGTTCGTGCAGGGCACGGTATGGGGCGTGAATTCCTTCGATCAGTTCGGCGTGGAGCTCGGCAAGAAGCTGGCGGTGGGAATCGACCTGAAGGGAGCCAAGGCGCCGGCGGGGCA
>WNFT01008509.1_pt1 | contig 10971 bp, 8 predicted proteins | sample 5400191 | NCBI WGS metagenome assembly WNFT01 (sample SAMN13153359, study PRJNA577476) | soil metagenome | isolation source: 80 cm saprolite under Madrone tree | place: USA:California | collected 2016-06-14
CGCGGACGGACTTCGGAACGTTTTTGAGCTGATTGATGGTGTCGAGGCTCCAGCCGCGGTATTGACCGAAGGCGGCGGTGCTGAGAACCAAAGCGCCATATAGAAGATAGAGTTTTCGGAACATTATTCATCGTCTCCGGAGCTGCTGGACAATTGCATAGGCGGATGATCGCTTTCGGACCAGCGGGACCGCTCAAAGGTATAAGAGCGAAAGGAAATGATGACCACCGGCACGAGCAACGCAAGAAAGGCGATGCCATAGATTCCGAAGACTGGCACGTCATGGGTGACATCGACGGTGTACGGAATGGCCGCAAGCGAAGGATCCGCCTCGGGCTCAATGCGAAGATAGTAGTGGCCCGGCGGGACGCTTGGAAGCACGACTTCGTCGTTCTGTTTTCCTTCGCTCCAGGAGCCGTCGCTGTCGTAACCGTAGTAGTAACTCACTTCGCGCCCGAAGTCCCACGCTTGCCCGGTGTCCTGATTGATGAGCGCGTAGTTCAAATAAATCCAGTGGTTGCTGACAGGAGCGTAGGTTTTCACTTGCACCGTTGAAGTGCGGCCAGTGAGTTCGAACACATCCGTAACAAAAGAAGTTTCGGCTTTTGAATCAGCGCGGTTGTACCGATAGGTCTGCCCAAAAACAGGCTTTTTGTTCGCGCGCATATCGAAACCAGCCATGAGCGCGAGGAGTAGCATGGCAAAGGCCGCGAACGCGACCCACATGCCAGTAACGTTGGTGGTGACGGGCGAAGGCTGATTCTCATAAACGCCCATCGCCTCGGGTGGCGTGCCGGGAAGCCTGAAGGCGTCCCAGATTTCCCGGCCATACATGTACTCGCCGATGGACCACGTGACTTCTTTGTCTAGCTTCTCGCTGGAGAGGACGCGGGGCGGATGCACGTAGTCTGTGACGGTAGCCTTTTCGTCCACACGAACCTGCCACGGAAATTCGCCAAGCACGAAATCTGTGTTGGCATCGGCGGTTTGAAAATGTTTGTAAGTCTCCCCGAGATAGTTTGCGGTTAGCGACGAACCGCCGAACATATTGTGGTCCACGGTGGGAAGAACCTTGCAAATGCTGATGTCGTTCCAATGGCCGTTGTATTCGGTGAGGTAGCGAAGGCCTTTATAGGGATTGAAGAGAACGTATTCGCGCCAGCTGTAGGTGGTTCCGTCGACCTGAGTGCTCCGCCGCTGGAATCCAATCACTTCGTAGTCCGTGTCGCGCAACTTGCCGCGCGTACCAAGGGGGATGAGCGGCTTTATGTCACTCGTCTTAATTTCGAATTGCTGGAGAATGGCCAGGTTGGGATCTTTGGCGTCGAGGATCGAATGGCAGCTCGCGCACACGACGGTTTCGGCCTGGCCAAACGAGCGCAGAACAATGGCTGCGCCGCACTTCGGGCAATTCAGCGCCTTCGCTTGCGGTTTTGTAGGGCCGGATAGTGGTGGGGTGCTCGCGCTCATCACCAGCCCTCGAAACTGCGTAAGTTTTTCAATTTAAGATCGTCGAATTCCACGAATTCACCGAGATACAGAGCCGGCTCGGGATCGCTGTAATCGAGTGTGGCGAATTTCCTGGACTCGCTGCGCAGATCGACGAAGGTGACATCCGTTTTGTCCCAATATTGAAACGGCAGTTCTCCCTCGACGCCTCGATAATGCGCAGGTGTGATGACGCTGACAGTATAGGGCTGGTTGTTCCAAGTGAATTGCTGGCCGACATGGATCTGCGCAGCAGAGGGAAGATCTTGCGATTTTGAGGATAAAGAGAGCCCGTATTCACTCTGCGCGTCGGAGAGCCAGGCGCTTGTGCCCTCGTTCATCATGACGTGCCACTCGTTCCAGCCGCCTTGATCGTACTCGTAAAGGATGCGACCGACCACCACGAATGCCTTGTTTCCGTACTTGCCTTCGGTATTGATCTGAATGGGCGAGCTGTCCGGCGGAAGATCGGCAACCTGGCCGACCTTTTTCAGGTCCACATCGGTGCGGACAAGGATACTCTTGCAAAAATCGCAGACCGTCTGGACGCTGCTGGACCAGCGAAAAACAATTTTGGCGCCGCAGTTCGGGCAGTTGGCAACGGGCTGAGTCATCGCGAGCGACTCACCGGGCTGGCGGCAAGAGCCTGCAGCTCAGTCACTAGCGGCCTGCTTCCATTGGGTTTCGTAGGGCCTCTGCAGCTGGCGGATCGAAACGGCATGCGCGTCGAAAAGTTGCCGCAAAACTGTCTCGAAATCCCACTCGGAGCGCGGAACGCAGCAGAAGAGATTGAGGCAGAGCGAGCCGTGTTCGGGAAACGTGTGACACGCAAGATGCGACTCCGCGAGGAGGCAAAGGCCGGTGATGCCTCCGGTGCCGGGAAACTGATGCCACTGCGTTTCGCCGACGGGACGGAGCTTCATCTCGCGAATGATGCTGCTGAATAGGTTTTGTAAGACAGCAACGTCACGCAACGACTGCGAAGAGCATCCGAAAGCTTCGACAACCCACTCGATTCCGCTCATGGCAGACGGTGACGCTACGACTGAGGTTTCCCGCATTCCGGACAGAATTTGGCGCTGCGCGGGATGGGCTTGCCACATTCGCTGCAGAATTTCGTTTCGGCGCCAGGAGCTCCGGCCGCCGCAGGCGCCGCTCCGCCAGCGGGAGTTGAAGTCGATTTCTTGACGGCGTCCATCATGGCCTGGCCCATGGCTACGCCGGCACCGAGACCCGCGCCCATTCCTACTGCGCCTCCGCCTTCATTGCCGGCGGCGATGGGGATGGCTTGCGCCACCTGATATTGCGTGAATTTGCCCATGTCGCCGAGCACGTTCATGCTGATGCGCTGGTCGAGCACTTTTTGCAGTTCGTCCGGCAGGGAAAGATTCTCGACCACAAAGGTGTCCAGCGTGAGGCCGTATTCCGCGAACGACGGTTTGAGAGTCTCGCTGATCTTTTCGGCGAGCGCGCCCTGGTTTGCAGCCATATCGAGAAAAGGCACCTGGCTAGCGGCGAAGGCATCGGTCATTTTGGCGACGATGGTGTTGCGTAACTGGCCTTCGAGATCGGCGACGCGATAAATGTCGCGAGTGCCGCTGATTTTGCTGTAGAACGATTTCGCATCGCTCAAGTGATAGGAGTAAATGCCGAACCCGCGAAGGCGGATGGCGCCGAATTCCTTGTCGCGAATGGAGATGGGATTCTGCGTACCCCAGTGCTGATCGGTCTGAATGCGCGCGGAGAAAAAATATACGTCGGACTTGAAAGGCGATTTGAACGCCTTGTCCCAGTTCTTCAAATAAGTCAGGATGGGCAGCGTTTGCGTGTTCAGGGTGTAGAGTCCGGGGCCAAAGGTGTCCGCAACTTTGCCTTCATTCACAAAAACCGCGGCTTGCGAATCGCGAACCGTCAGTTTGCCGCCATTCTGGATTTCGCGATCCTGCATGGGATAGCGGTAGGCGAGGATGCCCTCTTCCGGCTCAACCCATTCGAGGACGTCGATAAACTGTTTGGTGATGAAGTCGCGAAGGCTCATAAGAGGCCTCTCTTCCAGCGCGCTTGTGAGCAGGAATCGCGGCCGGTGAAAGCGATGCTACGGTGCGGTTTCGAGTGTGTCAATGGTGCGCATAAGAATACAATTGCTCGAATATAGCCAGGCGCAATGTGAATAAAACAGTCCGCGCTACCCTTAGGAAATTGAAGGAGTTGCGCCCTTCACGGGATTGCAAAGGTATTACGCAAACTTCATCGCAGTTCCTGTGCGCGTCCAGTTCGAACAGATTCCCGCGCCGCGTCCAGGATCTCCAGCACCTGCACGTTTAACCTCGTCGAAAGCGGATCTTCAATAGGTTTATCGTGGCGGATGCAATCCACAAAATACGCCACGGGATTGCTCGTCGCCCCCTGCGATGCATTGAGCGTAAGCGGCTCGCCTTCTAGTCCCGATTTCCCACGATCTTCGGCGGACCGGTAGAACAATGTGTTCCGGGTCGCGAGCAGGCTCCCCTTTGGGCCGAAAACCTGCACCTGTCCCATGCTGTGCGGCCAATCCCAGGAAGCCTCAACAATCTCGGTGGCGTCCGGATCTTCGAGAAGAATAGTTGCGTCGTCGTCCACTTTGTTGTGCTGCGAAACCTTCAACTTTTGCGCGATCGCTTGCACGCCTGTTGGCCGGCCCTTCAGCCACAACGCCCACTCCGCCCCGTAGCATCCGAAATCCATGATTGCGCCGCCGCCATTTTTGACGGGATCGTAAAGCCAGTCCGCAAAATACTCCGACACGCCAATCTCCTTGGGACCCGCGTGCCCGTATTGCACGATGATTTTCTGTACGGCGCCAACCTGTCCATCTTTCACGCGATGAAAAAGCTCATGACTCGGCGCCACCCAGGCGTTCCAGTAGTTCACCATGAGCTTGATTCCGGCCTGATTGGCCAGCTTCTCCATCTCGCGAGCGTCAGCCGCGTTGGTCGCCATGGGCTTCTCGACGGAATAATGAATGTGGCGTTTGGCGCACTCGCGCAGAATCTCGAGGTGCCGGTCGTTTGAGGTCGTGACGATGACGGCGTCGGGCTTGACTTCGTCCAACATGGGGACATAGGCGGAATAAAACTTCACACTGCTTTGCACTCGCGATTTGGCCTCTTTCACGAGTGCAGGCTGGGGTTCCGCAATCGCCACGAGTTCTGCATCGGGTTCAGCTTCCAGGTACTTCAGCAATCCCCAAACGTGATCGTGGTCAAGACCCACAATGGCAATGCGTGTCTTGGTCTCAGACGAACTCGGCGCTGCACGGGCACCTTGAGTGCCCAGAACATACAAGGCCATTAGAAAAACCGCGGAAAACAGGAATGGTCGAGTGAACGCACTTGGTGGCATGCCAAGACCCCCATCCAACTGCAGAAGGCAGAAAATGTGACGCGAGATGCAGTTTCCGAACGCGGCCTGGCGTTGTCAAGTTACACGCATGTCCTCTGCGCAGCCTTCCGCATCCTATTGATAGATGGACCCTTACCAGGAGACATTCCCAGAATGTAGTGTGCGGGCTATTGGCCGCCGACGCCAAGCAGGTTAGGTAGTTATCTCTGAATTCCCTTGGAGGCATGACGTAAGATTGCCCCGCATCTAATTCCTAACCTCGTGCGAACTCCGGTTCATGCCAGTCTCGAGAGCAACAGACGCTTTCTGGGCAATTAGCTGAAACCCGCGCTTGGCGGCCTCCTTTTGTAAGGCGTCAAGATCCGCGTGGCCGGTGCTCGAATCGGCGTTTCTCATCTCAATCTCGCCTTTTGCCAGGCGAGCCTCCAACGTGATTGCCTGGAAGCCTGTTGCGGTCGCATCAGCGATCACCCTGTCGAGGCTCCGTAGAGCCTCCTTGGCTTCCGAAGAATCCCCCGAGGCCGCACGAACACGGGCAGCCGTCAGCGTTGCCGATAACTCCAATTCCCGGCTGTGCGTCTCAGTAGCAACGCCCACGACCTGGTCGACAATCTTGCGAGCGTCAGCGAAGTGGCCGCTAATCAGCAATGTTTTAGCCAGGAGCAGGCTGGCAGCTGCTTCGCCACTCGTTCCCTTGGTCTTTGCAAATACATCCGCAGCGCGCCGGGCTGACAGTGCTGACTCCCCGCTCTTCCCTTCATCAAGGAAGAGTTCGGCAAGATGCAGGTCAACGTGTGCTACCTCGGTCTTGTCACCAATCTCCTCGAAAATGGTTCTAGCTTCCGTTTCCTCCGCGAGCGCTTGGGCCAGTTCCCCGTGAAGCCGGTGCACCCGGGCTTTACCGGCCAGGGCTCCGGCTTGCCTGCCTCGATTGCCGATCTTGCCGCAGATTTCGAAAGAGCTTTCAAACATCTGCATTGCTTCCCGATGCTTGCCCAGGGCCAGGAACACATCGCCGAGACCGTTTTTTGCCAGAGCCTCACCGTTTTGATCGCCAACCTCGTGATAAATTGCCAGTGCCGCCTCGTATCCGCGGCGAGCTCCATCGAGATCGCCAAGGTAAACAAGAATGTCCCCGATGTTGTCATTTTCCGCGGCAAGGCCGGTACGGTTCCCGATCTGGCGATAAAGCGTCAAAACTTCTTCATAGCCCTTTTTCGCACCCAGGTAGTCTCCCTGATTCTTGAGAGCGATGGCGCCGAGCGTCGTCGCTTCCGCGACCCCGGTGCGGTCATTCGCCGCTACGTAGAGTTGTTTCGCTTCGCGTACCGCAGCCTCAACTTCAGAAAACCTGCCGAGGTTTTCAAACAACCACGCCTGATCGAGCCGCGCTTTTGCCAGCAACAAAGATGCCCCGGCCGCTTGAGCCTTTTCTGCGGCCCTCGCAAGCGCGGCCTCGGACCTCTTTGTGTCTCCTAACGATCGGGCTGCATCCTGTTCCGCCAAATCGATTCGAGGGTCGTCCCCGAGAGGCACAGGCAGCTCGCGCAATGCCGCGATAGTTGTCAGGGTATCCTTCCATTTATTGGCCCGGTATTCGGCATTGGCGAGGGCGAGCCCGTAATCAAGATTGTCCGGGAAAAACTCGAAGAGCGCCCGGTAGATTTCGGCGGCTTTGTCCCAGTCCCGGGAAGTCTCGCGATAACGTCCTTCAACGAGGAGGCGTTCCGCGCGAGACAAGTTGGAAGATAGATCGAAGGCTCTTTTCGCCTCGGCCCTGGCGTTTTCGTCATAGCCGAGTTGCGCCCAAGCCTTGGCCAGGGCCGCATGTGACAACGCGTAACCGGGTTCGACGGCAATGGCGCTCTGCAAAAGCTCACTTGCCTTAAGCGCATCAAAGGCACGCAACCGGACGAGCCCCTCGGAGTAGAATTTTGCGGTTTCACTCTTCGAAGGCAGGGCAATCGCCACCTCCGCCGCCTCTTCCCTGGTCGCCGCGCGCACGCCCAATTTCGCCCGCAGATGCTCTCCCGCGCGGGAAACAAGATCGGGCAGACGATTCTCCGTTCCCGTCTCGGAAAAAGCACCGGCCGTTTCCCCGTTTCGCGTGTTCTGCAACCGCACATCAAGACGAATTTGCACATTGGACTTCGCGCCCAACATGGCGTACGAACCCACAACAACAAAATCGGTTCCAAGATTCTTGCGAATTCGCATCAAGCTGTCCGCGCTAAGAGTGTCCACATCGGTGAGGGAAAGCTCGGTCTTCATTCGAGCGACGCTCTCCGCGGGTATGGTGCGCACTTGCTCCCCTGCTGTGAGTTCCGTCATGAGCCAGTCGGAAAACGCAGTGGATAGCCATCCGTCCTGGGCCTCCCCGGAAAGATTCTTGAATCCCAAGACCGCCACGGACTGCCGCAAATTGTTGCCGCTTGTTACTCCTGCCAGACTGGAGGAAGCCTGGATTTTTGTGTAGGTAAATGCGGCCAAAATCACGAACACCAATGCGGCTGCCAAAAGCGCTGTGCGCCGCCGGCCGGACCGCGAGTGCAAATCCAGGGAGGTCAGAAAACGTTGGAAGCGGCCCCACTTTTTTTCTTCTCCGGAAACAATTCTTGTGTGGCCAACACCGGACGGGGCGTCCGAAAATGCCGCCGCTTCCGTTCCTTCGTGATGCTCGTACACGGGGGCCAAAAAGCGATATCCATGGCGCGGTATTGTTTCGACGTATCGCGGACTTTCTGCCGAATCTCCGAGAGCGGATCGCAGCTTGGTCATCGCTTTGTTGAGGCTGCGGTCGAAGTCAACAAAGGTATGGGCCGGCCACAGCTTTTGCCGTAGCTCCTCGCGCGTCACCACCTGTCCGGAATGCTCCAGGAGCAGGCAAAGAATCTGGAAAGGTTGTTCTTGCAGCTTGATCCGAACGCCGCGCTTGCGAAGCTCGGCCGCCCGAAGGTCCAGCTCGAAAACACCGAAGCCGCGAGTTTGCGCGCGACTCTCTGTGGTTTGCATCGCCGACCACCCCTAATTTAGGCAGCAGGGTAGCACGCACATTTCGCGGGTTCAATACCCCCTTTGGCTTTCCTCCCAAAACACCGGGCGCGCTACGGAGAAATGGCGGCAACGGCTCGTTCGAACGGTAAAGCCGATTGTCTTCCTTCGCTGGGCCGTTGAAGGCTGGAATTCTTGGAGAACGCTTTCGGTCGGTGTAAAATCCGTTCATGTCGCGGCTCCATTTTTCCCTTTTCGCATGTCCCCATGGTCTCCCCGGAAAAACTCTGGTAGTTTTTCAGCTGCTCTTCGGCACTGTCGTTTTATCTTCGGCAATTCACGCCCAATCAAGTTCTGCCACTGTCGATCAACGCGTGCAGGAACTATACCTGCAAGCGAAAACGGCCGAAGCGCGCGGCGACCTTGCGGCCGCAGCTCAAATCTATGAATCGCTTTTGCAGTTTTCTCCGCGCCTCGCCCCTGCCTACAACAATCTTGGATCTTTGTATCTGAGGCAGCGCGAATACAAAAAAGCTGCCGACGTTTTGGAAAAGGGATTGCAGATCGATCCGAAAATGGTTTCCGCTTCTGCGCTGCTGGGAATCGCGCGCTACGAGATGCGGGACTACGCTGGCGCGCGTGCCCCTCTCGAAACCGCCCTGCGCGGCAATTCGAATGATGACAACGCGGAATTTTTTCTCGCCAATGATTTGATGAAGCTCGACGAACTAAATCTGGCGGTGGAACACCTGCGAAAACTCGCGCAGCGCCAGCCCGCCAACCAGGAAATCTGGTATCTCCTCGGCAAGGTGCACATGAAATTGTCCGAGCAGGCGCTTTCCAGACTCAACGAAATCGATCCCAACTCCGTCTGGGCGCACGAGATTTCCGGCGAAGTCATGGAGAGCATGAAGAATTACGATGGGGCGCTCATTGAATATAAAAAAGCAGTGGAGATGGCTCCGCAAAAGTCCGGCACGCACTACCTGCTTGGCAACGCGTACTGGTCGCTCAGCATGTGGAACGCCGCGAGCGAACAATTTCGAGCGGAACTTGTAAACGATCCGGCGAATTGCCTTGCGCAGTGGAAGATGGGAAACATCGTCCTCGAGCAGCGCGAAAGTCCCGAAGAAGCGCTCGCGGACGTCGAGAAAGCTTTAAACATTTGTCCGAATCTGATGGCGGCCCGGGTGGACCGCGGTCGCGCGCTGATGAAATTGGATCGCCATGCGGAAGCGGTGAAAGATCTTGAGGCAGCCGAGAAATCCGACGAGCAAAACAGTTTCTCCAGGAAAAGAATAAGGAACAACCATAAACGCCTGTTGAGTCAAGCCCTGCGGGCGGAAACCAGAACACTCTCCAGACAGGAACTCTGTGCAGCGAGATCTCCGGCACGCTTGAATCCTTCATGGCCGGGGCGTCGGCGGGACGGAGTGGCTTCCGGCCAGAGCCGCGCAGCGGTCGAATTCGATTTTTGCTTTATCGGCGAGGCCCTGCTTGCGATAAACGGGGGCCAACATGCAATGGAGACTGGCGTTTGGGGGTGAGAGCCCGATGGCTTCTTCCAGTTCCGATTGTGCCTTCGGAAGTTGCTCCAGGCGACTGTAAGCTTTCCCCAACAGTTCGTGTGCTCGCGACTCGCGCGGGGCCACCCCAATGGCCTGGAGAAGATAGGAAACGGCTTCCTCATTACGATTCTCGTCCAGGAGAAGATCTCCGAAATCAATATACGGTCCGGGGTTTTTTAGGACGGCTCCCGACTGCCAATCGATGGCTTGCTGATACGCTGCTGCTGCTGCTTCCTTACGACCAAGCCCCGCATAGGACAATCCCAGATTGTCCTCGGCCTTGAGGTTCCTGGGGTCCAGCTTCAAGCAACGTTGGAAGGCCGCGACGGCCTCCTCGAATCTGTTTTCGTTATATTTTGTTCGGCCTAAGTAATACCAACCTTCGGCATCGCTGGGTGTCCACCCGAGCATTCTTGTGAGCCACTTGTCGGCATCCACGTAGTCGCCCAGCAAAACGTAGTCGAACGCAACGACTTTCAGATCGGCGGCACTGGGGTCGTGTAATTTCGCACCCGCGGTGAATTCCGCGAGAGAAGCTTTAGCGGTTTCTTCACCACGCTGCACGGGGGAAGCGCCTGCGCCGAGAACTTGCACACCCTCCAAATGCCTTTCGAGCCTTGCTTCGCTTTGAATTTCACGGAAGAGGATGTGCCCAAGCAAGAAGTGGCCATCTGCAGAATCGGGATGGGTTTGGAGATACTGCCGAACGAGACGATCGGCCTCGTTAATGTTTCCCTTCTCCAGAACTGCATGAGCTTCGGCGAGAAGAGCGTCGGCCGACCCTGAAGTGGCCGTAGATGAGCTCCCCAACGACTGTTCGGAGGAGGCGGGCGTCTTGGCCAGGAACGATGACAGCGATTCGGAGCAAGGCGACAGTGTCTGCACAAACGCCACAGTGTTGAGTAGAATCAGCAGCGAGCAGACAATGACTCGGAGAAAGGACTTGACCTTGCATTTCACCATGTTTAGCATGGCCGGTCACCTTTGCTTCATCAACGAACATTATAGAGTCTCCGCCAGGGGCTCACAATCCCACCAAGAAAGAGCGGCTTGAGGCCGAACAGGCTAGGGACTGGAATTTGACCAGCGAACGCAGACTGCTTCTGCCCTCAACAATCTCAATTCTCTGGCCTGCAGGAATATTCTGAAACGATTGCCGAAGTCCGCTGGTCCAGCTTGCCGTTGTTGTCGTAGTCAAAGAATGCAGGAGTATGCGCAGCTGCCTGCGCGCATGCCCGCTTGCACGCTGACGTCTTCAAAATGGCCGTCACCGAGATTCCGGAACAAGAAAGGCCCGGTAGCAAAATCATTTTGCCTAGCTGTTCCAGAATCTTCGGCGCTGCGCGGTTGGTCGGGTCGTCGAGGAATGTTTTAGGAACGGAATCACAGGGCGCGGCCCTGGTTATCTACCATTTTTTGAGGCTCGAAACTGATGCGCAAGTTGGTACCTTCGAGCTTGCAGTTGAACTCGACACTCTTTTCTTCGCTGCCAACTGTCGGTTCGCCAGAGGCAGTTTTCCTGGGGAAAAAGAAGACGGCGGCC
>WNFT01005636.1_pt1 | contig 10967 bp, 8 predicted proteins | sample 5400191 | NCBI WGS metagenome assembly WNFT01 (sample SAMN13153359, study PRJNA577476) | soil metagenome | isolation source: 80 cm saprolite under Madrone tree | place: USA:California | collected 2016-06-14
GACCTGTTCGAGGGCGCCGGCCGGATTCGGGAATCGGCTTCGAGGCCGCCGATGGACTCGGAGTCTTCGACCAGCTCCTCGACCGACATCCCGAGCCGCCCGAAATACCACCACCATCCCGGGCGGGCCTCGCGGCGATGGTATTCCAGCAGCTCGCCCGCGAGCCAGCGCGGGGTTCCCGGTTCGGCGCCTTCCACGAGCTCGGTACGGAGGCGATGGCGCGCGTCGATGGCGCCGACCACCTCCGGCGAAAGCTCTCGTGGCAGTGGCGGCACGGGCCAAGCGAGATCCGGCGGACGCACCTGGTGGAGCCAGCCCAGGAGTCCCAGCGTAGCCCGGCAGTCTTCCTCGTTGTACGTGGCGAGATCAGCGAGGATCCGCGCGTCCTTGTTCTCAAGCCAGCGCTCGTAGTCGACGACGGCCTGGTTGCCAGACCGGACTTCCGCAGTGCGCGCAAAGTCGAACAACGCCTCGAGCTCCTTCAGGGAATAACTCGTCACCCCCGCGCGAACGGCCTGGCGGAAAATCGAGAAGAGGTCGACGAAGATCCCGCGCCGGAGCAGGTCGTCCACTTCCGACTCTCGCGTCGCATGCTCGCCCATCAGCCGCTTGATCGCGGCGGGCTCGTAGGCGGCGTAGTGGTAGACGTGGAGATCGGGATACCGGCGGAGTCTCTCGCGAACGAGATCGACGAGTGCTTCGAGCGCGCGGCGCTCCCCTGCCCGGTCGTGGGCCCAGAACGCCTCGTACCTCCAGAGGCCGCCCTCGAGCGTGAGGATACCGAAGAGATACTCGAGCCCCCGCGCGGGCTCGAAGAGAGGATGGCCCTCGAGGTCCAGGATGATATCGCCCGCCGATCGGGGCGGAAGGGCCGCGAACCCGCGCCCGGTCTCGACGGGACGCTGCCGGTACTCGATCTTCCCGGAGCGCCGGCTCTCGAGCTGCAATAGGGCTTGCTCGCGCAGCCCCTCGAAGCTCTGCTGCGCGAGCCTCGGGATCGCGGTGCCGGGGCGCGCTTCGCCAAGCGTCGTCAGCGAGCTGATTCCGCCCGCCGCAAGCTTGCCGATTTGGTCGCGCCGGATATTGGCGACGCGTAGCAGGTGGTCCTCGCGCTCCCAGCGTGCTTCGCACTCCGGCAGGAAGCCACAGATCTCGCAGTGTTCGCACCTGTACGGCACGGTTTCCGCGCGGCTGAGGACTGCGGACTCGAACCGCCGGCGCACGCGGCGATAGTAGGCGGACACGTCCGCGAGCCAGATCCTGAAGCGCTCTCGCGTGCCGAGGACGACGTAGGCGGACTCGGGCTCGAGCCCCTGCACGCGCCCGAGCGCCTGGCTGTAGAAGCAGAGCTGCAGCGCGTGCTCGGGCTTGGGGCGCCGGGCCAGCTTCGTGTCGAGCACGACGTAGCTCCAGGGACCGAGTGACGATGGCGTGTCGACCCGCTCGAGAAAATCCGCGATCCCACGCCACACGCCGTCCACCAGCACGGCTTGGTAGATGTACTCCACGCCGGCTCGCATCGCATCTTCCGTCGACCGCGCCGCAGCCTCCCAGTCGCGCGCCTCGCCCAGCCGGACCTCGACCACTTCGTGACCGCTCTCACGCAGCGATTGGAGATACGCGCGCTCGTGCGCTTCGCCTTTTCGCTGGAGCAGCTCCGCGAAAGCATTGTCGTCGGCCGGACGCGTCCGCCCGTGCATCGCCGTGGCTAGCTCGAGCTGGGTCAAGTGCTCGCAGGCGAGGAAGTCTCCTAGATCAGAGGGTGAGAAGCGCAATTGCCCGGCGGTCCGCTGCATCCCCGGATTATGCCCCTAAACCTGTGACAGGGAAGGTCACCCCGTCTCGCGCATAGTGGCATTCCGGCGAGAGCTTGCCGTCGGATTATCGAGCATTTCCGGCCGAATAGTCCCCGTGGCGCCAAGCGGGGGCCGGTGGCATGTGCCATGCAAAAGCATCGCTACAGAGGGGGGACATCCTGAGATGAATACTCAGCTGCCGAGCGTTCTCTGTGTGGACGATGACCCGTCGGTGTTGGAGCTCCTCACGGACTTCCTCACCATCCAGGGCTTCGACGTCATCACCGCCAGCAATGGCGTGGAGGCATTCTTCCAGGTGAAGCAGTGCAAGCCGCAGGTCGTGATCATGGACCTCTTCATGCCGCAGCTGGGCGGTCTCGGCGCGCTCGGGCGCATGAAGGCGATCCAGCCCGACATCGCGGTCATCCTCATGAGCGGCATGGCCACGGCGCTCGACCTCGTCAGCGAGTCGGGGCTGACGGTGACGGCGGCGCTCAGCAAGCCGTTCAACCTTTCCCAGCTCCTGGAGGCGCTCGCCCTCGCCGGGACGGCGGCTCCGGCTGAGCTCGCGGCACCCGCGGCGGCAAATCGGAAGCCTCCGGTCCGCGGGCGCGTGCTCGTCACCGACGACGAGATCGAGATGCGGAAATTGCTCTCTGAGCACTGCCGCGACAGAGGCTACGAGGTTCTCGAAGCGGCCGATGGCGAGGAGGCGCTGGCCCGGGTGCCCGAGTACCGCCCAGACATCGTGCTCCTCGACCTCATGATGGCTGGCATCGGCGGAATGGAAACACTGAGCCGCATCGTGGCGATTTCCCCAGACTCGCGCGTCATCATCGTCACGGCCGTCGACCAGCTCGAGTCGGCGCAGGAGGCCATGCTTCTCGGCGCCGCCGACTACGTCACCAAGCCCTTCGGCTTCCAGGAGCTCGACGCTGTCCTCGACTACCACATGCAGATGGCCCGGAGCACGCCCGACTCACGCTGAGCCCGGCAGCCGACTCCTCACCGGGCCCGGGTTGCGGGTCCGGACTCCGCATGGTCTAATCCCTCCGTCTCTCACCGTCAAGGAGGCCCACTATGCGACAGCGAATTCTGATCGGCGCCTGGATTCTCTCGCTTCTTCTCTTGCCCGCCCTCACGGCGCTCGCGCAAATTCCCGGCGGCGTGCAGGTGCCCGGCACAGGCTCGGTGCCCGGTATGCCATCGACCCCGACTATGCCCACGGTGCCCACGAAGGACTCGCTGCTCCAGCAAGCCCAGGGCATGGTGACTGATCTCACTGCGCTGAAGAGCAGCGGCAAGCTGGCGCCGGCGCAGGTGCAGCAGGTCGACGGCCTGCTGCCGAAGGCCACCGCGGTGACGAGCGGCCTCCAGCAGCCCCAGGTTCCCACGTCCAAGCTGGCCGAGTACGCGACCACGCTGAAGGACCTGCAGCAGCAGGTCGCAACGCTCAAGGGCCTAGTCAAGTAGGCGGTGCGGGCGAACGCCCATGAGCGCCACGGATCCAGTGCGCGCCTGGCCCGGCGCCGCGCTCACCCGCGTGCCCTACTGGGTCTACCAGGACGAGGCGACCTACCACGCCGAGCTCCGCCGCATCTTCGAGGGCCCGGCGTGGAGCTTCGTCTGCCTCGAGTCTGACCTGGCGCGTCCCGGCGACTTCCGGACCACGTTCGTCGGCGAGATGCCGGTGATCGTGGTCCGCGCCGAGGACGGCGCGATTCGCGCCTTCGAGAACCGCTGCGCCCACCGCGGCGCCCTTATAGCGCTGGACGATCATGGGACGGCGAAGAACTTCCAGTGCGTCTATCACGCGTGGACGTACGATCACGAGGGCAATCTCACCGGCATCGCATTCGAGAAAGGCTCCAACGGGCGCGGCGGCATGCCGCCGGGGTTTTCCAAGGCCGAGCACGGCCCGCGGAAGCTCAGGACCGAAACGCTCCACGGCCTGGTCTTCGCGAGCCTGTCCAAGGATGCGCCGCCCATCGAGGCCTACCTGGGTGAGGCCATCCTCGGGCGCATCGCGCGCGTGCTGGGCGGCAGGCGCATGCGCGTGCTGGGGCGCTTCGTCCAGTTGCTGCCGAACAACTGGAAGCTCTACGTGGAAAACGTGAAAGACACGTATCACGCCAGCCTGCTCCACGCCTTCTTCGGTACGTTCAGGATCACGCGGCTCACGCAAGGCGGGGGCGTCCTCGTCAGCCCAGACGGCGCGCACCACGCGAGCTACACGATCGACCGCGCCGACGACCGCTCGAGCGCGGCCTACCGGGAGCAGGGCATCCGATCGGAGCGGCAGGACTACAAGCTGGCCGATCCGCGCCTGCTGGAGAGCGTGGACGAGTTCGGCGACGATATACGGCTGCAGATCCTGACCGTGTTCCCCACCTTCGTGCTCCAGCAGATCCAGAACTGCCTCGCCGTGCGCCAGGTGGTGCCGAAGGGTCCGGGCGCCATGGAGCTGCACTGGACGTACTTCGGCTTCGAGGACGACACGCCCGAGATGAGCCGGCGGCGGCTCAGGCAGCTGAACCTCGTCGGGCCGGCGGGCTACGTGTCCATGGAGGACGGCTGCGTGGGCGGATTCGTGCAGCGCGGAGCGGCGGCGGCGAGCGACGAGGTGTCCATCGTCAACATGGGCGGCGAGGGCGCCGAGTCGGACGACACGCGCGCCACCGAGGCCTCGGTGCGCGGCTTCTGGAAGGCCTATCGCCGCTTCATGGATTGCTGAGGTGACGCCGGTCGATCCGTCGGCGGCGAGCCTCCAGCCGCAGGTCGCGCAGCTGAACGCCGAGTACGCGCGCGCCATCGACGACGACCGCCTCGAGGCCTGGCCCGACTTCTTCGCCGAGCCGTGCCTCTACACGATCACCTCGGCCGACAATCACCGGCAGGGGCTGCCGGGTGGGCTCATGTACGCCGACTCCAAGGGCATGCTGAGCGACCGCGTGGCGGCGCTGCGCGAGGCGAACATCTACGAGCGCCAGACGTACCGCCACGTGATCGGGCAGTCTGCGATCTTGGGAAAGTCTGCGGACGGTGTGAGCACAGAAACACCGTTCCTCGTCGTGCGGATCATGCGCGACGGCCGGATGGACCTCTTCGCCACGGGCCGGTATCTCGACGCCGTCGTGGAGGAGGCGGGAAGGCTCCGCTTCCGCGAGCGCCTCGTGGTCTGCGACAGCAGCCGCGTCGACACCTTGCTGGCGATTCCGCTCTAGCAGCAGCCGCCCGACGATCCGCTGGACGGGAGCACACGGTCTGGCTCCCAGCCCCATGGCCGCGGTCCCCAATCTGGCGTGAAGACCTGGCCCTTCTTGACCGTCAGGTACGGGACCACGGCTTTCGTCACCGGCAGGCTCGCTCCCAGCACGTCGTAGACGACCCACTCGCCCTCGCGGATATCGAGCACCGAGATATCCGCCTGGCGGCCCTGAGCGAGACTGCCCAGCCGGTCTCCCGCGCCGATGGCTTTCGCGGGATTCTCCGTGCACATCGTGACGACCTGGGCCAGCGTGAAGCCCAAGCCCAGGAAGCGCGTCATCATCTCCGTCATGCTGTGCACGGTGTGGATCCGGCCGGGCACCGTGAGATCGGTGCTGATGCAGTGCGGGAGCAGCCCCTGGTCGATGACACGGCGGCCGACGTCGAAGCTGAAGTTCTTCCGCCCGTGCGCGGTGTCGAACCACACGCCCCGATCCCGCGCCTCGCGCGCCTCGGGCACGAGCTTGCCGTTGGCGTCGAGGACGCCGCCGGGGTTCGCCGTGAAGTAGTGGGTGAGGATGTCGCCCTCCTCGAGGAGCGGGAGGAGCGAGTGAATCACCTTCGGGTCGTAGCGCTTCTCCGTGTCGCCGATATGGACCATGAGGCGGGTGCCGCTCTCGCGCGCGGCCCGCCTCGCCAGCCGGGGCATCTCCATGCCCATGATCTCGAGCGCGGGCGATACCATGCGCGCCTTGATCCCGCAGATGAGGCCCTTGTACTGGTCGAGGACGGCAAGCGTGTCGTCGAGGTCGACGCTCGACTCCGCGATGATGTCCGGATTGGTGGCGAGCCCGGTCTGGCAGATGTGGAGGAACGGGATGATCTCCGTGTGGCAGCGGGGCAGGATGTGCCGGGGGAATGCGCCGAAGGTGGCCGCTCCCGCACTGCCGGCATCGACGATGGTCGTGACGCCGGAATAGACGCCGCCGAGGTCGGGATCGAGGCCGTTCCGGGCGACGCCCTCGAAGACGTGCGCGTGCAGGTCGATCAGGCCGGGGGTGACGATCCGTCCGGTCACCTCGATCGTGCGCGCAGACTCCGTGACGGCAATGTCGGGGGCGATCCGCGCGATGAGCCCGCCCTGCACCGCGACGTCGTGGACGCCGGCGAGCCCCGTCGACGGGTCGAGCACGGTGCCGCCCTTGAGCAAGAGGTCGTACATGGGCGGGACTCTATCATGAGCCGCTACGGTGTTGACACGCCGAGCGCGCGGCGTGACAACATACGTTCATGATCGCGCCGGCCGTGCCTCCGCACGTGGTGATCGTGGGCGGCGGCTTCGGTGGGCTGTACGCCGCCCTCGCCCTCGCGGATCAGCCCGTGCGGGTCACGCTGCTCGATCGGCGTAACCATCATCTCTTCCAGCCGCTGCTCTACCAGGTGGCCGCCGCGGCGCTCAACCCCTCCGACATCGCCACGCCCCTCCGCTCCATCCTGCGCAAGGCCGCCAATATCACGGTGCTCCTCGCCGAGGTCGAGAGTGTCGATCTCGCCAACCGCCGCCTCGTGCTCGATCGGGACGAGATGGGCTACGACGCGCTCATCCTGGCCGCCGGCGCCGGCCACTCCTACTTCGGCCACGACGAGTGGGAGATATTTGCCCCGGGGCTCAAGACCCTGGAGGACGCCCTGGAAATCCGCCGCCGCGTGCTCCTGGCCTACGAGGCGGCCGAGCGCGAGCACGACGGCGCCGAGCAGCGGGCACTCCTCACCTCCGTCGTCATCGGGGGCGGCCCCACGGGCGTCGAGCTGGCGGGCGCCCTCGGCGAGATCTCCCGCCAGACCATTGCCCACGACTTCCGTCTGATCGACCCGACCGAAGCGCGCATCGTCCTGGTCGAAGGCGGGTCGCGCATTCTGCCGAGCTTTCCCGAATCGCTGGCCCGCAGTGCCGCGGATGCGCTCAGGCGTGTCGGCGTCGAGGTGCGCTGCGACGCGGTCGTCACGCGCGTGACGGCGGACGCGGTGTGGCTGGGCGGCGAGCAGATCCGCGCCCGCACCGTGCTGTGGGCCGCCGGCGTGGCCGCGGCGCCGCTGGCCCGCACGCTGGGCGCGCCTCTCGGCCGCGCCGGCCACGTCCTCGTCGAGCCGGATCTTTCCGTCCCGGGACATCCGGAGGTCTTCGCCATCGGCGACATGTGCGCGTTTCTCCACCAGACGGGCGCGCCGCTGCCCGGCGTGGCGCCGGTGGCGATTCAGCAGGGGCGCGCGGCGGCGGACAATGTCGTCCGGCAGCTCAGCGGCCTGCCCACCCGGCCCTTCCGCTACCGCGATCGGGGCAGCATGGCGACGATCGGCCGGGCCGCCGCCGTCGCGATGGTGGGACGGCTCCGGCTGTCAGGATACCCCGCGTGGCTCACGTGGCTCTTCGTGCACATCATCTTTCTGATCGGCTTCCGCAATCGCTTCCTGGTGCTGTTCGAATGGGCCTGGGCCTATATCACCTGGCACCGCGGCGCGCGCCTCATCACGGGGCCCTGGAAGGGCCGGGGCTGAGCCGCGCAAGGACTCACCGAGTCTTCGTGTATGCTCCCGGCTGTGACTGACTACGACGTCATCGTGGTGGGCGCGGGCAATGCGGCCCTGGCCGCGGCGGTGGCCGCCCGCGAGCAGGGCGCCGGGCGCGTGGTGGCGCTGGAGAAGGCGCCGCGAGCCCTGCGCGGCGGCAACACGCACTACAGCGGCGGGCTCCTGCGCATCGCCTTCGACCGCGCCGAGGAGCTGCGCGTCCTCGTGCCCGAGGCCGAGGGCGAGGTGCCGGGCTTCTTCGCGGGCGTCGAGCCTTACCCGCACCGGCTCTTCATGGCCGATCTCCTCCGCGTCACCGACGGGCGCACCGATCCCGAGCTGGCGGAGCTGTTGATCGCCCGCTCCTACGACACCGCGTGCTGGATGGCGCGGCAGGGCATCGAGATGGAGCCGGCGGTATCGCTCTCGGCCGTCAAGGTGGGCAACACGCTCAAGTGGTCCCCGGGCGCCGTGATCCGCGCGAAGCACGAGGGCGTCGGGCTGTCCGCGATGTGGTTCCGCTCGGCGGAGCGCCAGGGCGTCGAGATCCGGTACGACAGCGCGGTCGTGCGCCTCCTCCAGGACAAGACGGGCCGCGTCACGGGCGTCATCGTCCAAGGACCCGACGGCTTCGTGGAGCTGTCGGCGAAGGCGGTGGTGCTCGGCTGCGGCGGCTTCGAGGCGAACCCCGAGTGGCGCGCGCGCTACCTCGGAAGACCCTGGGACCATGCCAAGGTGCGCGGCACGCGTTACAACACGGGCGACGGCCTGCGCATGGCGGTAGAGCTGGGCGCCCTGCCCCACGGCCAGTGGACGGGCTGCCACTCCACGCCCATCGACGCCGATGCCCCACCCCACGGCGACCGGAAGCTCACCGACAAGACCAACCGGTTGTCGTATCCGTACGGCGTCCTCGTCAACGCGCGCGGGCTGCGCTTCTTCGACGAGGGCGAGGACTTCCAGTTCTACACGTACGCGAAGCTGGGCGGCATCATCCTCAACGAGCCCGGCGGCATCGGCTGGCAGATCTTCGACGCCAAAGTGCAGCATCTCCTGGAGGGCCGATACAAGACGGGGAACCCGGTCACGGCGGACTCGCTCGATGCACTCGTGGACAAGCTCAACCTCGACCGGGAGGCCTGCCGCCGGACGCTCGAGGCCTACAACGCCGCGGTGACCGAGGGCCGCTTTGATCCTACCGTGCGCGACGGCGTGGCCACGCGCGACCTCGCCCCCGCCAAGAGCAACTGGGCCCAGCGGCTCGACACCCCGCCCTTCGTGGCGTATCCGGTCACGGGCGGGATCACGTTCACCTTCGGCGGCGTGCGAGTGAACGACCGTGCGCAGGTGCTGAGCACGAGCTGGACGCCCATCGCCGGCCTCTATGCCTGCGGGGAAATGGTCGGCGGCCTCTTCCACGGCAACTACCCCGGCGGGACCGGGCTCATGTCGGGCGCGGTCTTCGGCCGCCTCGCCGGCACCCACGCTGCAGGCTGCTGAAAAAGGCCCATCTGCTTCGTTGGCGAGGAAGAGCTATGCCGCCAGGTGTTCGCGCATCCGGACGCCGCGGAAGGACCGCGCGCGTTCGCGGAAAAGCACGAGCCGCGATTCAGCGACCCTGTGAGAGGCGCTCGCCTCCTCCGTCCCGCGTCGCTCGTGATCTCAACCCCCTGGCGGTGCCCGAGCGCGGCGCCACGGCGCTCAACTGCGCGATCGTCCGGAGTGGGAAGTAGGGGCGCGCCTTGTCAGCGCGCCCCTACCTATGCTCCTCATGGCGGATGGCCTGGAATCGGTTGCCGACCGCTCGTGACTGCTATGTTACCTTCTATGATCTGATGCCGCGGCTCGACGTGTAAGGCAGAAGGCGCACGTCGCATCACACCAGTACCCTGACTAACGCGGTGGGTTTCAGCGGCAGCGCGAAGCGCTGTCCCGTCTGGATGTCCTGGTTAGGCGCGTCAATCCCTTTCTCCAGGACGGGTGATAAAGCAGAAGCAGTATTCATCGAACCCGGCTTTGTTAGCTAGCTGATGCAGTCGATCCACCATGTGGTTATGCCCATGTTTGAAGGATCGAAAAATCCCGGTCGCCTCCAGTATGTTGAGTTCGAAGGTTCCATTCAAGAAAGCCCCACCCAACCCGTCGGTGGGGGAAGATGTGAAACCGCCACAGTCGGGAATGAACTGCATTGCAAGCGCGCCTCCGGAGAGTTGGTAGGCAGCGAAACCCGGGGGGGCGAACTGCACGTAAAAATTCCCGATCGCCGTGTCCTCGTTCGCCTTACACGGGATTCCTTCAACGTGGACGGGGAAGATCTTCGTCGTCACGAACGAGCCATCATTCAGATTCACCCCAAGCCGTCGGGAGAAGCCGAGGTCGGGCCCGTTTACCACGGGCTGATAGGGTCCATTCAGCAGGAGGACGAGAGGATCTTTGGCCTCCCCCTTTTCGTGGTTGGCCATCACCCGCCCAGGGGATGAAAGCAAAGCGAGCAGCGCCCCGCCGATCACCGTTCTTCTTTGTATATTGGTTGGTCCTTTTTCGCTGCTGGGTTTGCTTTCGTCGATCAAGGCAAGAGTTTTCATTCCGACACCTCCGGGTTTGAGGACGGGCTGAAGGAGCAGAGGAGTAAGGCTCTGGGATCGGACTAGGAACCCTCCAAGAACACTAGGGCGGAACTGCTCGCCCCGCCCAAGAGGACGGAGCCGCGGACGCCAAGAGCGATCCTGCTGACTCGGATGGTGCTAGTCGCCCGTCCTGAAGCGTGATTGTCGAAGCGGCACTGGGGGAAGAGCACTTAGCCGAGCTCCTTCAAGTCAGCGGCAGCTTGTCTGGGACCCTCGCAGTGAAGAAACTGAGGTTCGTCCCAGCGGGACAGACAGAACTTGGTGAGCGTTACGCGGGCGACTGGAACTTCCGTGCCTGAGGCAATAGATGTGCAGTGTGGCAAGGAGCTGGAGACATGAGCTACCACCGCAGAAGGCCCAACAGGAGGCGCCCGAGGGCCACGAGTGAAACGACCGCCAGGTATTCCGCGGGCGATTTTCTCGAGCAATATGTTCGCCAGGCAAGGAAGTGGAGCGATGTCTGACCTCTCTGCCCCGTGAGCGGCTGCAGTTTCGTAGACAAGGATCACGATATCGTCACCATCAGCGCCATCGTAGATCCCGGCGATCCACGAGGGATCCGGAGGGCTGGCAACGCCGATGGCGGGGAGCAGTATCAGCGCCACAATGATCGGAAGAAAGGTAGAGAGCGCTCGCCTCATGGAACGGGGCGGCGCAGGCGGTCGCATCTGCTGCGGCGGATACGAGCCTGAGCCTATGCTGAGCCTCCCCATAGTCGAGCGGCCAGTAGCGGAATGCGAGGAAACCCTAAGCGAGGTCGGCTGCCCCT
>WNFT01005637.1_pt1 | contig 10967 bp, 6 predicted proteins | sample 5400191 | NCBI WGS metagenome assembly WNFT01 (sample SAMN13153359, study PRJNA577476) | soil metagenome | isolation source: 80 cm saprolite under Madrone tree | place: USA:California | collected 2016-06-14
CCGTCGAACGGCGGGCTCAGGACTTGAAGATGTCGTATGTGCGGCAGTACGCGAAAGACAAGGTCAAAGCGTTGGATGAAATCCTGGCCGCGGCCGGAGTGACGGCGGACGAATGCGCGTACCTCGGCGATGATGTGGCCGACATTCCCGTGATGCAGCGCGTCGCGCTCGCGGTTGCGGTTGCGGATGCGGTTCCGGAGACGAAGCAAGCGGCACACTACGTCACGGAACTCAAAGGCGGCCATGGCGCCGTGCGCGAAGTCTGCGACCTGATCCTGAAAGCTCAGGGCAAGTGGGACGAAGTGATGAAGCGGTTTCTCGCTTAACCCACGATCAAGACAAAGCAATCAGCCACAGATTACGCAGATTCAACAGATTACAAACAAGCCACAAAGACGCACAAAAGGCGCAAGAGCAAATAAGGAAAATCCCTTTTTGTGCTTCTTGTGCCCTTTTGTGGCTGGCTCTTTTCTTTCTTATCTGCGCCTATCCGTGTTCATCCGTGGTTGATTGTGCTTCAGTGCTTGAACCGGTTCCCGATACTCAGTCCCATCCATGACCACTCGTTGACTTTCACCGTCTGAGGAAATAATCTTTGCGCTGCTCAGTAAGCGGGCGTAGCTCAATGGTAGAGCGCCAGCTTCCCAAGCTGGATGTTGCGGGTTCGATCCCCGTCGCCCGCTCCAAATTTTCTCAGTGATTGTTAGATTCAATTTTCAAAAGTTAGGGAAATTTTAGAAATGTCCCGCAAACGTCCCGCAACTGCTTTCGATTGTTAGCGGCCATAGAGCTCGTTCGACAAGACTAGCCGTAACAACCGATGGCGACCAAGACAAGACTACTACGAGATATTGGGAGCCAGTCGCACCTCCCTCGAGGTCATTTCTTTTCGTTCAGTAACTTCTCTGCGCGTTCCAAGTACTTGCCGGCCTGCCTCCAATGGATGGCGATGGTATAAGGGACACTCGACATAAAGACCGCATCGGAGCGTGTGGTGCTTGTCTCCGTGAAGTTCATTGTGGAGACGCTCACTACTCGGGTCGTCCGATGTATTTTCCCCCACCAGAATCCGCCGTCTCGATACGAGCACAACGCATTGATGAGCTCCAGCTTCAGTTTGTTTTCGGATAGATGAGAAAGGATCGGCTCGACCTCGGCAATCACTTCCTGCAGATCAATCCTAAAAACGTTATAAGACACCCGCGCGAGCCTGCCGTCCGCTTCAAAGTCTCCGAGTGACCGGTAAATCAGGACATCGTCATCCAGGCGTTTCAGTGAGGCAAAAGCGCGCGCGGCCAAAATCGATTCATAACCTGGCTCTACTTGATTCTTAGACTGAGAGATGAGTGCGGGGGCTTTAAGTTGCGGGTCGCTCAGGGAAGCGGACGGAGTTGTCACCTGCGCGGATGCTGAAATCAGCGGAATCGTCAACGTAACAAGAAGTAGAAGTAGTGTTCGCTGGGCCACCCTTTCACGCCTTACTAATGAGGTACAACTGTATGCAAGTACTGTCATTCTAGAAACGGCCTAGTCTGACGTCGCTATTTCTCGGGCAAGGCTTCTGAATCACGAAGAATATACACGTCAAGAGGCCGCTGAATGATTGCGGTTTCGTTGTCACGGTCTTGCCTATCGATCTCATCCCTTAGTGCGGCGACACTCCACGACCGAGTGAGTAGTCCCCTAATTTGGGACTACCACCGAGTGACAAATTTTGACAACTGATGGCGAATGGTCATCGTGACTGCAATTGAATTGTTAGAATCGCCTGAAGATTTCTATTGACCGAAGCCCGTTCAGTTATCAAAATGAATTTGAGGGAGTTATTCAGAGGGGTAACTTCCTTAGCTAACCCCAAACTTCTTGCCCTTTCCTTACCTCGGAGTAAAGCAAATGAAATCCAATGCGTGGCCACTGACTAGATATCAGCGTATATCACAAGCATGCGGAATATCGGTGATGCTGGTTAGCGGAGCTGCACTAACTGGTTGGTTCATCGGCTCGGTTACTCTTAAAGGGATTCGCTCCAGTTACATTCCAATGGCGCCGAACAGCGCGCTTGTCTTTCTCTTACTGGGAGCGAGTCTTGCCCTCGTTGCCACAGGATCAGTCAGATTCCTCTTCCTTATCAGGCTAGCAGTTGTACTGGCTGTCACGCTCGTCGTTGCGCGCATGAGTGAGTATCTATCCGCGCTGGAGCTAAGCGTCGATCACTGGATATTTCGCTTTCCCGCAGAACACGTAGGGCTGGCGCCGGTCGGTAAGATGGCCTTTTTCACAGCCGTTACCTTTCTGCTGTTGGCTACAGCTTTCTTTCTTCTAACATGGCCAAAGCAAAGATGGGCGAACAGTGTTGGCCAAGGATTGTCGATCGTAGTGGCCTTCGTTGGCCTGACTTTCTCGCTTGGATATCTATATGGCGCTCCGTTGATGTATGGCGGGCGTTCAATACCGATGGCGCTCAATACTGCGATTTGTTTTTCTCTCTGCGGAGCGGGATTGTTAGTCAAGGGTTCTATCCGAAATATTGAAGAACGTCGTGTCGCCAGAGACGCGCTGCAAAAGGCCCACGCCGAGTTGGAAGAACGCGTTAAGGCGCGGACGGCCGAACTAGAGGCCCAGCAACAGTTCCTGCGCGCAGTGGTGGACACCAGCCCGCATCCGATTTTTGTCAAGGATTCGCAAGGCTATTTCACACTGGTTAATAAGGCGGTCGAGCTGGCTTACGGAAGATCGGCGGGCCAGATTCTTGGGAAGACTGAGTCGGACCTGAATGGTTATCATCACGAAATACAGACCTTCATCCAAGACGACCAGGAAGTGATCCAAACTCGGAAGGCGAAGTTTATCCCAGAGGAACAACTGACGAATTTCAAGACTGGTGCGACGCGCTCGTTTCAAACCATAAAGGTACCTCTTGTGTTACCCGGAACAGACGGTGTGCTTATCCTTGGTGTCGCTACGGACATTACGGATTACAAACGAGCGGAGCGCGAATTGCGCGACACTGAAGAGCGATATCGGCTGTTGTTCGAGAGCAACCCGCAAGCAATGTGGGTATATGATCGCAAGAGCCTGGAATTTCTGGCGGTCAATGACGCGGCAACTCGGCATTACGGATATTCGCGGCAAGAATTTCTTTCGATGACCATAAAAGACATTCGGTGCCCGGAAGAGGTGCCGGTCCTCCTTAGCAACCTATCGAATGAAGAAGGACTCAACGCAGCAGGAGCGTGGAAACATCGGAAGAAAGATGGAACAAATATTGATGTAGAAGTAATTTCTCATCCTTTGGCCTTCGCGGGCAGAGATGCCAAGCTCGTATTAGCGAATGATATTACTGAACGAAAAAGAGCCGAAGAAGCTTTGCGCCAGACTGAAGAACAATTACTTCAGTCGCAGAAACTTGAGAGCGTGGGGCAACTTGCCGGCGGCATCGCCCACGATTTTAATAACTTGCTGACTGTCATTAACGGCTTCACCGCTCTCGCGATGAATGATCTCCCACGCGAAGACCCTGTACGCAACAACCTGGAAGAGGTCAAGAAGGCCGGCGACCGGGCCGCCTCTCTGACCCGACAGCTTCTTGCCTTCAGCCGCAAGCAGGTATTGCAACCGGAGATTCTCAATCTTGACTCGGTGGTAACGGAAATGGAGAAAATGCTGCGCCGAGTGATCGGCGAGAACATCGATCTCCGCGCCGTGCTGGAACCAAAGCTGGGAAGTGTTAAAGCTGATCCCGGACAAATTGAACAGATCGTCTTGAATCTCGTGGTTAACGCTCGTGACTCAATGCCCTCTGGGGGCAAGGTGACCATCGAGACCGACAATGTTTATCTCGACGAAGAATACGCAAACAACCATGTCGGCGTTCGGCCTGGGCAGTATGTGATGCTGGCGGTCAGCGATACCGGTACTGGTATCGACGAAGAGACGCAAGCGCGCATTTTCGAGCCTTTCTTCACCACCAAGGAATTAGGTAAAGGCACAGGGCTTGGGCTCTCCACTATCTACGGGATCGTCAAACAGTCAGGCGGCAACATTTGGGTCTACAGTGAAGTGGGACGAGGCACGACCTTCAAGGTCTACCTTCCTCGGATCGATGAAGAGGCTCAACAATACAGACGCACGTCTGCAACCGGCGAAGTGCTGCGCGGTACGGAAACCGTCCTTCTCGTCGAGGATGAGGAAATGGTGCGGAAGCTCGCTAACCAAATTCTAGCGACTCACGGGTATCAAGTGCTGCAGGCTGCTAATGGTGGAGCAGCAGTACTCACCTGCGAGCGCCATCTGGGGCCCATTCATCTGCTGTTGACCGATGTCATCATGCCGGAGATGAGTGGACCCGACCTGGCTGAACAATTACATAGGCAGCGCTCTGGAATGCGTGTCCTCTTCATGTCAGGCTATACCGATGATGCCATTGTTCACCACGGAGTTTTAGAAGAGGGAGCGAACTTCATCCAAAAGCCATTTGGTCCGGATGCTCTGGCGACGAAGGTGCGCAACGTATTGGACCAAGATTAGGTCGGTCTCAAGGTAACAGTCTAAATGGTGGACCAATCTGCACGCATTTCTCCGATAGTTCCGGCTTATGCGGAGGGGCACGACCGGCGCATACTCGTCGTCGATGATGAAGCGCAAGTCCGCAATCTGTTCGCCCAATGTCTCAACCAGAACTACTCTTGCGAAACGGCTGCTAATGCGCAGGAGGCTCTGGAATGGCTTGACCGAGAGCCCTTTGCGCTCGTCGTTTCGGACGTCCAGATGCCCGGCTTGGGAGGCATCGAACTGCTTCGTAAAATCAACGAGCGCTATCGCGACACAGCCGTCATCATTGTGTCCGGGCTCGACCGCACGCAGCGAGTAATTGATGCCATCAGAGAAGGCGCTTTTGATTACCTCCTTAAGCCGTGCGACCTCGACGTCTTACAACTGCGCGTGGATCGTGCGCTGGAAAGACGCACCTTTCTTCGCAACGCTCGTAGGTACAAGGAAGACCTTGAGAATCGAAACGCCGAACTGGCACAGCGCAAAACCGAGTTGGAACGCCTTCAGGCACAGCTTGTGCACAACGAGAAAATGGCCTCGCTGGGCCAGCTCGCCGCCGGAATCGCCCATGAACTGAACAACCCCGCGGGCTTTATCTTCAGCAACATGGCGCTTCTTCGCGACTATGTGACTGATTTGAAGTTGTTATCCGCGCCCCATCAACTCTCGGCGCCCGCGGCGGCAACCGAGCGTACAAATGCCATCAAGAACCATACGGATTACGACAGCATACTTAGCGATCTTAGTTCAATCGCCGCCGATTCCTACAACGGTGCGGAGCGCATTCGCGACGTAGTCCAGAACTTGCGCCTCTTTTCGCGGCTCGATGAAGCAGAGTTCAAGCAAGTAGATCTACATGAAGGAATTGATTCAACGGTTCGTCTGCTCTCGAAATATTACACATCGCCCTTCATCACACTGAAACGCGATTACGGCCACTTGCCTCCGGTGCACTGTTACGCGGGCCAGCTTAACCAGGTATGGATGAACCTACTGATCAATGCAGCTCAGGCGATCGGGGATGTCGAGGGTGAAGTGCGAATCGAGACCCGTTGTGAAGGAGAGACGGTGATCGCTTCTATTAGCGATACGGGAAGAGGCATCGCACCGGAGCATCTTAGGCAGATATTTGACCCCTTCTTCACAACCAAGCCAGTAGGCGTGGGTACGGGTTTGGGTTTGTCAATCACTCACGGCATCGTTGAGCGACATGGCGGTACCATCGAGGTAGAAAGCATTCCTGGCCAAGGTGCAACTTTCACCGTCGCGATACCAGTTGACGCCGAATCTATCAGGGCAGGACGTCTGTTCCAAAAGGAGATCACTGCATGACGAAAATTCTCATAGTTGACGATGAAGCGGCAAATTTGCGAGCGCTTGAAAGGTTATTCCGTAAGGACCACCAGGTTCTTACTGCCCAATCGGGTGATGAGGCACTCGCGGTATTGGAACAGCACGACGTTGCGCTTCTCATAACGGATCAGCGCATGCCGGTAATGACCGGTATCGAGCTATTGCAAAAAACTGTTCCGCTTCGACCTCACATGGTTCGTATTCTTCTGACGGGATACACCGACATGAGCACTTTGATAGAGGCTATTAACTGTGGCCATGTCTACAAGTATGTCACTAAGCCATGGAACAACGACGACTTGTGCGTAACTGTCAGCCGGGCACTCGAACACTTTGAAGCCAATAAGACTCGACATAACCTGGACATGACTAATCAGCGACTACGCGCGCGGCTCAACGAAATTAGTCAGCTCGCGACTCAAGATGAGCAGCTTCTTGCTGGTCCAGAAACTAGCTTGAGCCCGTCGATCAAAGGCGACGGACAACTTAATCTCATTGCTTCCAATTGAGGCGTTGTAGGCGACAAGAAAAGCAATGGCTGAAATCCCCAAACAGAAGGCCGCGATTCTGATCATCGACGATGATGAGCAGATTCGAAAACTGCTCAAACAGCTACTGTCTGCCGAATGCGAATGTACTACCGTCGGCTCGGCTGAAGAAGCTCTCGCTGTTTTGGGCACGACAAGGTTCGAGCTGGTAATCAGCGACATAAATTTGGGTGGAATTAGCGGGCTCGATCTGGTTCCAAAGATTCTCGCAAAAGACGCCGATTCGGTCGTGGTAATGATCAGCGGACAACAGACTATCGACTTCGCCATCGAGGCCATGCGGGTAGGCGCTTTCGATTACATTACCAAGCCACTGGACATCCGACATGTTCAGGCGGCTGGCCGCCGCGCTCTCGTTCAACGCGAGCTACTTCGGGAAAGACGTCTATATGAAGACCATCTTGAGGAGTTGGTAAAAGAACGCTCCGCCAAAATCGAACACTTGGCTTATTACGACCGTCTAACGAATCTTCCGAATCGAGCCCTGTTCATAGATCGCTGCACGCGCGCGATGTCGACGGCGGAACATAACAAACAACTTGCGGGCATTGTGTTGGTTTCGATCGACCGGTTCAAGAACATTAACGATACGCTAGGTCACACCAGCGGAGATCGACTACTCATTGAAGTGGCAACGCGACTTCAAAGGTGCATAGGTAAGAGCGATACGATTGCTCGCTTCGAAGGGGCGGAATTCGCGTTTCTATTTGATGGAGTCGCTAGCGCCGACGACTTGATCGAAGCGTCGCTCTCGATCAGTGAGTCGTTGAAGCCATCTTTTCAATTGGGTGCGCAAGAGGTTTATATAACCGCCAGCCTGGGCATCAGTCTCCTTCCTAATAGCAGCGAAGACAACCCCGAGATCCTGAAGAATGCGGGCGCGGCGCTTCACCGAGCTAAGAAACAGGGCGGCAACAACCACCAGTTCTACCATGCTGACATGAATGCGCTGGCACTCAACCGTTTGGCCCTTGAGACTAGCCTGCGGCACGCGATCGACAATCAGGAATTCATCACCTATTACCAGCCAGTAGTGAATCTAATGTCGAGTAAGATTGTAGGGCTGGAAGCACTTGTCCGCTGGCAACATCCGCAGTTGGGAGTTCTGCCGCCGTCCGAGTTCCTCGGCCTCGCCGAAGACACCGGGTTGATTCTCAACATCAGCGAGTCAGTGATGCGGTCGGCTTGTTTCCAGACACGAGCATGGCAACTTCAGGGCTTTAACGACCTTCGCATAGCCGTGAATGTCTCGGCTCGCCAATTTCAACAGAAGGATTTCATAGACAGAGTAATTCAGATTCTTGAAGAGTCACGGCTTGATCCGTCGTGCCTTGAATTAGAGTTAACGGAAACTTCGATCATGGAAAATCCAGAATCGGCAGCGAAACTTCTGACTCAGATTAGACAGTTGGGAGTAAGGGTTGCAGTTGATGATTTCGGCACAGGCTACTCATCACTCAGCTATTTGAAGCGACTTCCCATCGATACCTTGAAGCTGGATAGATCGTTCGTCAACGGTGTTACGACCGATCCGGATGACGCGGCCCTGGTTATGGCGATTGTTACTCTGGCGCACAATCTCAGGCTCAGAGTGGTTGCGGAAGGTGTGGAAACAAATGAGCAGCTGAATTTTCTCAGACTGCTTAGGTGCGATGAAGGACAGGGCTATCTCTTTAGCAGACCGCAGCCCGTTGAAACACTGGGCCAAATCCTGTTGAAAGAATTTGAAACGAACTCAGGGAATAGCGTCATCCCTGAACTGGAAAAACAAGATACGATTGTCGCTTTCCAGACCTAAGTGATCCCTGTCGTCGGCGCAGTCAAGCTTCCAGATGACACTACCTTCCCCACCAGGCCCTGGCGGATTCATCCGTTAGAAGCTTGGGATCCAATCTTCGTCGCACCTATCCGTCTTGGTCTTCGGTAGGTCCTGCTCTTGGGATAGCCTTTGCTAGACCTTTGGCAGACTACCCCTGTGCTTTAGTCAATTATAGAGTGTCACGCGCGACTTCTCTAATCGCTTCGGTTGCGCGACAGGAACGATTGCGCGCTATACGCGGAGCAGGGACGATTCTTGACACGGCAGGGTCTTCGCACGTAGATAATTTGTCATTACAGACCTCGAATATCGGCTTGCTTCGGGCACGAAAAAGTAAGCCTCAAAATCTGTGATCGCGAACAGCAACGTATGATAGAAACCGTCCCGCAAACGTCCCGCAAATCAGGCAGTCGAGCACGGTGCGTTATAGTCACAACCTAACGATCCATTCGTCGGGCTACGACCGGCTGACAGCCTTCGGCTCCCGAATTTTCGCAGTTGCGAGATCAGCCCGCCGACTCATCAGAAATTCGCTCTCGATGAGGTCGATATAGCGGGTTCAAGGACGTGAAATCATCTCAAAGGATCGTCCCGCAAACGTCCCGCAGCGACACGCAAATCAGGCAATGCATGCACGGTATGCAGCGAATGCACGTACATTTTTTCTGAGTGATTTTGTAAGTATTGAAAATAACGGAGCGGTAATTTTGATTCCCAAGTTGGATGTTGCGGGTTCGATTCCCGTCGCCCGCTCCATTGTTCCTCAGTAAAATCGCAAAGTCTGATCGCTGATCGTGTTCAAACGACCACCGTCCCCCAAAACGTCCCGCAAGGGCCGTTGATTCTTGCTCGTCGCAGCTGTCAGCCTCCAGAGATGACACTCGCGACGGATTTTAAGTCCGCTTCGGGCGTACTTACCTCATGCTACTACGCGTTACCAAGTAGTATTTACCGACGTTTCAGCCGTCAAAGCAAGCTTCGTCTCGCTTGGTATCGGCACGTAACCCCCTTATCTTCCTCTCATCCTTGCAGAGACTCAAAACCCCTCATCTTCCCCTCATCTTGAAATTCGATATGCACAAACCCAGGGACTGAGTTCCCCAACCCAGTCGGCTGCTCAATTGCATGAGATCGAAATATTGAAATCCAGAATTCTCCAGACTGCGATGGAATGACGACCTCCACATCCGAACGAGCGAAGATGGCGTCAATAGGTTGAGCTTCGTCTCCATCACCGTTCGATCGTAGCTGACACCAAAGCTCGACTCGAGCGTGCAGGTGAAGGTGAGAGCTATCGCTTTCAAGGACTGCGGGTTGTGTTCAGACGGATCTAAATCAAAGCCGCTTCAAATATCGGTGCCAGGACTCTCACTTACGAGGGCGCTTTTGCATCCCACTGGGGATTTGTTTCTGTCCGGCTTGCAGCGAGAAAGAGTCGGTCAGATTCCCGACCATGACATCAAAATCACCGGCTTCAACCGTCGGCTTGTTGTTCGCGCCGATGAAGGAGAGATCATCGCGGCGCAAAGTGAAGTTAAGGTCACGGCTTTGTCCCGGCTCAAGATAAATCTTGGCAAAGCGTTTGACCCTTTTGCCCGCCGGACTGAGCGAGGCAACGCGGTCGCGCACGTAGAGCAGAACCACTTCCTTGCCCGCTCGTTGCCCGCTGTTCGTCACCGTCACGCTCAAGTTCACCTGACCATTCATCGGTACCTGTTTATGGTCGAGTCGGAGGTTGCTGTAGTTGAAAGTCGTATAGCTCAGCCCGTGACCGAACTCGAACTGTGGCATAAATGCCGCATTGCCAGATCCAGTCGCCTCCGTTTCAAACAATTTATGATCGTAGGTGATGAGACCATTCGGAGTGCGCGGGTAAGTGAACGGCAGACGGCCTCCCGGATTGTAGTCGCCAAACAGCACATCAGCGACCGCCGTGCCTCCCTCGTTGCTTGGATTGTAAGCCATGAGAATCGCCCCCGCTCCGTCGGCAATACGATTGATTACGCGCGGCCGCCCTTCTACTAAAACAAGCACGACCGGCTTACCGGTAGCTTCGATGGCTGCGGCCATTTTCAATTGGGCTTCACTCAAGGTCAGATCTGTCAGATTGCCGGGCGTCTCAGTATAAGCGCCTTCCCCAAGACAAACGACTGCCACGTCCGCTTTGCTCGCGGCGCGCACGGCTTCGTCAATATTGATTTCCTGGTCAAGCGTCGTGCCGGGCACGTACGCCAGGTTCTTTCCGACCTTAGCCTCGATCGCTTGCAGGATGGTCGGCCTGTCCTTCGGATAAAGATCGGCGTTGTTGCCCTGCCAGACATAAGTCCAGCCGTTGTTCAGCGAGAGGAGCGAGTTGGCCGTCGGGCCGGTGACGAGCACTTTGCTGTCCTTCGAAAGTGGCAAGAGGTTCTTCGTGTTCTTGAGAAGTGTCATCGATTCGCGCGCTGCTTGCAAAGCGACCTGTCTCGATTCGTCAGTCCCGATCTTTGAGACCAGCGCCGCGTCGGGCATCGCCTTCTCGAATAATCCCAGTTCAAACTTCACCCGTAGGATGCGTCTGACTGCTTCATCAATGCGCGACATCGGGACTTTGCCCTCTTTCACCAATGACAAGAGGTTTTCGTTGAAGCTGAAATCGTGCGGCGTCATGTTCATGTCAATCCCTGCCATGACGGCCAGGCGCGTCGCCTCCTTCT
>WNFT01018542.1_pt1 | contig 10964 bp, 11 predicted proteins | sample 5400191 | NCBI WGS metagenome assembly WNFT01 (sample SAMN13153359, study PRJNA577476) | soil metagenome | isolation source: 80 cm saprolite under Madrone tree | place: USA:California | collected 2016-06-14
CCCTGGGGTTGCGCGGGGCCGGACTTACTCCTGCTGGCCCCGCCCTCCAGCGGGCCCCGCGCGGGGCTGCCCTGCTCTGGTTAGCTTATAACCTCGGCGTTATAATGGGTGGTCTGGCCAGGTACATTCGCCTGCTGGCTGGCAGCGCCGCCATGATGCTGCCGGAACAGGTCGTTCTGCAAATATTCGTCCATCGCTTCCTTAGAATCCCAGCGCGAAACCGCCAGTATACTGCCATCTTCGGCAGTCCATAACTCCAGCCCCCGGAAGCCGCTAAACCGCTTCATGCCTGGTGCGGCATGTTTAAAACCTTCGACCACCGCCTGCCGGTGATCTTCAGGTACTGCAATCTTGTTTACCGCGATATACATTGTTTACCTTCTCCTTTAATGTAATATGTTCACTCACCTGGGAACATTTGCTTGCTAGATTGGATAGTCGCTTTCCACTAATTGACTTCAATTGGATTGTGACTACTCCCCGGTCTAAAGACGCGGGGCTTCTACGGGTTGATACCGAGGCTGTGTAGTCCCACAGCCAAAATGTTTAAGGCAGCATTCAGATCTCGGTCTAGGGAAAGGAGACAGCAGGGAAAATGAAAAATACGTTCACTCAAAGGCATGGCTTGCCGATGATGACACCTGCTGCAATCCTGACTCGTGTAGGCCGGGTTGACAGCCACATACATCCTGCCAGCTTCTTCCGCTTTGCAGGACAGTTTGCTGAAAAACTCCGACCACGAGGCATCATGAATGCTCTTCGCGAGACAATGATTATGCGTCATGCGGTTGACATGCAAATCTTCTACGCAGATGACTCTATGGGAATTAACGATCTTGCGGCTTTCCTGATGGGTGAAGTTGTCCCGTCTGAACGCTATTCGTTCATGGACACGAGCCACAGCTTTGCGATGTTTCCGTCTCTCAGGAGAACCTTTCACCAGTTTGGAATGTTTCCGATTAACTTTGGCAAGGGCTTTCTCTTCCTGGCGGAAAAAACGTGGGTTTTCTACTTCTGTCCCATTCGAGAGGGTAGCAAACATCTTGAGTCCTACATCTATCCCTACTTGCTCAGGGCATTCAGGAAGCCGTTCAGGGTCACATTCAACCGAAAAGGAAGCAGACCACTTCCCGGTAGAGGAACGGCGGATGGTGAGAGTCTTGATCTTGCCACGGATGGGGCGATGCAAGACGATCTTGATGTGTCCAATCCCAGAAGCATACAACTTGCCTTGCTTGTCCAACTTGAACCCAGATTGTGGGTAGGTGAGGCTGTCATAGCGGTTCTTCCCCTTGAAACGTGGGAAGCCAGGTTCCTCTTCATGGGCTTTGACTCTGCGAAAGAAGGCTTTCATGGCAAGATCAAGCCGTACGGCTACGTTTTGCAAGACCTGAGAATGGACAGTGGCCAGGGAGGGACGTTCTTGTTTCAGTATCGGAAAGGTAGTGATTTGCCCATAGCAACTGAGGCTTTCACCTTTTTGCTCATAGGCATCCTTACGATTAGCAAGCAGGTGATTATAGAGCCAACGACACTCTTCCAGGGTTTCGTTGAGCCTGTTTTCCTGTTTCTTGGTTGGATATATCCGATACGAAAACGTTTTATGCATAGATACATTTTAGCACAAACACAGCAGGAAGTTAAGCGGGAAACCGCTCCACACCTGCCCCAAGAAAGGAACGGCGCTCTCATCCCCTGCTTGAAAGACAGGGGGGTTCCCGCGCCGGTTAATATAACGTGGCTGCATCAATACGAACAGATACCCACTCAGGATAGTATAAAGAGTTTATCTTGACAAACTCTTACTTAATTGCGCATACTTTGGTCATGCGTACAAATCTGACCAGAGGACGGTAGACCTATACTGGCTGTAACGACTGGCGGCCCACCCCGCTTGTCCGGACACACTGATATAATTGGGAAAAGGAAATGCAGTCGTTTCCTATCCACATCAAAGAAGGGGCTGCACCGTGAAAGTGCTTAAACAATTTACCACACGGATAATTTCTTATCTGCCTAAAGTGGTAGAGCCAGGCTTCACAGCTACACACTACCACTCACATCTGTCAGACATCCGTCGAGGAGAGTATCAGGATGACTTTCTGGCCGGTTATCCTCGACGAAAAGATCAGAATGAACCATTGGTTGGATTTCCAAGACGGGCATCTATGTTGGTTCAACATGGTTGGAGAATGCCAGCTCCCCCGAGGCTTCCGGTCGATGATTGAATAATCGGCTCTTCATAAGCAATACACTCTCGTCTTGTGAAGGAGACTACATGCGCTACCATCTCTTGATTGATGCAGACGATACCCTTTGGGAGAACAATATCTACTTCGAGCAAGCCATTCATGGGTTTATCGAGTTTCTTAATCATTCGAGCCTCACTCCCGCTGAGGTGCGAGCAGTGATCGATGAGTTCGAACGGCTCCTGGGTTATGGTTCTGCAAACTTTACCAATAGCCTGGTGGAGACATATCGCCGCCTGGCCGAAAACGACCTTCGTGACGAAGATATCTCACGCGTTCGCATGTTCGGTGAGCAGATTCGTTCGCATCCTTTGCAGTTTCTTGATGACGTGGAGGAGACGCTGGCCTATTTGTTTGCCCGTCATGATCTCATCTTGCTCACAAAAGGTGATCGTGAGGAGCAACTGCTCAAGGTCGAGCAGTCAGGCCTTGAGCGGTTTTTCAGGGAGGTGGTTGTGGTCCACGAAAAAAATGTGGCTACATACCAGCAGATACTGAGCCAGTTGCAGCTTGACCCGCAAGCTACCTGGATGATTGGCAACTCTCCCCGCTCGGATATTAACCCGGCTCTGGCTGCGGGACTCAAGGCGATCTATATTCCTCATCCTCATACGTGGCATTTGGAGCATGAAGAGGTCTCTCCTACGTCCGATGGGCGACTCCTGACGCTCTCTCGCTTTGCAGATCTGCGAACCTATTTCTAATCATATGAAAGGACGAGACGCATGCGGGCAGGACATGATTATATCGGTGTCGGGGTTGGCGCGATGGTCTTTAACCAGGAGGGCAAGGTGTTTCTCGCCAGGCGAGGGCCGCAAGCTTCAAACGAACAGGGAACCTGGGAGTTTCCTGGAGGCAAAGTCGCTTTCAGAGAAACGCTTGCTGATGCCATCGTGCGAGAATTTGAGGAAGAATATGGAATGACAATTGAACTGATCGACTTATTAGGAGTCAACGACCATATCCTGGAACACGAACATTGGGTTGCTCCTACCTTCATTGCACGCCTTGTTGCCGGACTCCCTACCATTCGAGAACCTGATAAGTGCTCAGCCATTGGATGGTTTGCACTCCCGGCATTGCCAGAACCGCTCTCAGTAGTCACCCAGGATGACGTACATATGTATCTAACGAAATACGGAGAACAAAGAGGAATGGAGAAAACCATATGAACCGGAAAAAAATTCTTAGCCCCAGGAATATCGTCGGGACCATATTGCTGCTGATATACGTAGTGATAGCGGTCAGAGAGCAATTGAGCCTGCCACCTGAAAAACGCACCTGGCATGGCAATATCGCCGGCATTCCCTTTGACTTTCGAGTTCCGACAGTCGAACGGCTGCGTGCTACCGTCTGGAACAAGGATAATCCGCAGCTTCTGGTGCCTCAGGCCTTTGGCATAGGCTGGACATTCAACCTTTATCCCCTGCTGCATCCTAAGAACAACACTGAGCCTGTAAAAATTGGCCTGTAGACTCACCAGCCCCTACATGCACGAGATATGCAGCGTCCTTTCTCGTGGCCCATCCAGCTCAACCAGTATAACACGCTGCCAGGTACCCAATAGTAGCTGGCGATCCTGAAACGGTATGGCAACAGATGGGCCAATAATGGATGAGAGGAGATGGTCGGGTGTATGTCCGGGGTCATGTGGATGACGATAGGACATCTTCGGCAGCAGACGCCGCAGTGCAGCCAGGAGATCAAGATCGGTACCAGGGTCCAGGTCGGCTGTGGTAAGCGCGCAGGTCGTGTGGGCAACAAAGACGACGCAGATGCCGCTTTCAGCCTGCGCCTCCTGTAATTGCGTTTCCACCGTTTCCGTTATGTCAACTACCTGATCCTTTTTGTTTGTTTCGATGGTAACGGTTTTCATTTGCTATCCTTCGCAGCGAAATTGTCAGCATTCAGTACATAGTCCATTATATCAAAGACTGAACACCATGGAGAGGAGATTTTTAGGATGTGTCTTTGATCATCTTGTCAGTTGCATAGTAAAATGGAAGCAGATCAACAGATCATAAGGCATAGAGCAAGACGCGAGCCAGAAAGTGAGACATGACATGACAGGATACATCCTCTTAGAGGGCGGCGCTGAATTCGGCGGCAAGATGTCAGAACCTGATTTACGAGCAATTGAACTTGCAGGCGGGCCGGACGCGCCGATCAGCATTATTCCCACGGCGGCTGCTCCCGATAATAATCACCAGCGTGCGGGGCGCAACGGTGTCAACTGGTTTAAGAGCCTGGGGGCAAGGCAGGTTGAGTTAGTTCCTCTCATCGATAAGGCTTCAGCAAATGACCCTGGCATAGCAAACACAATCAGGCAATCGCGGTTGATTTATATGCTGGGTGGTTTTACCGGCTACCTGGGGGAGACACTGGCAAACAGTGCTGGCTGGCAGGCCATGCTTCAAGCCTACGAGGATGGCGCTGTCATAGCCGGCAGCAGCGCGGGAGCGATGGTATTGTGTCAATATTACTATGACCCGGGTAAGTCCCAGGCCGCACAGGGGTTGGGACTTGTGCCGAATAGCTGCGTCTTGCCCCATCATAATACTTTCGGCAGGGGTTGGGCCAAACTTTTGAGCATACATCTACCTGACGCTGTTCTGCTGGGCATCGATGAGCGTACAGGCATGCTTGATGACGGAGATGGCGGCAGAAAGGTCGGATGGCGCGTCTATGGGCAGGGTGCGGTGACCCTGTATCGAGGTGGGCAACCAACAGAGTACAAAGCGGGCGAAAGTTTTAATGATGACTTTTTATAAAGAATATTCATGTGAAGAGCGCTGCGCTCGCGCAGCGCTCTTCACATGAATATGATCTACTTCCCGACGAGGGCGTGAATGAGCTGCGAAGCATCCAGCGTACCCCAGCCGGTGACAAAATCCCAACCAGGACCGGCGTTATAACCCTGAATGCCGTGACTGCTATTGTTGCCCGTCAAAATGTCGTGGTAGAGGGTGTTGTACTGCGAACCAGCTCCCAGGGCATAGAGCTTAGGATTCAGGAAGCCAAGTGGCTTACCGGCAAACTGGTTGGCATCGGCAATGATACCGGCCCACTGTGGCGATCCTTCACTTGTGCCACCAATGAAATAGAAGCCCCCATTCCCTATGAAACTGCCGTAAATCAGGATGGACGTGTTCGGATCGGCATTATAGGAGATATCGGGCAAGCCACGATGATTATTTAACTGCTTTTGAATGGATTGGGGTAGGTAACTCACTTCGTAATCAGGTTCCGCGAAGTACTGGCTTATCCCACCGCCGGACCCACTCCAGCCAACTTCCGATTGGTAGTTGCCCTGCGTGTCGGCTGTGAGGCTTGTGCCACCCACCGCTGTCACATATGACGACGAGGCAGGATAGTTGACCGTTGGGAAAGGATAGATGTTGCCATGAGTATCCGGGTTAGCTACGCCCGAGTCGCCGGAGGAGGAGAAGATGGTGACATTTTTCTTTACAGCACCAGCATAAAAGTTCTCGAAATCGGTGAGTACTTTTATGCCCTTCTTATTCGCGAAGAGCGTATTCTCGGTGGTAGCCCAGCTCTGTGAAATAATGTTGCCCAGGTGATGTTTGAGAGCGTACTTTTCCAGCTTCAAGAATAGTGGCATGCCCTGAACGCCCTGGGTTTCAGCAACCGGGCTGGTCATCAGCACGATATTTGCGCCGGGTGCCATGGAATGTGCCCATTCAACATCCAGTGAAGTCTCGAACGCCCAGGAGACCATAGTTGAATCATTCGGGTTGAATGGTACCGTGCCATATGGCGCGAGCACTTTGAATGAGGGAGGGTCCGGCAGACCATAGCCCGCATCAAAGGTTTTTAGGTCATTTTGTATAGTAGGGCTGCCATACGAATCGATGATGATGATGGTCTGGCCGGTACCATCATAACCGGCATTGAGAATAGGGTTGAGGTCGTACGCAGTGCGCATTTCCTGTGGACTATAGCAGGGATGGTGATATTGCGAACGACACTGAGAGTCCGTGGGTGGCGTGGTCGAGTTTGGCCCGACTACTTTGAGTGGTTTGGTCAGGGTAGGCCTGACAAGATTGGATTGATTGGCTTTTGCGGGGCTGCTGGCTGCCCACGTGGCGCTGGTACCCACAAAAATTGACATGAGGCTGAAAGGATATCCTTAAAGCTCAGGGGTTGTCAAGGGTTCGCGATTGCATTTTGCCCTTGAATTTCCCAAAAATCCCTGGTATACTACCCATTACCAGTTAGTGTACAGAAAACACTTCTTCTTTTTTGTCTTCGGACAAAGTGTTTTTTTTACACTTTAGTAAGTGTACTTTATACACTTATAAGGAGTAAGATATGATGGCAGATGGCCAATCATACGATGTCACCATAATAGGTGGTGGCATTGCAGGCCTTTCGGTCGCGTTGCGCTTGCCGGAGCATTTGCGCGTCGCGCTTTTCACCAAGGGGCAGCTTGGCGAGAGTAATACGCGTTACGCGCAGGGAGGGCTGGCGGTAGCATTGGGAGCAGATGATAGTCCTGAATTGCATTTCCAGGACACGATTGCTGCCGGTGCCGGCCTTTGTGACGATAAAGCCGTGCGCATGCTGGTAGAGCAGGCTCCTGCCGCCGTACAATGGCTGATCTCGATGGGAGTGCAGTTTGATCGAGCGCAGCCCGGCGATGAGCATGCCACAGGCGATGGATTGCTTTTGGGCCGAGAGGCGGCGCATAGTCGCTGGCGCGTTTTGCATGCCGGAGGCGATGCAACCGGAGCCGAGATTGAACGCGCGCTGATGATGGAACTGCGTAAGCGTTCCTCGATAGTCCTGTACGAGGAAACTTTTGTAAGTCGTCTCGTGGTTGAAGATGGAGCATGCGTTGGTCTTGAGGCAATAGACCACGACGGTAAGGCATTCACAGTGAAATCAGGGGCGACAATACTGGCGAGCGGTGGCGCGGGCGGACTGTGGTTACATACCTCTAATCCGGCAGGTGCTACTGCCGATGGGCTGGCGCTGGCATGGCAGGCAGGTGCTGCTGTAACCGACCTGGAATTTATGCAGTTTCATCCGACGGTGCTGGTAGCCGGTGGCGGCTCGCACCTGATTTCGGAGGCTGTACGCGGCGAGGGCGCTTACCTGCGCAATCACGCGGGCGAGCGGTTCATGCCGCGATATTCTCCACTGGCCGAGCTTGCGCCACGCGATGTCGTTGCCCGTTCTATTCTCAGCGAGATGCTGGCCGAAGGAACCGATTGTCAATACCTGGACCTGCGCCATCTTCCCGCCCAGCGTATGCATGGGCGTTTTCCCACCATCTCTGCTATCTGCCGCGGCTATGGTCTCGATCTTGCCACTGATCTGCTGCCTGTTGCACCCGCCGCCCATTATTGCATGGGTGGCGTGATGGTAGATACATATGGCCACACAACGGTTGATAACCTGTATGCAGTGGGAGAGGTTTCCTGCACCGGCGTGCATGGAGCTAACCGGCTGGCGAGCAATTCGTTGTTAGAGGGATTGGTTTTTGGACTCCGGTTAGCCGATGGGATTGGAGATGCCTTGTCAGATTGGACGCAACCCCAGCAGCAGGCGACCACAAGCGTCCCCTCCCTACATAAAATTGAGGAGCAACGGGCGACCACAAGGGTCCCCTCCCCACACCACACGTCCCCCGCCCCTACGGGTGTAAGAGGGGATTTGAGACAAATTATGTGGAAGTACGTTTCGCTTCGGCGCGCTTCAGAAGGGTTGCTCGAGGGCAAACGTGACATTGACAGTCTCCACAATAGTATCATAGCCAGGCAGGAAGAAGAAAAGATGCATCCTGAGTGGCTGGAGACGGAGAACATGCTTACCGTGGCCGGGCTTGTAATCGAAGCTGCCCTGCAACGGCAGGAGAGTCGTGGCAGCCACTGGCGGAGCGACTTCCCGGAGACGGATCAGGCATTGGCAGGATATCATTTTGTTTTCCAGGCGGCGCGTGAACAGGGTGACAAGCAGGCGTATAGTGGCGAGATACAGGAACGCCAGGTGCCCATAGGCGAAACGCGAGGGGCACCTTCAAAGGAGATGGCGTATCATGCCTGAACCACCTATAAATAGTATTCGGCACGCTCTCGCTGAAGATGGAGCGGAATCTGATATTACGACATTGAGTACAGTTCCAGAGGGGCAGCAGGCGGAAGCGAGCATCATAGCTCGTCAGGATGGTGTGATTGCGGGACTCGAGGTTGCCATTGCGACCTTTCGAGAACTAGACCCACGGATTGCAGTCGAGCGGTTAACAAAGGATGGGGATGCTGTGCATGCCGGAAAGGTACTGGCCCGTTTAAGCGGACCGGCCCGCTCGATACTGAGTGCGGAGCGCGTAGCTATGAACTTCCTTGGGCATCTTTCAGGCATTGCAACCGTAACGGCGCAATGTGTGCGTGCAGTTAAGGGCACGCGGGCACGCATACTTGATACTCGTAAGACGACGCCGGGATTGCGCAGCCTGGAGAAGGAGGCTGTGCGCCTGGGCGGAGGTCAGAACCATCGTTTTGGTTTGAACGATGGGGTGTTGATTAAAGATAACCATATCAAGGCAGCCGGAGGAATTGCTGAAGCGGTTAGGGCTGCACGTCAGATGGCTCCTCACCTGCTAAAGATCGAGGTGGAGTGCGAAACACTGGCAGAAGTGCAGGAGGCACTGGACGCGGGCGCGGACGTGGTGTTGCTGGACAATATGACTGCTGATCTGATGCACGAAGCAATCACATTGGTGCGTCGTACAGACCCCAGAGTATTGATCGAGGCGTCGGGGAATATCGGTACCAATCCTGCCCGCCTGGCAGCAGTGGCGGCGACAGGTGTAGATTTCATTTCGCTCGGTGCGCTGACGCACTCGGCTCCTAATCTTGATGTTTCGCTGGAGTTTGCACAATAAAGCAACGAGCCAGGGCAACCGCCGTAGAGTGCGGATTTATCCGGCACGTGGTTGCCCCTACCATACACGAAGCGCCTACTATGGCCTGGCGCTGATAAAGGAGAAATTACATGGCACTACAAGTAGTGTGTGCGGAAAGCAATGAAGAGCGGATTTTGCCCCTCATATCACCTCGCACACGCACGCAACATACTCATGCGGCTCGTATTGATAATGTTCCACTGAAGTATGCAGAGATGTCAGGAGAGGAACTGGACCAACGCATCGCGACTGCCAGGGCCACGCTGGGAGAGCGGCTCGTGATTCTGGGGCATCACTACCAGCGCGATGAGATCATCAAGTATGCCGATTTTCGCGGCGATTCGTTCAAGCTCGCGCAGTTGGCTGCTGCCCGTCCGCAGGCCGATTACATTGTGTTTTGTGGAGTACATTTTATGGCGGAAAGCGCCGATATCCTTAGCGCGCCGCATCAGAAGGTGATCTTGCCTAATCCCGCCGCTGGCTGCTCAATGGCCGATATGGCGAATATCGCCGAAGTAGAAGAGTGCTGGGCGATGCTCGAGGAGACACTTGGGGATGACGCCGGTATCATTCCAATTACCTACATGAACTCGGCAGCGAACCTCAAGGCTTTTTGCGGGCGCAATGGCGGCATTGTGTGCACCTCATCGAATGCTCCTGCCGTGATAAAGTGGGCGTTCGGTCATGGTAAGCGCGTGCTGTTCTTCCCCGATGAACACCTGGGACGCAATACGGCTTTGAAGTATGGCATTCCAGAGCAGCACATGGCGGTATGGAATCCGAAGGATCCGATGGCCTCGCCAGATGCAGAGGAGGAGATTGAGCGGGCCAGAATTATCCTGTGGAAAGGGTACTGCACAACGCATATGCGTTTCAACGTGCAGCAGATTGCGAAGGCACGTGCTGAGTATCCCGGTATCAAGGTCCTGGTACACCCCGAGTGCCGCCGCGAGGTGGTCGAGGCGGCTGACCTGTATGGTTCGACCGAGTATATCATTCAACAGATCGAGCAGGCCCCCGCGGGGAGCCAATGGGCAGTAGCAACTGAGATTAACCTTGTGCATCGGCTGGCAAAAGAGCATCCCGAGCAATTGATCTTTTGCCTTGACCCGATTGTCTGCCCGTGTTCTACGATGTACCGCATCCACCCGGCCTACCTGGCCTGGGTTTTAGAAGGATTGGTTGAGGGCGAGGTCATTAACCAGGTAAGCGTGGACGAGGAGATGGCACGCTGGGGAAGGGTGGCGCTGGAGCGCATGTTGTCGTTGTAACGACGTCAAAGTTTCTCAGCAGCAACGCGCAAGATTTCGGAAACGGTTGGGTAGGGCAGCATTGTGGATGCCAGGGCATGGACAGGCAGTGATGCATGCATGGCCAGTACAATGGGAGCCAGCAGGTCATCTGCTCTAGTGCCGAGAATATGGCCACCGAGAATAGTTCCTTTGGTGTCCACAAGCAATTTGATGAGTCCTTCGGTCTTGCCTTCGGTAATAGCACGCTCATTCTCGCTGAATGGGACGCAGAAAGCATGATATTCTATATTGTCCTGTTGCAGTTGTTGCTCGGTTTGGCCCACATGCGCAAGAGCAGGGTAGGTGAAGATTCCCCATGGGATAGCACGGTCATCGAAAGGCTGGGGATAGCCGTTGAGGGCATTATGTGCGGCCAGCTTACCCTGCTCCGAGGCAACATGGGTGAATTGATAGGGGCTGGCAACATCGCCCGCGGCCCAGATATGAGGTACGGAAGTGCGCAAGGTCTTATCAACGACAATGCCCTTTTTGTGG
>WNFT01005640.1_pt1 | contig 10963 bp, 6 predicted proteins | sample 5400191 | NCBI WGS metagenome assembly WNFT01 (sample SAMN13153359, study PRJNA577476) | soil metagenome | isolation source: 80 cm saprolite under Madrone tree | place: USA:California | collected 2016-06-14
CGGAACGTGGGACGCACGCGCGAAGTGGGTTAGCGATTTGATCGAGCAGGCGCTAATGAAAAAGCATATCCGTCTCACCGGCGAAGTCGTCCCAGGGTAGCCGCAACGGCCAACCCTGGGCTGAAGGGCGGAACCGCTTCGCGGTTAAGATTCGCGCGAAGCCATAGTTCACGCCTTCGGTCTTAGCCAAAGCCTCGCTAGAAGTCTTCGCGCCAAACCAACGATAGACGCAACCGCAACCCCAACTAGCGCAAACAAAAAGTAATCAACTGCCAAGACGTAACGATATTCGGTGTGCACGATTGACTGCACGCAAAAGTAATAGGCTGGGACTGTCAAGAGAATTACCAGCGCTCGACGTCGCCTCTTGAGCGCGGCTAATGCAAGACCGCCGACTGCTAGCGGCAACATTACTGCCGTCAAGAAAATCTTCTGAATGCCGTGAACCAGAAGGCGAGGATAGCGCGTCCAGACAAACCGCGCCGGGCCAAGCTCGTAGAGCTTGATGGCGCCGATTTGACCGACCGGTGCCGCGGAGATTGACGCTTCGTTGCTGAAAACGATTCGTACTTGTTCGTCACGGCTCGCGACAAACGGAATTTGGACTACGTTCATCGGTTGCTGCTCTGGGGTTTTGCCTTCGACGGTTTCTACGATTGCAGAGTTAAGGACTCTGTCGCCTGCCCCCATTACCGAGATTCGCATTCGGCCTTCGATTTTGATCGGCACAGCGAAAACGTAGTCAGTGTTCTTCTTGATGTCGACCGCCGGCGAAAGGAACTGTCTGCCGTATTTCGAATCATCGCCGGTCAAGATCAGCGCTTGTTCGTCGCGGGCGAGAGAAGACTTAGCCTGCGAAGACGTAAGAGTACCGTGTGTGAGTAACTCGGTGGGCGTGTTCGCCCAGATTGGTGGCCGATTGTCCAGTGCCTCCAGCGAATGTGTAACTGGAGCTTGGGTCGAAGTTAAGCGCGATCGTTCCAGCCTGACCATCGACGAAGCGCGCCGCGCCATCACTCCCGCAAACCAGAACGGATGCGAACGAATGACCGCGAGGCCGCGTGACAATCGCGCCCGTTCACGCTCAACTCCATCAGGCTTGAAGAGCGTGCCGTAATAATCGGGCCGATGAAACTGTTCAGCTTCCTGTTTCATGATGCCCACGTCGGTCCGAGGAATGCCAAATTTTCCCTCAGGGTCATAATCGGCAATCCCTTCCAGCAGGGTTTGTCCGGCTCCGAGCGAAACGGGAATGAAGCGATGAAAGACGATTGCGTTTCTGATCGTCAACGGCAGAATTATCAGGAAAGTGCCGCAGAGAACCGCGAGCGCATAGCGCCATCGTCTTTCGCCCTTAATCAAAAGCGGAACCGTGGCGAGAAAGAATGTCAGCAGCATCGCGTTTGCTCTAAGCCAACATGAGACTCCGATTAGTGCGCCGGCGATGACGAAGTTAACGAGACGAGGATTCTTAATTGCACGGGTGAGAAAATAGAGTGCGAGCAGAATCGGCAGCACGGACAGGGAATCAGGCAGGAGCAGCACTGAGTTCCACGCAAACTGCGGCGAGACGGCCGAAAGTATTCCGGCGAGAGCCGCGACGCAAAGCGGCAGTAACTCGGCGACTATCAAAAGGATGACGACCGCAGCCAATGCATCGCAGATCATCTGCACGAATTGAATGGCGGTGTCCGACTCTCCGAACATCGAATGGATTAGCGCCAGCAGGATCGAATAACCCGGCGGGTGACCGAGAGTGTTAAGATCGCTCAAAGGGGAAGAGGAACTCAGAAGTGAAGCCACGCCTCCCTCTCGTAAGAGTTCAGCCACTCGCTTATAGTCGGCAGTAACGCCAGTCTGTACTTTTCCGACTTCAAGGCGTGTATCATGCCAGGATAATAGCCGTACGCCGAGAGCGACCAGAAAAATCAAAAAGCAGATCGACAAGCGAGCGGAGCGCCAACGCGACTCACAAATTACCAACCGTTGTTTGGCTTCTTCGTCGGCTCTCATCCCTGAATGCGTGGGCGGACCGCGTCCTCTCATTCTCGCCTGTGCTTCAGCCAGGCGGACGTGTTCGTTCTCTGGAAAAAGGAAACTGTTTAAACGGTTCCCTCTTTTGCGTGAAAATCAAGCTTGTCACCCGGCTGAAGCGCGGGTGAGACTGAGAAGTGGTTAGATGATCGCTCCATCAACCTCGCTTATCAGCGAAATCCAAAATCAAGATGCTAATATTACATTCAAATGTGCGGAATCGCCGGACTAATTAGCCAGAATCCTCAAGCGTTCATCAATTCGATGCTGCGAAGCATCGAGCATCGCGGCCGGGATGATGAAGGCATCTGGACATCGCAGCCAATCGATGCTGAACGGCGACGCGTCTGTCTTGGGCACCGACGATTATCCATCATCGACACCAGCAGCGCCGGGCACCAGCCGATGCTTTCCGCCGACGGACGCTTTGTCGTGATTCTAAACGGTGAGATTTATAACTATCGCGAACTGCGAGAACAACTCGCAACCAGAGATCATCGATTTCACACACAAACAGATACAGAGGTCTTATTAGCAGCTTGGGCCGAATGGGGCTACGAATGCCTGTCACGCCTGAATGGAATGTTTGCGTTCGCGCTCTGGGATGACAAAGAACGTGCTCTTTACCTCGTGCGCGATCGCGTGGGCATTAAACCTATCTATTACGCTGACATGTCCGACAAGCTTCAGTTTCCCGAGCACAGCGGACGAGACGCCCACACTCCCAGCGCGATCGTCTTCGCTTCCGAGATTAAATCAATCCTCGCCAGCGGGTTGATAGGACGCGAACTCGATCGCGAGGCGCTCCATCAATTCTTGACCTTTCTGTGGGCGCCCGATCCAAACACATTGTTTCGCGGAATTAAGACTGTTCCGCCCGGCCACTTCGTAAAAATCCGGGACGGGCAATTGAGCCTCAAACAATGGTGGGATATTTCTTTCGATCGGATCGAAGAAGAACACAGCGAGGCGTGGTGGCAAGAACGTGTGCTGGAAACGCTTGATCGAGTCGTGAAGTTAGAAATGGTCGCGGACGTGCCGCTGGGATCGTTTCTTTCCGGCGGTGTCGATTCATCTTCAATCGTGGCGATGATGAAGCGTCACAGCAACGGCCGGCGAATTGGCACCTATACGATTGGAATCGACGCGGAAGATTTACGCTATGACATCATTCCCGACGATCTCGAATGGGCCCGGCGGGTCAATCAACAACTGGATACCGACTATCACGAGATCATGCTCAAGCCCGATGTGGCTGAGTTGTTGCCGAAGCTCGTCTATTATATGGACGAACCGGCGATCGATATGGCCATTCCCAGTTATCTCGTTTCACGCGCGGCGCGTGAGAGTTTGCGCGTAATGCTTTCAGGGATGGGCGGTGATGAAGTTTTTGCTGGTTATCCGCGGCAACTCGCGATGAAAATCGCGAGCGCGTTCGATCCGGTGCCGCAACTTCTGCGTCGGCCGGTGATGAAGGCGCTTGCATACGCTCTGCCAGGCGGCTTGCCGGGAAAACTGACAGCGCCATTGCGCAATGCAAAGAAGTTCGCTCGCAGCGCGGCGCTGGATTTCGAGAATCGCTACTTGGGATATCAAACGTATTTCACCGATGAGGCGAAGACGCGGCTTTACACCGACGAGTTGAGGGAAGCAACGCGCGGCATGGATGCGTATAGCGCGCATCGTGGTTACTTCGCGCGCGTGAAAAATGCGGCGCCGCTGAATCAACTTCTGTACGTCGATCTGAAGACGTTTCTTCCTTGCCTGAATCTAATGACGACGGACAAGACTTCGATGGCCGCGAACCTGGAAGTGCGCGTGCCGTTTCTCAATCAGGAAATGCTTGAGCTGGCGGCGCGGATGCCGTCCGACTTGAAGCTGCGCGGGTTGAAACGAAAGTACATCCTGAAACGCGCCGCCGAGAGACTTTTGCCTCGCGAAGTCGTCTGGAGGAAAAAGGCGGGCTTCGGCGCGCCGATTCGTTCATGGCTGCGCGGACCGCTGCGCCCAATGGTAGACGATTTGCTATCGGCAGAGACAGTGAAGAGGCGAGGTCTTTTCCGGTCGGAAGAAGTGAAACGAATCATCGAGACGAATCTTTCGGGCAGAGAGGATTACAACCTGCAGGTGTTTCAGTTATTGACGTTCGAACTTTGGCAGCGAGCTTTTATAGACCGCTGAAAACCGCCCGACTATCAGATTGCGGCTCCGCCGCTCCGATGCGCGGCAAGTCTCCGACTTGCCGTCAAAGCTTATCCTGAATCTAAAGGTCTATGACCTGCGCCAAACGATCTTATCAAGATCAATTCGCAGCGGCTCATCCTCGCTTGGGCATCTGTTCCAAAATCGCGCGCTGGACCAGCGAAAGTCAACCGGGCTCTCGACCAAACCTGCGCGCACTGGAAAGATGAATGTAATTCACCTTCTGCATAAACATCGACTCACTCGTCACTGAGAAAACATCAGAATCGTGTTGCCACAACGAGTAGCGATGATTTCTTTTCCAGTCTTCATGCTGTAATTTCCGAAGAGAGCTTTCATAGTTGTGCGCTTTCAAGTAGTCAATTGCACGATGACCGACAATGCCTTTGATAAACTGCAATACCTTCGATGGCTTGTGTGGACTGTCTGTTAAGAGATGGATATGGTCTGGCATCAGCACGTAAGCAAATAACAGAAAGCCACAGGAAGTCCGCGCTTCATCAATCGCTTCGCAGGTAATATGTTTCATCGCATCAGTTTGGAAAACCGGCAAGCGGTCTTTGGAGACTGCGGTGATGAAGAGACAGGGAGTGTCGATCGAAATGGTGGGTTTCATGATAGTGCGGGTCGGAGACCCCTAAATCCGGTTAGTGCCAGAGACGGCAAGTCGGAGACTTGCCGCGCATCAGAGCGGCAGAGCCTCAGAAGCGTAGGCGCAGAGCGTACGTTAACCCTCGTTACACTTCAATCGGCAAACCCGTTCGTAGTGATTCCTTGATCCGAAACGTGGCGCGCGTCGTGGTTCCGAGATCTTCCAGCGTAATCGGCGCCGGCTTTCCATGCAGCACTATGGCACAAACGGCGTGGACTTCATTCTTTTGTCCTTTGTCCTGCCCGCGCAGCTTTATCTTTTTCGCGCGTCTGTTGTGATAGGCAGTGGCGCTGCGAAAATCGTCGATCACGAACGACTTGCCGCCGCCTAAAATCTCTATGCGTTCTTTCGGCAACGCCTGGTCACCTTCGGCAAGATACGCGATTGAGCCATTCGAGCCATCGGCGAAGCGCAGAGTGATAAAGACCGAGTCATCGTCAACAATCTCTTGATTGTGGCTGGAGATCGATTCGGCGTAAACGCGCGCTACCAGCGAATCGGTGATGAAGTGCATGAGATCGACGAAGTGACAGACCTCGCCAACAATTCGTCCGCCGCCTTCCTTTGGATCGTGGGCCCAGTGACCGCGCGGAACTCGTCCGGCGTTAACGCGATAGTTGATTGACAACGGACCGGAGCGGTCGTGGAAGAATTCTTTGGCGGCGCGCGCGAAAGGCGAGAAGCGGCGATTGAATCCAACCAACAGATGACCATGGGACCGTTGGGCAGCGGCGATTACCGCGCCTAATTCTTCATCGCTCAAAGCCAGAGGCTTCTCGACAAAAACGTGTCGCCCTGTTTCCAGGGCGCGACACGCCAACTCTGCGTGTGAATCGTGTCGCGTGGCGATGACGATGAGGTTTGCTTCTTCATCGTGGATCACTTCATCCGCGCCCGACGCGCAAAAGCGAAAGCCAAACTGTTCTCCGACCGACCGCGCCGTAACGCCTGAAGCGGTGGCGATCGATTGAAATTCCGCCCCCGCCGACTTGAATTGCGGCAAAAGCATGCCCTTGGCGTAACCACCGGCGCCGATCAAACCGATACGAACGCTCGATGCGCGAGGTAACGATTTCGTGGTAATCGGAATTCGACGTTCAAGCTCGCGCTCGGTGTCATATTGCAAAAGGACACCGAGATACGATTCATTTTCACCGGTGATCAATCGATAAGCCTGTTCGGCTTGATCGATATTGAAACGATGCGTGATCAACGGCTCGACCTTCACGCGACCATCAGACACCAGATCGAGAAACGCTTCGAGGTTGCGTTTCTCGGTCCAGCGCACATAACCGAAGGGATAATCGTGGCCGCGCTCTTCGTATTCCGGATCGTAGCGACCCGGACCGTAGGACATCGAAATCTTGAACGTGAGTTCGCGATCGAAGTAAGGCTTGCGCGGAATGTTCAGTCCCACTGCGCCAACCACGACGACGCGGCCTTTCTGTCGAGAGATTTCACCGGCGAGTTCTATCGGCTGATTGGATTCCGTGGCCGCGGTAATCAACACCGCATCCGCTCCCCTTCCGCGCGACCATTCCATCACGCGCGGCTTAGCATCATCATCGGGCGCACAACCGCTGTCAGCGCCGAACTGTCGCGCCAATTCAATTCTTTTCGATTCGAGATCGATTCCGAAAACACGACAACCGTTCGCTTTCAAAAGCTGCACGGTTATCTGGCCAATCAGACCAAGACCGATCACGACAACAGCTTCACCGAGAGTCGGATCGGCCAGTCGCACGCCCTGCAAGGCGATCGCGCCAACCGTACCGAACGCCGCCGAATTAAAACCCACTTTGTCAGGCAGCCTCGCGCAGAGATTCTTTGGGACTGAGAGAACTTCCGCGTGCGAAGCATAACCAACGCCGGCGCACGCCACCCGATCTCCCTCTTGAAATTCGCTAACGCCTTCTCCGATCTCGATCACTCTGCCGGCGGCGCTGTAACCAAGCGCATTGAGCGATCCCAACTTCGATCGCACCGCATCGATCGTGGTCAGGATGCCTTCCGTTCTCGCTCTGTTGATGACCTGCTTGACGAGGGATGGCTGATCAACCGCTCTGCCAACCAGACCTTTTTGGCCGGCTTCGACACTCAGACGCTCGGTGCCGGCGCTGATTAAGGAAGCCGCGGTGCGTACGAGGGCGAATCCTGGGCGAGCAATGGGCGTGGGAACCTCCGGGATCTCGATTAGTCCGCTTTTCAGATTCTGCAGAGCTTGTTTCATCGGCTGAAGCATTCTACCATTGAAGTAAAGGACGCAGAGGTTTTCGCCAAGGGCGCGGAGGAAAACCAAAGTGCGCTCCTCTGCATAGCAAAGGTCGAACTTCTTGTTTTTTTGAGCAAGTTTCTTGAACACATTAAATCCCGTAGGGATCAAATGTTTATGGATACACGTCTCTTTACGTTTACAGCTAACGCGTTCGGTTGCGGCTCTGCCGCGCTGCGTACGTCTGCGGTTCAAAACAACTTTGATTGTTGCCGAGACAATCAGCGAAACGAGGATATTAGATGCGAAGAGTTCATATTCTAATTCTTTTGGCGGCCCTGCTCACGAGCTTTAATTTTTCTCTGCTGGCACAACAGCCACAAAAGCAGAACATCTATCACGATGGCTGGATCGATCTGAACAAGAACGGCCGGATGGATGTTTACGAAAACCCGAAAGCGCCAATCGAAAAGCGCATCGATGACTTGCTGTCGCAGATGACGCTGGATGAGAAGACTTGTCAGACCGCGACCTTGTACGGCGTCGGACGCGGTAGAAGTGGAGCGGAGCCTCCATTGAAGGACGAACTTCCAACGCCTGAATGGAAGAATAAGATCTGGAAAGATGGCATCGCGAACATCGACGAGCACTTGAACGGGATCGGCCCAAACGGCAAGAGCATTTATGCCACCGATATCAAGAAGCATGTTTGGGCCATGAACGAAGTGCAACGCTTCTTCATCGAAGAAACGCGGCTGGGAATTCCGGTCGACTTCACGCAGGAGGGCCTACGCGGCGTCGCGGCCTTTACGGCCACCAGCTTTCCATCAGAATTGGGACAGGGGCACACCTGGGACAAACAGCTAATCAGCGAGATCGGACGCATCGAAGCCGACGAAGCTCGCGCGCTGGGCTACACGAACGTTTACGCGCCGACGCTGGATGTTTCGCGCGACCAGCGTTGGGGGCGCATCGAGGACACTTACGGCGAAGATCCATATCTGGTTTCGCGACTCGGCGTCGAGATGGCCAAGGCGATGCAGAAGGATTATCGGATTGCCTCGACTGCGAAACACTTCGCGATTTACAGCATCGCCAAAGGCGCGCGCGAAGGACAAGCCCGCACCGATCCACAGGCCACGCTGCATGAAGTCGAAAATATTTTTCTGCCGCCTTTCAAGGCCGCGATTAAGGAAGCGGGAATACTCGGCGTGATGAGTTCTTACAACGACTATGACGGTATTCCGGTCACGGGCAGTCACTACTGGTTGACCGAACGATTGAGAAATGAATTCGGCTTTCGCGGCTACGTTGTTTCAGACAGCGCGGCAGTAGAATATCTCTACAACAAACACGGCGTCGCGACGGACATGAAAGATGCAGTGCGGCAATCGATCGAAGCCGGTTTGAATGTGAAGACTAATTTCACTCCGCCGGACGATTTCATCCTGCCGCTCCGCGCATTGGTCAAAGAAGGCAAGGTCTCGATGAAGACGCTTGATGACCGAGTGCGCGACGTGCTGCGAGTGAAGTTCCTCCTGGGCATGTTCGATCACCCGTATGTCGCAGACGCTGACTATGCCGCAAAGACCGTCAACTCGCCCGAGCATCAGCAGATCGCTTTACGCGCCGCGCGTGAGAGCATCGTGCTGCTCAAGAATGATCGCAATGCTTTGCCGATCAAGAAAGATCTTCATTCGATCGCGGTCATCGGCCCGAATGCCGACGATGACAGCCTCACGCGATATCGCTACGGTCCAAATGGCGTGAAAGGAATAACGGTGCTGCAAGGCATCAAGAACAAGTTAGGCGACAGAGTGAAGGTCGATTACGCGAAAGGTTGTGAGGTAACGAACGAACACTGGCCGGAAACGGAAGTATTGCCCGAGCCCCTTACTCAAAAAGAAAAGGATGAGATTGCCAAAGCCGTCGAGGCTGCGAAGAACTCCGATGTCGCGGTCGTGGTGCTCGGAGATTCGCCGAACACCGTTGGTGAAACCGCATCGCGCACCAGTCTCGATCTGCCCGGCCGCCAACTCGATCTGGTCCAGGCAGTTTACGCCACCGGCAAACCAGTTGTGGTTGTCTTGCTGAACGGTCGTCCGATGAGCATCAACTGGGTGAACAAATATGTTCCGGGAATTGTCGAAGCATGGTTCCCCGGCGCACAAGGCGGGACCGCAATTGCCGACGTGCTTTTCGGCGATTACAATCCCGGAGGAAAACTAACAGTTACTTTCCCAAAGACAGTCGGGCAAATCCCCTACAACTTTCCGACCAAACCTAGCGCGCAATGGGAAGGCGAGAAGACACGCGTTAACGGAGCCCTTTACTTTTTCGGTCACGGCTTGAGTTACACAACCTTCGCGTACAGCAATCTGAAGATCACTCCGCCGGTTAGTACGGCTGTTTTGTCGCCCTCTCCCTCTGGGAGAGGGAGGGGTGAGGGTTTTAGCGCGGCCAGAACACAGCGGGTCAGTAGCCCGACCGTCAGGGAGGGCTCTAGCATCACGGTGACGCTCGACGTAACCAACACCGGCTCGCGCGAAGGCGACGAAGTTGTTCAACTCTACACGCACGAACTCGTGACCAGCGTTACGACTTACGAAAAGAACCTCCGCGGCTTCGAACGGATTCATCTCCAGCCCGGTGAAACCAAAACCGTCACTTTGATCTTGAAACCCCAAGACCTCGCCCTCTGGGATCGGCAGATGCATTTCGTAGTCGAACCGGGAAAGTTCAAAGTAATGATCGGCTCCGGCTCGGAAGATATACGACTAACAGGCAACTTTGACGTGGCAGCAGGCAAGTAGATCTGATGATGATGATGTCGTAACCATTTCACTTCGTCACAATCGTTCCCATCTGGACCACTTCGAAGTTCGAGCCTTTGATCGAGCCAAGCGTGCGCAGGTTGTCGTCGCTCCAGCGCGGATCGGGCGCGCCACTGATATACCAGTTCGATCCGTTATCCGCGACGATCATTCCGTACTTTTTCAGCGCGCGCAGAATCGCCTGCACCTCGGGCGGAAATCCTGAGGTGTCGAAAGAAGCTTTCAAGCGCACGCGCATCCCCATCGGCGGGAGGTTCGGATCAGTCTTGTTGCTGGCAAAGTGTCGCGCGGGATAGACGTACGCGTGCCGAGTGTTTTGCACCGTGAAACGCAGCGCATGCGTAATCTGGCTCTGCTCGACCGTTTCGTCGTAACGCACCAAACCAGGAAAGATCGGCAGACCCGCGGCATCGGCCGAAGTCCAGCCCGCCGGCCGCAATGCATTCGAATTCAAATCGAACACCGCGCCACAGTTCGCATTCCAACTCGCGCCGTTGTTGATTGGGAACGCGTAACCCAATTCATAAAGCTTCCAATGATCGCGATCGATGACCAGCACGTGACGATCCCCGCTCGAATTTGGCCCACCCTCGATGGGAGCATTCGACGGGACCGGATAAGGACCAGGATCGCTTTCATCGCCGTAAGCCGTGAAGTTGATAATGACAAGCGATTGCGTTCCCGAAACGACGACGTAGGGAATGCCGTTCGGCGCGCCATCGTAGACGGTGCCAAAGTCGGCGTGCAATCCCGTGTTCAAGCCGATGCTCGCAATCAAATTCGATGAGTTCGGATCGACCGGCATTGTCGAGACGTCCTGGTTCCACGGATTGTCCGGTGGAAAGACTTTCTTGCCGTGCAAACTTGCTCCCGCTCCGAGGTCAGGTGTCGCTGCGGGAACCGGCGTCGGAGTCGGGGTTGGATTCGGCGTAGGCGTCGGCGTCGGCGTAGGTGTTGGCGTCGGAGTCGGAGTCGGAGTCGGAGTCGGAGTTGGATTCGGCGTAGGTGTTGGCGTCGGTGTGGGTGTCG
>WNFT01013102.1_pt1 | contig 10963 bp, 7 predicted proteins | sample 5400191 | NCBI WGS metagenome assembly WNFT01 (sample SAMN13153359, study PRJNA577476) | soil metagenome | isolation source: 80 cm saprolite under Madrone tree | place: USA:California | collected 2016-06-14
TGGGGATATTTATCTCGCCTCCACCCCACGTGGGGATGTTTATCTCGCCTCCCCACCACGTGGGGATGTTTATCTCGCCTCCCCATCACGTGGGGATGTTTATCTCGCCTCCCCACCACATGGGGATATTTATCTCGCCTCCACCCCACATGGGGATGTTTATCTCGCCTCCCCACCACGTGGGGATGTTTATCTCGCCTCCCCATCAAGTGGGGATGTTTATCTCGCCTCCCCACCACGTGGGGAGGCCGGCCTGCTCGCGCAGCGAGCACGCCGGGTGGGGAGTCGCAGGCTAGGTCAGCCGCCCCAATCAGGCAGCAAGCGCAGCTGCTCCACGCGGCGGGCGCCGGGCGCGTAGGCGGTCTCGAAGTAGTCGATGACCATGCGGCGCGCGGCGAAATCCGTAGCGACGTAGCGGATCGACGCCCTCATCATCTCCACCCAGCGCTGCGGGATCCCGTGCTTGTCGCGCTCGAAGAACGCCGGGATCACCTCGCGCTCCAGGAGGCGGTAAAGACCTTCCGCTTCGGCGTGGTCGTCCACCGTGGGCCGGTCGAGGGTCGCCCCCGACGGGATCGCCCAGCCCAGCTCGGGCCGGTACGCCTCGTCCCACCAGCCGTCGAGGATGCTGACGTTCAGCACCCCGTTGGCGCCCGCCTTCATGCCGCTGGTCCCGCTCGCTTCGAGGAATCGCAAAGGGTTGTTCAACCACACGTCGGCGCCGTGGACGAGGTGACGCGCGAGGGCGAGATCGTAATCGCTGAGGAACGCGACGCACGGTTCCTCCCGCGCCAGCTTGACCACGCCCGCGACGATGTCCTTGCCCGGCTGGTCCGCCGGGTGCGACTTGCCGGCGAAAAGAAACTGCACCGGGCGTTCTGAGTTGCGCAAGAGCTTGGAGAGGCGAGCGCGATCCTGCAGCACGAGGTTGGCGCGCTTGTAGGGCGCGAAGCGGCGTGCGAACCCGAACGTGAGCGAATGCTCGTCCATCCCTTCTGCCTCGATCGACCTGGCTCGCGCGACCGCGAGCAGCTTCTTCTTCAGCTCGACGTGCACCGCCCAAAGCTCGGCAGCGGGGATCTCGAAGACGGCCTGCCAGCGCCCGTCCTTGCCGTCCAGGTCCCACCAGTCGGGCCCGACATAGCGCCGCAGCAGCTCGGCGATCTCCGGCGCCACCCAGGTGGGCATGTGGACGCCGTTCGTCACCGACCCGATCGGCACCTGGGTTTCGGGCAGCCCGCGCCAGGCGTCCTTCCACAGGCGCCGCGAGACGGCACCGTGAAGGCGGCTCACGCCGACCGCCTGGTCCGCGAGGCGAAGCGCCGCGTAGGTGGTGCACAGCCGTTCGCGAGGATCGCCCGGACGCTGGCGGCCGAGGTCCATGAACCGGTCGAATGAGATGCCGACCTCATTCAGGTAAGGGTTGAGCAGGTCCCAGACCAGCCCGGGCTCGAAGTAATCGCTGCCGGCGGCGATCGGGGTGTGGGTCGTGAACACGATCCCTGCCCGGGCGACTAGCCGGGCCTCCTCCAGCGTCATCTGCCGCGACGATCGCAGCTCGCGGATGCGCTCGATCGCGCACAGGAAGCTGTGCCCTTCGTTGAGGTGGAAGACGCCCGCGACCATGCCCAGCGCCCGCAGCGCCCGCACGCCGCCGACCCCGAGCACGATCTCCTGGCGCAGGCGGCGGTCCGGCTCCGGCACGTACAGGCGGTCGGTGATGGCGCGAAGGTCGGGAGGGTTGGATTCGAGGTCGGTGTCCAGCAGGAACAGAGGCACGCGGCCGACCTGCGCTCGCCAGACGCCGATCTTCACCTTCCGGTCGCCGATCGGCGCGTCCACCTCGACCCCCTCGACCCGGCGCACCGGGAGGTCGTCGCCTCGGTTCTCGAAATACACCTCGACCTGTCGGCCGTCGGCATCGATCTCCTGGCGCCCGAAACCCTGCTTGTAGAACAGGCCGACCGCCACAAGCGGCAAGCCCAGGTCGCTGGTTGCCTTCAGGTGGTCGCCGGCGAGGACGCCGAGGCCGCCTGAGTAGATCGGGAGGCATTCGGCCAGCCCGAACTCGAGCGAGAAGTACGCAATGACCATGGGCGCGTGCGCGTCCATGAAGGGCGGGCGCCGGTCGTAGTACTCGCGATAGGCGGCGCGGGCGTCCTCGAGCGCGCGTTTAACCTCGTCGCGTTCGAGAGCGTCGGCGACCCCTTTCTCCCCGAGCTGTGCCAGCAGCAGGACCGGGTTCTGCCGCGTAGATTCCCAGAGCTGCGGGCTCAGCGCTCGAAACAGCTCTTCGATGCGAGGCTGCCATGTCCACAGCAGGTCGTGAGCGAAGTGATTGAGTTCTTCCAGCACGGACCTACGATGGTACTTAGTCGAATGACGATGGTACTTGCTCGAATGGGTGGGACATGAAAGCTGTCGTCATGGCAGGCGGCGAAGGCTCCCGCCTCCGCCCGCTGACCAGCCGGCAGCCGAAACCGCTCGTGCCGGTCGCCGGGCGGCCGATCATGGAGCACATCCTCCTGCACCTGCGTCGCCACCAGATGCGGGACGTGATCGCCACGGTGCAGTACCTCGGCGCGTCGATTCGCAACTACTTCGGCGACGGCTCGGAGCAGGGTGTGTCGCTCACATATTCGGTCGAGGACTCTCCGCTCGGCACCGCCGGCTCCGTCATGCTGGCGCGCCAGCAGCTGATCGAGCCCTTCCTCGTCATCTCAGGCGATGCGCTGACCGACATCGACCTGGGGGCCGCGATCCGCTTCCACCGCGAGCACCGCGCGCTCGCCACGATCGTGCTCAAGCCCGTGCCCAACCCGCTTGAGTACGGGGTCGTGGTGTTCGACTTCTTCCAGCCGGGCGAGCCGACCGACTGGTCGGGCGACGTGTTCCCGAAGTTGCTCAAACAAGGTGAGCCTGTCTTCGGATGGGTGACGTCCGGCTACTGGGAGGACGTGGGCAACCACGCCGCGTACGTCAAGGCCAACTTCGACTGCCTGGAGGGCCGCGTCAAAGTCGACATCCCCGCCGATCGCAAGAGCGAGGGAATCTGGGTCCACGAGGAGGCGGAGGTTTCGGACGGGACGCGGATCGACGGCCCCGCTTTGATCTGCGCCGGCGCGAAGGTGCGCTCCGGGGCCTGGGTCAACGGACCGTGTGTGGTCGGGAGCTATACGACCATCGATTCGGGTGCGAAGATCTCCAACTCGATCCTGTGGGACCACTCGTACGTCGGCCTCAACGCGCGGCTGAGGGGGGCCGTCGTCTGCCGCTCGGTGACGATCAAGAACGGGTGCCTGCTCGAGGAGGGCAGCGTCATCGGCAGCGAGGTGGTGCTCGGCGCGGGCGCCACGATCAATCCCAACGTCCGCATCTGGCCCAACAAGGAGGTCGAGCCAGGCGCGGTCGTGCACGAGTCGATCATCTGGGCCGGTTCGTGGAAGCGCGGACTCTTCTCCTCCTACGGATTGACCGGCCTCACCAACGTGGAGTTCACGCCGGAGTTCGCGTCGCGGCTGGGGGCGGCGGTGGGGGCGCTGAGTCCCAAGGGGACCGAGATCGCTATCTCGCGCGATTACACGCGGTCGGCGCGCATGATCCACCGCGCGGTCATGTCAGGTTTGATCTCCTCCGGCGCCAACGCCACCGACCTGTCCGTCCTGCCGGCGCTCCGCGAAGACATCCGGCGCGTCCTCCACTACGAGATGGGGCGGATCGTCCGGCGCGACAGCCAGACCGACCGCTACGTCGAGGACATGGTGTCGAAGATCGACCTGGAGTCTGTGCGTGGCGCGGCGTCCAAGGTCCTCATCGACTACAACAACGGCGCCGCTGCGATCGTGCTGCCTCGTGTCCTCCAGGAGATGAACAGCACCGTCATCCCTCTCAACGCCTCGCCGGCCGAGGTCATCGTCGAGCAGGACGAGGCCACGTTTCGTGCGCGCCTCGAGGAGATGGGAGTCATCGCGGCCGCCGTCAAGGCCAAGGTGGGCATCTTCATCGATTCGCCCGGTGAGCGCTGCTTCCTCGTCGATGAGAGCGGCGAGGTCCTGGACCACGACACCGCCTTTGCCGTGTTGGCCCAGCTCGCGCTCGCGGCCAAGCCGGGCATGCTGCTCGGACCCGCCTCGGCTTCACTGGCCTTCTCGATGATCGCCGAGCAGATGAACAGCCGGTTCGTGCCCACAAAGATCACGCCCGGCGCCGTTCTGCGCGCGGCGCAACACGCCGACGCCGTGCTCGCTTCGGATGGCGCGGGCGGCTACTGCTGGCCCGATTTCGCCGTTGCGTTCGACGCCATCTTCACGATCGTTCGCGTGCTCGAGCTCCTGGCCCATGCCGGAGGCTCGATCGCGATCCTGAAGCAGCGAATTCCAGCCGTCGCGCACAAGCGGGCGGTGGAGTTCTGCCCGTGGGACGTCAAGGGCCGCGTCATGCGGACCATGATGGAGAAGCACCTCAAGGACCGGGTCGACCTCACCGACGGTGTCAAGGTGTTCGTCGACGGCGGTTGGGTCCTGGTCGTGCCCGACCCGGACAAGCCTGAGTACCACATCATCGCGTCCACGCTGGATCCGGTTCGCTCGGCGGCGCTGGTGGAGGAATATTCCGGGCTTGTGAGGTCGGTCGTCGCGGAGGCCGCCCCCGAATCCGAGGGCGTGGTCGAGAAAACTTAGAATCTGGTTTCGCGCTAGGCGTTAGACGAGCGGGCGTAGCTCACCCTGGTAGAGCGCAACCTTCCCAAGGTTGAGGTAGGGAGTTCGAGGCTCCTCGCCCGCTCCAAATTGCTTTCTTCAGCTTCGTTCGTTTATCTTCCTGAGAATCGTCGGGGTGCTGGTGGAGTCGTCTTCCCATTGAGGAGGATTCACGTGAGAAGGATCAGGCTCGTTTCCCTTGCCATACCCGCCATCGTGGTCGGGTCGTTCTCGATCACGCCGGCGTCCGCGGCCGGGGCTGATTCGGCCTATGCCCAGAGCTTTCAGGCCAACGGCGTGAAGAACGTCTTCGCGACGACCCAGAAGACCAGCTGCTATACGCCTGAGGCGCCTTACTTCAGGAACCTGGGCCCCAACGACGGATATGACGGCATGTCACCGTGCGCCGGGGCCGCCAACACCGGTGAGAATCTTGGCCCTTACCCGATCCAGGCCGGCAGTAATCAAGGCTATCCGGCGACCACCCCGATGCTGGTGAAGGACCACTCCGAGTCCGATATCCAGGTCGATCCCACCAACCCGAGCCACCTGATCGGCACCGTCAAGTGGTTCGTCAGCGCCGAAGGCTACAACCATCTCATGGGCTTCTACGAGTCCTTCGACGGCGGAGCCACCTGGCCCGTTCAGGGGCATATCCCTGGCTATGAGGGCTGGACCGACAACACCGACCCTATCGGCGCTTTCGACTCATTCGGGAACTTCTACTTCCTGAACCTGCCCTACCAGTTTTATTACAACCCCGACGGCACGCACAACTTCCAGATCAACCAGAACAAGGAGCCCAATCCAGCTGTCACGCCGGAGGTGATCTCGGTCGTCGTTCGCAAGCACGGTGCCAGTACCGCCGGCGACTGGATCACGCTGCACGACGGAAACTTGGATCAGGTGGCGATTTACCCCGCCAAAGGGCTCGAGCCCGACAAACAGTGGATCGCCGTCGACACCAATCCAGGCAGCCCTTTCTTCAACCGCGTCTACGCGCTGTGGGCGGTCTTCGATGGCTGCTGCACCGCGAAGACCTTCGTCTCTTACGCCCAGGCCTCTTCTGACGGCACCCACAGCGACTGGTCGGCCCCGCTCCGGCTCCCCGACGGCTCGAACAACCCTCAGGGCGTCTCCTACGTCCTCCCGCACGTCGATCCAGACGGAGTTGTCTACACGCCGCTGACCAACACGGCGCCGGAGAAGGGCTACTGCTGCGACAAGATCACCATGATCAAGTCCATGGACGGTGGCGTCACCTGGAACGTCGCGTCAGTGGTCGCCGACAACATCGCGGCGCCCCCGGCCAGATATGCGAACACAACATTCCGCGACGGCATCGAGACGACCTTCACGGTCGGCCGTCAGAAGGTCGCCGGACACTTTCCCCTCTACGTCGCTTACGAGGACTACAGCGCGGGCGTGGGCAACGTCCTGCTGACAACCTCCACGGATGGCGGCCTGACGTGGTCCTCACCGGTCAGGGTCAACGACAACGTGAGTCCCGCCGACGAATTCCAACCCAACCTGGCTGCTGCCCCCAACGGCACTATCAGCGTCAACTTCTACGACCGCCGCCTTGTCTGCCCGGCGCAGGGGAGTGATGAAGCGGTCGCGGCGGGCCTCGCCCTCGACAAGCTCAACCCCCGCTACTCAGGCAGCCTGCCGCCGTATGGGGCGAGCAACTACTGCGTCAACGCCAGCATCCAGTTCTACCGGGCCAACTTGCAGCGAGTCGGCAATAACATCCGGATCTCCCAGCACAGCTTCGATCCGCAGCTGAACGCGCCGCACACAAGGTGCGCGGACTGCGTCGGGACCTTCATCGGAGACTACTTCGGAAATAGCGTCAGCGGCTCGACGAGCGTCTCGACCTTCGTCAGCACCTACGACCAGAGCAACCCCGCGCACTACCAGCAGCAGGTGGTGGCGACGGTCGGCATTCCCTGATTCGCCTCCCCGCCACGCGGGGAGGTCGCCGGGCTCGCGCAGCGAGCCCGGCGTGTGGGGGAGTAGGGACCTAGCATCCAACTGGAGGACGAATCATGCCGCGCACCCCACTGCTGAGTAAGTTCCAGGCCCTCTTCGAGGATTTCGATGAGGCCGAGAGGTCGGGTCGAAGCTTGGAGGCCGTACAAGAGGAAAGACGGCAGATACGCCTGACCCGCCGCGGCTTCCTCAAGGCCGGTGGAGCAACGGTTGGCGCGGCCGCGCTCAGCGGACCGCTGGGCGCGCTCGCGGCCGCCGCCGCGCGGGCAGCAGGCACCTCGCGCATCGCGATCGTCGGCGGCGGAATCGCCGGCCTCAATGCCGCCCTGACGCTCCAGGACGCAGGCATCGCAACCACGGTTTATGAAGCCTCCCCGCGGGTCGGCGGGCGCATGCACTCGGACACCACCTCATGGCTGAACGGCCAGACGAGCGAGCACTGCGGCGAGCTCATCGACACCAAGCACAAGACGATCCAGAGCTTGGCGCAGCGCTTCAACATTCCCAAGGTCGACCTGCTGGCCGCCGAACCGGTGCATTCGACCGAGACCGACTTCTTCTTCGGCGGGTACTACACCTCGGCGCCGGAGAACGCCGATTTCAACCCGGTCTGGACGGCGGTCAAAGAGGACCTGAATTCGGCGCCGTTCCCGACCCTGTACAACACCTTCACGCCGGCAGGCCAAGCGCTCGACAACCTGAGCTTGTACAAGTGGATCGAGACCCGGGTGCCTGGCGGGCACACGTCACGAATGGGCCGGCTGCTCGACGTCGCCTACAACATCGAATACGGCAATGTGACGACCGAGCAGAGCTCGCTGAACATGGTCTACCTTCTCGGCTTCCAGCCGATACCCGGCAACTTCCGGATCTTCGGCGCCTCCGACGAGCGCTACCACCTGCAGGGCGGCAATGAGCGCCTGCCCCAGGCGATCGCGGCGGCGCTGGCGCCAGGAACGGTGCAACTGAACACGGCTATGACCGCGATCGCAACTAACGCCGATGGCACTTTTACGCTCACTCTGAAGGGACCTACCGGCAAGTTCACGAAGGTCGTCGACAGGGTCGTGATGGCGATACCGTTCTCGGTGCTGCGCGGCCTCGACTACAGCCAGGCCAGGTTCGACACCCTGAAGCAGACCGCCATCACGCAGCTCGGCTACGGCAAGAACTGCAAGCTGCAGCTCCAGTTCGACAGCCGCTACTGGAACCAGAGCGGGCCTTGGGGCATCGGCAACGGGTTGACCTACTCGGACACCGGCTACCAGAACACGTGGGAAGTCACGCGCGCCCAGGACGGCACGACCGGGATCCTGGTCGACTACACGGGCGGCGGCGTGCCGCTGGCCTCGTTTACAGGCAATCCCGCGGACCCCAAGGTGGTCGCGGCCTTCGCAAAGACGTTCCTCGCTCAGATCGAACCCGTTTTCCCTGGCATCACCAAGCAGTGGAACGGCAAGGCGACTCTCGACGTACCTCTTAACAACCCGTTCCTGCTCGGCTCGTACTCGTACTGGAAGGTCGGCCAGTACACGTCCTTCAGCGGCTACGAAGGTGCTCGACAGCCGAACCCGAAGACCGGCAAGTGCCACTTCGCCGGCGAGCACTGCTCCACGAACTTCCAGGGCTTCATGGAGGGCGGGGCGGAGGAGGGTGCGCGCGCGGCCAACGAGATCCTCGCCGACTTCAAGAACGGCATCTTCCCCTGAGGCTGAAGGCGCGGTAGCATCGCGCTGAGGGCGTCAGATCGTCATACGGGAGGGCACCGCCATGCCGACCTACATCTCGTTGATGCGATTCACCGAGCAGGGGATCAAGTCCATCAAGGATCACCCCAAGCGCCGAGCCGCGGCGGCCAAGACCATCGCTTCTCTGGGCGGCAAGCTGCTCCACACGCACCTGACCATGGGCCGCTACGACATCGTCGCCATCATCGAGGCGCCCGATGACGAGACCGCGGCCAAGTTCGCGCTCATGACCGGGAGCGCCGGCAACGTCTCCACCGAAACGCTGCGGGCTTTCTCGGAGGCTGAATACGACCGCCTGATCAAGTCGCTGCCGGCGGCTGGACGGCGGGCGGGATCCTGAGCGACAGCGCCAGCCAGCCCATCACCACCGCCGCGATGATCCCGGGCACGAAGGCCAGGACGGCCCGGCCGGTCGCGTCCCAGAGGGCGCCCGAAACGAGAGGCACCGCGAACGCGATCGCGTACTGAAACGTGAACACGCCGGCGCTCATCCGGTGCACGTCGCCGGGCGCCGCGATCCGTGGCGGCATCGTCAGCACGACGATGAAAGCGAGGGCGGCCGCAAAGCCGAGCACCAGCGCCCACAGCAGCACGCCTGCTCCCGGCGTCACCACGATGCCGATCTGAGCCGCCACCATCAGCGCCGCCGACCCGATGAACCCGACGCGACCGGTCAGCAGCCGGTCCCACACCGCCACCACGGGCGCCGTCAGCAGCTGCGCGCCGTTGAAGATCGCCAGCGTGGGGGAGATTAGCTGGTGACGTCCGGTCTGGTCGAGGAAGTCGGGGATGTAGGCGTTGGTCCCGAAGTAGACCGCTGACGCCATCCCCATCACGAGCCCGATGCGCACCGTCTGGCCCTCGCGCCACGACGGCCACCAACGCGTGGGCACCGCAGGCTTCGGCCCGCGCTTCGGCGCCGCGATCGCGATCGCAACGGCGGTGACCGCGACCAGCACCGACCACAGCGCCAGCGCCCAGCGCCAGTCGCCATGGGCGAGGGGAAGGACGCCCACCGGAGTCGTGAGGGCATTCGGGAGCGTCTCGCCGATGAGGATGCCGTTGCTGTAGACGGCGGTGGCGAGGGCGATGCGCCTGGGGAACCAATCGCGGACGATGGAGGGAAAAGCGGGCTGGCTCACCGCGACTCCGAGCCCCATCAGGAAGGTGGACGTGAACAGCACCGGTGTGCTCGGCCCGAAGCCGCGGGTCGCGCCGAACACGGCCACGAAGCCGAGCCCGGCCAAGAGCGCGCCGCGCACCCCGAGCCTGGCGATGAGCAGCGATCCGGGTACTGCCGCCGTCGCGAAGAGGAGCACCGGCAGCGAGACCAGCGCGCCGACCGACTTTTCGTCGAGGTGAAGCTCGCGGTGGATGAGCGGTATCAGCGGCGGCACCGCGAGCAGCGTCAGGCGCAGGTCGATCCCGCCCAGCCAGAGCAGCAGCAGCCTCACCCAGTCCTTGCGCGTGAGTCTCACGCCATCCGCACCGTCGTCATCAAGCCGCGATAATGGTCGTCGTGCCGGGACTCCTGATCGTCGCCTCGAGCGGATCCACCGACCCCACGCGCGCCAGCATCCCGTTCCACATCGCGGCCAATGGCGCCACGCCCGCGGGCGTCCAGGTGGCTGTGGCCTTGGCCGGCGACGCGGCCGAGCTCCTCAAGCCCGACATCATCGCCAACGTCTACGGCCAGGGCCTCCCGCCGCTGCGCGACCTGCTGGACAAGTGCCTGGCGCAGAACGTTCCCTTCTACGTTTGAAAAGGCTGTGCTGAGGCCCGTGGGGTCTTGCAGTCGATGATGACCCCTAACGCCACATTCATCACCCCGCCCGACTTGGTGCGGCTCACTATGGAAGCGGACAAAGTCCTCAGCTTCTAGCTCGCCTCCCCACCACGTGGGGAGGTGGCCCGAAGGGCCGGTGCGGCGTCACGGTCTTCAACTTCGCCTCCCCACCATGTGGGGAGGTGGCCCGAAGGGCCGGTGGGGCGTTACGAGCATCTAATTCGCCTCCCCACCACGTGGGGAGGTGGCCCGAAGGGCCGGTGGGGCGTTTCGAGCATCTAATTAGCCTCCCCACCACGTGGGGAGGTGGCCCGAAGGGCCGGTGGGGCGTTTCGAGCATCTAATTCGCCTCCCCACCATGTGGGGAGGTGGCCCGAAGGGCCGGTGGGGCGTTTCGAGCATTCAACTGCGTGTCGCGCCGATGGCGGCGAGCGCACTCGGGTTCTCGAGCGAAGACAGGTCGCCCGGATCCTTGCCCGTGTAAACGGAGCGGACTACGCGGCGAAGGATCTTGGCGTTGCGGGTGCGGGGCAGGTCGGTGACGAAATGAACGGCCTTCGGCCGCAGCGGCTTGCCCAGCGCCGCCGCGACCAGGTCCTGGAGCTCCACGGCCAGCTCGGCGGTCGCCGCGCGCCCCGGGCGCAGGATGACGAAGCAGACGAGCGCCTCACCTTTGAGCTCGTCGGGAACGCCGATGGCGGCCGCCTCCGCCACGGCCGGATGCCCGACGAGGACCGACT
>WNFT01006025.1_pt1 | contig 10960 bp, 10 predicted proteins | sample 5400191 | NCBI WGS metagenome assembly WNFT01 (sample SAMN13153359, study PRJNA577476) | soil metagenome | isolation source: 80 cm saprolite under Madrone tree | place: USA:California | collected 2016-06-14
ATGAGCATCGGTAGCAAGTTCGGTGCTTCCGGCACGCCAATGGCGATCGTGGTCGATGCAGAGGGCAGGATTGCCTCGGAGCTGGCGGCAGGGGCGCCAGCCGTCCTCGCACTGGCAAGTGGCGGACAGGAGAAGACCACACGTACCCGCTGACCAACAAGGATGCGCCGCACGCTGCGTGCGGCGCATCCTTGTTGGTGGATTGATGCTTGCATTTGCGTCAAGCTAGATACGGCGAAATGCCTATCGCATTTCTCGTGCTCCTCACATAATCTTCCTTCCAATGCGGCCTGAGGAAATACTGTCCCTGTTCTACAGGCATCTCACCAATTCGTTTGTACCATTCCTCGATTGACTGCCGTGTGGCTGAAAGATGCACAGGACTGACACCCCACCTGTAAATATAGAACCACTCATCGATACGTAAGCCAGAAAGGCTTGCTTGTTTCACGCCTGGATGAGTCTTCAGACGACGATCTAATATTTGATCTTCTTCCCCGGTGGTATGGGGATATCCATCAACTACATCGAAGGCAGAACGGGTGAAAATCGAGCATATGTGGCCAACACCCATTGCATGGTCTTTATGGAGGCCTTGTGAATCGAGAAGCCAATACGCGTGTGGATTATAATAGCCAGCATCTGCAAGTCTCTCGAGACTCTTGGAGAGACGCCAGGGAAGCATAATATCATCATCGTTCCAAAGAGCTATGATACTCCCTTGAGCAAGAGCAATCCCAGCGTTGAGTTTTTCTCCATAGGAGCGGAAACGTCTCGGTAAATTAATCACAAAGACATCAGGAGCATCACAGATCAACTCCTGGCCAGGACAATCATTGAGAACGATCAGTTCCTTATCCTGGTAATCTTGTCTCAGGAATGATTCAATAGCCTCCTCTACCAGCCACTGAGAACCTGGTGGTCTATTGTAGGTGGGACAAATACAGCTCACCTTCATAATTGTGTTCAGTAGCACACCTGTTCCTTCAGATCAGGGCGATCCCTTGCGGTCGCCCGCGGGGCTATCCCGCCTTGCTCAAAGGATTCTCATAATACCCATACCCAACGAGCAAGCCATACAGCAGACTGGTAACGGTAAAGAGCATAAAGCCATAGGCGCCAGGTGATACATGCCCCACGAGCGTGCCAAGCACTAACACAAGAATAATAAACCAGGCAACACCGAGTACCAGCCCCGATGCAACTGCGCGAGTGAGCGTGATTACTTTCCCACGCTGCCATGCGCCAAAGGCCAGGCCGAAGAGCGCCCCCAGGATGAGGAGCAACACAAAGCCGATAAATTCACCAGCGTTCTTGCTATCGAGCGCAAACCACTTCGCCACCGTATGCAACTGGGCTCCTGGCCCGTAATCCACTGCGTAGAGCAGGGACAGTACCAGGCCAGCGATCAATCCTGCGAACAAACCTTTACGAAGACTATCCATCGTTACCCCCTATACAAACCAACAAAGCACACGTGCCAGGCGATTCTTGCTAGCTGCGGCCTGCAAACGTGGCGCGATAAGCTGGTCGAAGCCGAGGCGGCGACCCGCCGGGACGCATGCAATAGCGAGGCCCAGCAAAACTATCATGCCATAGGTCCAGTACCATTCACCAGGTGCAAAGGCCAGCCCGAGGTACAATTGTATGGCCAGCAGCGCGGAAAGCAAGGCCCCGAAGCGGGTAAAAATGCCAAAGATGAGGCAGAGACTCACGACTAACTCTGTTGTCCAGGTACCTGCTGCCAACAGAATAAAGTTAGGTAGGAACACATGCTGAATGATATAGCCATAGCCAGGAAGGATGGTATAGCTTGCCTCTTTGACGAGATACGGATGCAACCCCTGGAAGCTCGGAGGCATCTTCCATGACAGTTGTTGAAACCACAGGTAACCAACGAATATGCGAATGAGTGCCAGGCCTATCATGCTGCGTTCACTCAGTGTGATAGGAGCAGTGGTTGCTCCATCCTCCTTAGGTATAGCAGCCGCTGAGCGGCCCTGGTCGTGTGCTGATGAAATCATAAGGCCGAGACTCCTTTGTTATCAGTAACAACATGCGTACATAATTGAACACGTAGGATGGCGCTTCTATTTACACATCACAACGCACTGAAAAAGATTCCTATTCCTGTTCGTGTTAGGTTGAGAAATCTGTAGAGTGCCGATTTATCGAGCACGTCACGTCACGTAAGGAAACAACCTATGTCCACAATACAAGCGCCGCAGGTAGTTCCTGTAGTGCGCACATCTTTTCCGGCCAGATACCCGTGGTGGCGCGCTGTCTTGCTGTTTGTGCTACTCTTGCTTTCAGTCGTCACCTATGTGACGTTGACCAGGGCAGCTCCAACGGCAGATGACCGTATTACTGCGTTCTTGCAAGTTTGGATGATCAGTTTCCTGCCGTATGTCCTGGCTTGTGCATTGGTGCTGGCAACGAAATCAGCGATGAGACCCTGGCACTGGATAGAGCTGAGCATCATCTTTGGAGGGGCACTGGTTTTGCGGGTGATGCTACTCCCCTTACCGCCTGGCCTGTCGCATGACTCCTGGCGTTATCTCTGGGATGCACGGGTGATCTTACACGGCTATAGCCCCTACGTGTACGCGCCATGGGATAAGGCGCTTGTACCGCTACGCGACGCACTTATCCTTGGCAATAGCCGTTTTCGCGATGTGCCGACGATCTACCCGCCAGGCGCAGAAGCGGTGTATGTGCTGAGCTATCTGCTGGCACCGAGCAACTTATTTGTGCTAAAGGGCATCTTCGTTGGTTTTGACATGTTGACTTGTGGCGCATTGGCCTTGCTCCTGGCACGCCGAGGACTTGATCCGCGCCGCGTTATCATCTATGCCTGGTGCCCGCTGCCCATCGTTGAATTTGCCATCCAGGGCCATGTCGATGTAGTGACGCTGACGCTCACCGTTTTACCTGTTTTGGCCGCGACAAGCACGATGCGTGGAGCCCGTACCCTGACAGGGATTCTGATCGGCCTGGGAACGCTCACGAAACTCTATCCCATCTTGCTACTCGTCGTGCTGACGTGCTCGATAAATCGGCACTCTACAGGCCGCCGCGATTGGGCGTTGCTGATAGCCTGCTTTGCAACAATCATCCTGGGCTATATTCCCTTCCTTATCCTGGGACATGGACAGGTGCTGGGCTTTTTCTTCACCTACGCGGCGGAACAAGGCTTGAATGCCGGCGTCACGCAGCAGGTGGTACGCTGGATCAGCATTCAACGAGGCCTGACATTGGCGACCACGATCCTGCTCGAACGCATCGTGGACCTGCTATTGCTGGGTAGCGTTTCACTCGTGGTGCTGCTGCTGCGCCTGCGTGAACGTATGAGTGTAGAGTCTGCGACGTTGTTGTTGATTGGCATCTTCCTCTCGATCTCCTCGCACGTCTTCCCCTGGTATACGGCGGCCCTCTTCCCCTGGGTGGCAATGCTCGTCGGTCCGTTATGGACGAACCATGGGACGTGCTCGATAAATCGGCACTCTACTGGCAAAGGAATTGCTATTGCGATGGTCTGGTATTTTACCTGTACTTCGCTGTTGGGCTATTTCTTCAACTATACCCTGGATTGGAGCGTGTATTACGCGCTTGTGTACGGTGTGGTGGTGGCTGGCCTGGGACTGGCGACGCTGGTGGGTGTGTGGCATTTGCTGCAAAAAACGGGACGCATATCCGTGACCTTGTAACTTTCCACGTCGGGATGATACTATGTATCTGCTGTGTTAAAATGCTAAGGCATGGTTCAAAAGAACGTGACAGTTCCTCATCAACAGAAAGGTCCCGCCCTGTCATGCTGAGCGCAGCGAAGCATCTCACTGCCGATCGCGACAGACCCTTCGCTGCGCTCAGGGTGACACGGTGCGACTGTTCAAACTGTCACGGACTCTTCTTCACCATTGAACCTTGCCTAAGAGAATAACCCGATCAGCGAAAGGATTGCGAGCGATATGGCACATACCAACATCAAACTTTACGGGACAAACTGGTGCGGCGATTGTAAGCGTAGCAAGAAATTCCTGGGCGAGCAGCGCATCCACTACGATTTTATCAACATTGAGGAAGACATGGAAGGCCAGGCCTTCGTGCAGAAACTCCAGAATGGAGGCCTGACCATTCCCACTATTCTCTTTGAGGACGGATCGGTGCTCATTGAGCCGTCGAATGCAGAAATGGCGGCAAAGCTCGGTCTGGAGACCAAAGCAAAGTGCGATTTTTATGACCTGATCGTCGTGGGTGGTGGCCCTACGGGACTCACAGCTGCTATCTACGCGGCACGCGACGGTTATGACGTGCTGGTGATTGAGCGTAGCGGCCTGGGTGGGCAGGCAGGCATCACTGAGCGCCTCGACAACTACCCTGGTTTCCCTCAAGGTGTGACGGGCGCAGAGTTTGCCGAACGTGTCATTGAGCAGGCCAAACGCTACGGCGTTGAGTTACTTTCCGCCCAGAACGTAGTAAGCGTTGGGAACGACGCGGGTGCACATTTTGTCAAGACTGACTCTGGAAATATCCACCGCGGTAACGCTGTCTTGATTACCACAGGCTCGACCTACAAACGCCTGGGTGTGACAGGTGAGGATGACTTTATTGGCGCAGGTATCCACTTCTGCGCGACCTGTGATGGTCCTTTCTATAAAGGGCGTGAGATCGCCGTTATCGGCGGTGGCAACAGCGCCGTTGAGGAGGCGGCATTCCTGACCCGCTTTTCTCCCAAGGTCACGTTATTGGTACGCGGCTCCGAACTGACGGCAAACAAGGTAGCTGCTGATAAGGCGTTGAATTCGCCCGAGATGGAAGTGCGCTTCAACACGGAAGTGGTCGAGTTTAAAGGGAAGAATAATCACGTGGATACGATCGTCTTGAAGAACAACAAAAGGGGTGAGACGGGAGAGCTGCATGTACCTGGCGTCTTCGTCTTTGTGGGTCTGTCGCCTAACAGCAAGGAATTCAAGGATATCGCCAGATTGGATGCTCAGGGCTTTATCATGACGGGCATCGATTTCCAGACGAGCACCGAAGGCATCTTCGCCGCTGGTGATGTACGTGCGGGCAGCACGAAGCAGTTGGTCAGTGCTGCCGGTGAGGGTGCAGCGGCGGCAATTGCTATTCGTGAGCATTTGCGCGGCCATGACGCACATTCGATGGAGATGGCGCTGGTCGGAAGTACAGCGTCAACCACAGCTGCTGCTCCTTCTAAACAAGATGTTAGGCAAGAAGAGACCTTACATTGATGGACACCGTAAGCCTATCTATGCCGATTGCCTGCTACCGCACAACATCGTCTGCTCCAGGGCCGAGAGCCGGGCGAACTGCTCGTCGAGCAGGTCGGCGAGGCTGCCAAAGACCACCGTGTCCTGGGCCAGGAAGGAGCCGATCTAACCCCCGAAGAGGTCGGCGATGAAGCCATGCGACCTGATGGGAAGTGATTTGGGACATGATCGACGTTGACCTCCCTGGGCACTCCCAGTATACTTATGGCTGTGGGATGCCCATGACGATGCTCATGACGCTTTCATGACGCTTCCTCCTTATACTCGTACGAGAGAGGGCGAGGCGCCTCAGCTGGGGAGTGACCCCAAACCCTGCCAGCTGGGCCTTTGAGTGCGAAATGCCCTCTGAGGAGTCAAACGTCATGGAGATAAGGCGACTGAGACCGGTTGCTCACGAGCCTTTCTCTTTCTTTGGAAATAAGGAGAATGCTTATGACACAAGGCGCAGGCTTTCAACACACTGACCCAATACCTCCTTCCTACTACATCCATCAGGTGGTGAGTGTGATCGACACTCTCCAAGAGGCGGAGCAGGCTGTTCACGCCCTGCAAGACGCTGGCTATCATGCACAGGATATTCATCTCATCTCGAGCCAAGAACTCATTGCAGGTATTCGGGAATGGAAACAGCGGGAGAACCCCTGGTCACAGGCGGTTGAAATCTTCTTAGCATCATACGATGATGGCTTCCCTGGCGAAACGTATCTGGACGAGGCAGAGCAAGGATATGCTATCCTTAGCGTGCGCCTATCCACGTCTGAGCAGATGAATCAGATTCGTGATATTCTCGTCAACTATCATGCTCACCAGATCAAATACTTAGGAAGATGGGCAATCACTGATCTTCCTTCATAAAGAGCCTTCCTTTTGAAGGGATTTAATCATGACTCCCAGAGCGAAAAGCAGGGAGGACTGCAGCCGCAAAAAGCTGGAGCGGGGCAATATCCGGCAAATCCAGAAATACCAGGAAGAAGGTGCGGATCCCAAGCGCCACGTACGCTTGCAGGCGAGCCACGCACTGCTCCGGGGTCCCGACCAGCGCATGTGCCAGCCGCAGCCTCGCAGCCTCTGCTGACAGCCCCCGCGCCTGCGCATAGCGCTCAACCTGCGTCTGGATCATCTCCACAGACGTGCCCAGTATCACGGTCGCGTTGTGAGTGAGTCCGATGGCAGCCGGGGTTCGGCCCTCCTCGTAAGAGGCACGCTCTAGCATTTCCTTGTAGCGCTGCCATTGCACCAGGCTCAGGTCGAAGCCGATGTTGCACAAATCGGCCACGCGAGCCACCGTACGTAAGACGTAGCGCTCACCATGCCCACCGACGAGGATCGGCGGCCCTCCTGGCTGAATTGGCTGGGGGAACCCATTGCCCTCCACTGTGCCGTAGGAGCGGCTCTTGAAGGGTCCCTGCTGGCCAGACCAGAGAAAGCGAAGCAACTGGATCCCCTCTTCCAACTGCGCCAGCCGCTCTTGGAGAGGCTGCCAGGGGATGCCAGATGCCTCGTGATCGCGTCGGCTTCCACCTGCACCCAGCCCCAATACGAGCCGTCCTCCAGACACGATATCCAGCGTCGCCGCCATTTTCGCCAGCATAGCCGGGTGCCGGTACGTATGCGAGAGGACCATCGGGATCGCACGGATACGACGGGTCGCCATCGTCAGCATGGTGAGGGTAGTCCAACATTCCAGGCAGGGAGCAGCCAGCAGGTCGTACAGGCTGGCACCGTCGTACCCCAGGCTGTCAGCCGCCTGCCAGATGGCCAGCAACTGCTGATACGTCATGTGAGTCTGGTGGACGCGCACAATAAAATGGATGTGTTGCTCGGTTCCCCCGCTACTGAATGGAGCGATCATCGACGCGCCTCAAGATAATTACTGGTATACGTCGGGATAAGGCTTGGTGACGACTCGTGCGCCGTTGTTGATGAAGAAACTGCGCACGATGTTCTCGTAGTCGTGGGCCAGCGTGGGATTGGGCGTCAATGTTTTCACAAAGCGCTTGAGATGGCGCATGTAGTCGATCTTCTCGGCACGGTCACTTAGCGCCTCGGCAATGATCTCATCAGGATTTTTGCCCTCGGCCTCACAGAACTGTTGCAGGACATGGAGTCGTCCCTCCCATTCTGCCTCGCTCAGATGAAACATATTGTTGACCGTGTCCATCCACAGCTGGACCGACCGATACGTTTGCAGACCCGCGGGTCCCTGCCTGTCCTCAGGTGCACTCACGAACTTCTCCTTCTGTTCACTCACGACGGTGAGCAGGATCCACATCGGTCCTGCTCACCATCACTCTTTCTGCGAGACGATAAATCGGGGACCTACCTTAACACCCTTCCCAAGATCATTAGACGGGATAGCCAAACATCCGAGCCAGGTACTTGAGTTCATCGAACCGGTTGGGCTTCGGCTCACCCGTGGGCTGTGGCAGCCCTTCGGCTTCGAGTTCCGCGACGACGCGCTCGTCTCGTTGGAACGGTTCGCCCCATCTCTGATAGGAAAAGGTCTCTTCGAACGGGAGACGCGGGCGCATGCCACCGGCATCCGGATCTTCAGCCGGATAGCCGATAAGCAGCTGCCACACCGGCACGAAGTGAGCAGGCACACCGAGCAACCGCTTGGCTTCCTCCTGCTTGCTTGGGGCGGCAATCATGTGTAAACACGCTCCGAGCCCCTCATTGACCGCCGCCAGCGTCGCCACAGCACATGCCCCTACAGTCTCCGCGTAGGCAACGCTGGCGCTCACCTCATAGGGTAATCCATGCAGCAGCTCATTGATCGCAGGCATCCCTTCCGGCATACTTTCCCCCTGGAAGATGGCGCTATCGATCGCCTGACTGCTCCATCCGAAGGCAGTGGGCAGAGCTCCAACATTGACCAGTTCCTTCGTCCTGGCGGCGAACGTCTCCGGTCGAGCACCTTCTGGGTCAGCATAAAAATAGATCCAGACGGGTGCCTGGGCATGTGCCCCTTGCCAGTTGTCACATGCCAACAACTGATCGCGTACGCTTGGATCCACCTTGTCGCGCTCGACGACCACGGCGCGCCAGGGCTGCAAGTTGCCAGGGCATGTCGTCAGGCGCACCACCTCGAGGATGCGCTGAATCTTCTCCCGTGGAACAGGCTCCCATGTCTTAAACCAGCGAACGCTCCGCCGTTTGCCAACGGCTTCTAAGAACTCCATAGATCGTTTCTCCTTTCAGACGTGACGTGCTCAATAAATTGGCACTCTACGAGAGAAATCGGCACTCTACATCAATCCGCACTACGTGCTGGATGATGATGAGCCGTTTCTCCATGAACATTATACACTAGCAAAACACAGGCCAACTCTGGAAGCTCACTTCCATCGGTCGACGTGTTAGCTCCCCCGAACCAGCGGCCGCCCGATGGAGCATAATACGAAACAGGCACATCCTGGCTTCTTCCCTCAAGGCGAGTCGAGCAAGCGGCCTCTGGACGTAACTCCTCAGATATCTGAGTCCTCGCCGCCTCCGGCGGCTCGCGTCTTTTTTGCTGCGGGCTTGGCAGCCGCAGGCTGCCAAGCCCGCAGCAAAACCTCTTGCGAACCACCGAAGGTGGTGAGGAGTCCTGAGTAGTTAGCTCTAGACTTAAATGCGGCGCGCTCTGCCTTGCCAGTACTGCTCGCGCAACTCGCGCTTGAGGATCTTGCCGTAAGCGCTCTTGGGCAGCTCCAGCACAAACTCGACCGTGCGCGGTTTCTTATAGCTGGCCAGATGCTGCCTGCAGAAAGCGTTCACTTCCTCCTCGGTTAACGCCGTGCCAGGACGCAATGCGATGATCGCCTTGACACTTTCGCCCCACAGTGGATCAGGGACACCAATCACTGCGACTTCGTAGACCGCCGGGTGCTTGAGCAGCACCTCCTCGATCTCCCGTGGGTAGATATTATTGCCGCCGCTGATGATCATATCTTTCTTGCGGTCGAGCAAGTAGAGGTAACCCTGCTCATCCAACATGCCAATATCGCCGGTATGCAACCATCCCCCCCGCAGAGTCTCGGCCGTTACGTCAGGTCGGTTCCAGTATCCCGCCATGACGACGCTTCCCCGTGCGGCAATTTCGCCAATCACCCCAGCGGCCACCTCGCGGTCATCATCATCGACGATGCGTACCTCCACATCGGTGCGAGGAATCCCGGCCGAAGCGAGGCGTTGCTCCGCGCTCGGGTCGTCATGGGTGACATGCTCTTCTCGCCGCAGGTAGGAGATAGTCATAGGAGCTTCGCCCTGGCCATAGATCTGGACCAGCACAGGCCCAAAGGCTTCTACTGCCCGCTTCATATCCTCCACATACATCGGTCCTCCACCATAAGGGATACAGCGCAGACTGCTCAAATCGTAGGACTGGTACGGCCCGTCGAGCAACATCTTGATCTGGGTCGGGGCAAGAAACGCAATGGTAGTGACCCGTAGGCGCTGGATCAGTTGAAAGACCATCTCGACATCGAAACTGGGAGTGTGCAGAATAACACTGGTCGCCCCCTTTGCAATTGCTGGCAGCCCATACAAACCACTCCCATGGGTTAGTGGTGCCGCATGCAGGACGACGTCCTCGGGGGCCATTGGGTTCACATCTGCATAGTAATTCATCGTCATCGCCAGCAGGTTGCGATGCGTCAGCATGGCCCCTTTGGGTTTGCCGGTGGTACCGGAGGTATAGAACAGCCAGGCAAGGTCGTCTGGATCGACCTGGCTGTCTACGTTCAGCGGTTCAGCGGCTGAAAGGAAGGTCTCGTAGTCGAGAGCGCCTGGGATGCTCTCGACTCCAACGAGTTGCAGTTCCGGTAGCTGCTCGCGCGCCCGTAGCGCGGACGCCGCATATTCACCTGTTGCCACCAACACCCTGGCCCCGCAGTCCTGGCAGATAAACGCCACCTCCTCCGGGTGCAATCGCACATTAATCGGGACGGCGGCGGCACCAGCCCGGAAACAAGCAAATAGAGTCTCGAACAAGGCAGGTCCGTTCCGCTGCACAATCGCCACACGGTCTCCTGGACGTACACCGAGGGTTTGCAAAGACTGGGCCAGCCGACCAACCCGCTGATTCAGCTCAGCATAGGTGAGCCGCTGCTCGCCATAGTGGATTGCCAGTCGATTACCGTGGAGCCGACTGGCTTTCGTCAGAAGAGACCCGATGTTCATACGACACCTCGCTTCTCAGAGATAAACTGAACCGGAGATGGGTCTCCCGTGCCCGTCTCTACTACAATTCTACACACCTACCGTTGGAAGTCAATGCTGATGCGATGACCTCCTTTCGTAACTATTCAGCACTCCTCGCCGCACATGCTCTCATTACCTGCCCCCCAGGCAGGATTGCTCGGCACTCTACAGCGGCTCGCCCATTCTTGTTGCGGGCGGTGCCGCCGCAGGCGGCACCGCCCGCATCCACGACGAAATATTTGCGAGCCGCCGCAGGCGGTGAGGAGTCTCCGAGCAAAGAGACCTGAATAGTTACCTCCTTTCTCGCTTAAGAACCCGCACGATAAATCGGGGGACGTGACGTGCTGGATAAATCGGCACTCTACAGTAGGATACCTGTCCCCCGGACAAGGTGCCCTGCCTGGGGGGCAGGTAACCCGATTTATCGTGGGACCTCCAGGAAGATCATGTAGCCTTGCCCGGTCAGCACCTGCTTTGCCCGTTGG
>WNFT01007993.1_pt1 | contig 10956 bp, 9 predicted proteins | sample 5400191 | NCBI WGS metagenome assembly WNFT01 (sample SAMN13153359, study PRJNA577476) | soil metagenome | isolation source: 80 cm saprolite under Madrone tree | place: USA:California | collected 2016-06-14
GCGTCGTCGATGATGCCGTCGGGTACGTCTCCGGTCGAAGTCTGGAATGTCTTGACGGCTGCAATCGTGTTTGGTCCGACGACGCCGTCGATCGTGCCGGGCGCGAATCGCTTGTACATCAGATAGACCTGGACCGCGCGCACCAGAAGGTCGGGTGTTCCCTCGGTCGAATATTTGTCGTGGAAGGTTTCGAGCTTGCCGTCGTAATTGTTGACGGCAAAGTTCGGCCCATTGTAGCGACTGGCGAAGCCGGCCCAATCGCGGTCGCGCAGCGCCTGATCCATTTTGTTCGCCCTGATGAAGGCCGACACCGCCTTCAGCTGCTCGTCCTCCGATCCGACCATCGCCGCGACCATGTCGTCGACGTTTGCGAAGCCCGCGGACTTGAAATTGTTTCCCATGATCTGTCCGAGGCCCCAGGACGCGCTCCTCAAGGCGGCGTTCTCGTCGAGGCTCAGCGCCTCCTCCAGCCGCGAATATTGATGCGCGCCGCCTTCGCCGTGAGCGCCGGAGGTCGGCGCGCTGATGTCGGGATGATCGGCGTCGAATCTCGCTCCGGTGAGCCGGCTGAAGACGTGGCGCTCGAACAGGATTTGCGGCCGCCGGTCGGGAAGATAGCCGCAGCCCGCCGTCTCCACCGCGAGGACCGACCACAAGGTCGCGTCGTCGATATCGCTCATTTTCCTCGCCGTCGTAAAGCCCGCAGGCGTCAGAGGCGATCCGGATCCGGTGAAGTCGGGCATGTCGTCGCTCCCTTCGTTTGGCCGCATTGAAAAATGCCGACGCGATACATTTGTGGCGCGTGCTCACCGAACGAAGTGGAAGCCTCCGCGTCCCGATGAAAACCCATCGGACCCGCTATCGCAGTTCCCCTCGAAAGGACAGCGGAGACAGCGATACGTTACGCCCGAATTCCTCCCATGTAGAGTCCAAACACCGGCGCCGATTCTAAAAGTCACCATGGCCGGGCTCCGACCCGGCCACCTAGCCGCGGCGCGTCTGCGCCGCGAATGAGTCGTCGGCGCACCGCCGCCACGCCGCGTCGCTTAAACTCACCTACCTCCGACTCGTGGGGAGGTCGCCCTCCGAAGCGCATCGCGCGAAGGAGGGCGGGTGGGGGGCGGGCTCGGCGAAATTGTGCGCCGTCGTTTCAGCGTAGAGCTCAAATCTCACTTCAGCCGAAACGACTCGAAGAAATGCCTCACGGACACGGCCTTGTCGTCCCGTGCCGGCATCGTGACCATGAGATTGTAGAGCCGCGTTCCCGTCCAATAGAAGCGCTGATACACCCATGCCCTATCGCGGAACATCAGGTTTTCGCGGCCGGGAACGGCGCCCAGTGAAATCGCGCGCACATACTCCGGTTTATCCGCGCCCTTCGGGCCGGCCATCCGATCCAGAAGAGCACCGACGACATTCGGGTCGGCGACGGCGAGACCTTCGCTGATTGTCAGCCCAAATCCGCCGACGGAAATGTCGGTTGTGCTGACGGTCAAGCCGGGCTCGCTTCGCGACGAGGTCAATTTTTTCGGCGGCGCCGGAAACGAGATGCTGAACGATCCATCCGGCGCGCGATAGTCGACCCAATTTCTGAAATCCTGGACGCGATCCGCCGCCGCAAAGCTCGCCTGCGCCGCAAGCGACACAACAACCGCAATAAGCAGAGACTGCCAACGCATGATCAATTCCCTGCTTGCGGTACTCACAGCGAAACGCGGTATGCATCCAACGGTAAATTGCGGTCTCTTTTTGGAAGCAACAGCTCGTACTTGCCTGCTTGGTTCGGCCCGATGTGGATGTGCCAATACATCGTGTTACGGTTGGTTTCCGTCGTGTTAAGTGCTTCTAGCAGCGGATGGATAACCTCCCATGGCACGGCAAACGCTATTGGCAGGTCCATACAACCGAGCACGAAAAGCGAGGGTGATCCATCGCGCAGAAAATTATCCCAGGGCGGATGATACGCGTACCAATACCGGTACGAAGAACTCCTCTCGTAGCGTTTCGATATTGTGCAGGCAATGCGGGTCTTATGCTCGGAATCCCAATACAGGGCTCTACTTTTTTTGATTAGCTTGACGCGCAATTCACGTTCGATCGCGGAAAAAATCGCCTCACGCTTCGATTGCAGCAGCTTGCCGTCTGTAAACTCCCACTCGTGCTTATTTGCCCCCTCGGCATCGTGACGAACGTCACTTTCATCCTGGTCCGATATTGCCGCCTCTACATCTCTCGCAGTCGTGAACATAACATCGATGAGATCGTCCAGTCGCGTATACTCTACCGGCGTCAGAACACTTCGAATTTTTTGCCCCGTTTCCGCCTCATCGGAATTTTCCTTCAGCTGAACCAACTTTAAAAGCGCATCGGCACTGATAAGGCGAATATCCCACGCGTAACGCGATCCGCGCACTTGGGCCTCAAGTTCACCAGTATCTTGCCGGCCTACTACGATGAGAATCGACGAGGCGGGACCAATCTTCCCTTCTGCCTTTAGACGTTCACGGTACTGCGCAATCGTTTCCAACGAGACTCTGTATACATCGGTCGTTTTTACTTCAGTCACGATCTCATGGCCTTCGGGCGAGTGCCAGAAGCCATCGTAACCGATCGCAGTTGTCGTCCCCTGATAGCGGCCGTTGGTTACGGTGTAATCGAGCCTTCGACCCAATTCGTTTATCAAATCCTGAAGCACCATACCGCTCTTGCCGAACGACGACAAAAGACAGTGCTCCACATAGCTGGCCAGTTTACTCGATGAGGTCTGAGAAAAGTAATCGCGCAGCTCTTGAGAACAAGCAGTCCCATCTCTCAAGACGCCATCGCCTGCTGTTGACACGATTTGCTCGATCGTAAGCTCGCCTACAGCTGCGGGATTTGACTTCCACAGAGCTAGTAGAGGCATTTGCGTCCCGCCACTTCGTAATGATTCCGAACTACAGATCTAACAGATACTTGACACGGTGTGCGACTTTCTGCGGTTTCCGAAGGTCATGTTGCCAAATGCGCAGAATACGCCATCCCGATTTCTTGAGAATTCGTTGCACAACACGATCGCGGGTTTTATTTCGCTCAAGCTTTCGTCTCCAAAAGAGTCGATTAGTTGCAGGAATGCTGCCGTGAGTAGGACAGCAGTGCCAAAAGCATCCGTCGACGAACACAGCAAGCCGAGCGCTAGGAAACGTGAAGTCCGGCTTGCCAAAAACCGCAGAGTGACGACGCCATCCCGTAATCCGATATTCCCGAAATATCTGAATTAGACGAAGCTCGGTGGCGGCATTATCTCGGCCCCTCACGCGAGACATAATTTCAGATCTCATTCCACGAGGGAATACGTCACTCATTAGCTACCATTTTTTGGGGTTGGCTTTCTTGTACGCGGTGGCTTCGGCCATTCCGCACATCCCAAGAAAATCACATCCTCCGCACCGGTGCTTTGCTGCTGATCGTGGTGCCGGTCCTTCCTTGAAGGTTCGATCGCGAATCCTGGCGGCTGTTTTCGCAACGAAGCTTTTCGCGTCAGCCATTGCGCGAGTATCCAGCGGAATTTGAAGCTCTCTTTTTTCATCACTGCCTGGATCGAGGTAGCGAACGAGACCCTGCTCCGGTTGGTATTCGAGTTCCTTTTTCGCCGCGAGCGCGTAGATCGCCACCTGCAATTTCATTTCCTGTTCGTCGAGCTTCTGATGATTGTCAGATTCGGGATCGCCGGATTTGAAATCGATTAGAGTGACACGCGGCGGACTATCCTGTCGCACGACGTCAATGGCGCCAGAAATAAGCGCTCCTCCATCGCCGTCCTCATACTCGATTAAGGTCTCGAACGCTTTTTCCGGCTCAAACTGAAGCCTCGCCAACTCTGTGGCGTAGAAACTAATATAATCCGCCACAACTCGCAGACCCTTTGATCTCATGTTGTCGGCCGGATCACCCGTAGTGTAACGCAGATAAAACAGACCGCGATCAATAAGGTTCTGTATAGCCGCTTCCAGTGCGGCGCGATTCGCTCCGAGGGCGGCCCATTTTTTAGGATCGGAATGTACGGACCGGAGCAAATTGTGAATGCCGCGGCCATACGCGGCATACGTGCGACTTGTTCTCTCGGAATTGTTTGGGCAAGCGGACAAAGTGGAGTTCGGTAGCGCCAAAGACCAGTTACCGGGGGTCATTTGGTCGATGAAGGTAAGTTGGCCCTCAAAAGAAAATTCCAGACAATCAGCTCGTGATTTGGGTCAACTTCTTTCGGTTCTGCATAGGGGGCGCGATGGTTCGGCACGACAATATTTGGAAATTGGATTGCAGCCATTGGAAGAGGTGGACCCAAAGTACTTTTCAAGCTTATTCGGTGCAGAAGGTGTCTATGGATTTTCGCTTGACGAAAGTGACAACCGATTAGATTTAGATGTGCGTGTGACTGCAGAATCGCCAGAAATTGAGGATTGAAAGGGCTGCTCGGGCTTTCAAGGAATAGCGGCGAAAGCTTCGCCAGCGTCTCGAAATTCGCGTCACGGCCGATTTCAAAACCAAAATGGTCACTACCCCACGACATTCATCCTGAACCCGCTTCGGCGCACGACGCCGTCGCGGGCGTCTTCGACCAGCTTGAGCACGCGCGGCATGTCGACGCCGACCAGAGCGCCGCGCCATTTCTTTACGCGGCCGGCGATGAACACTGCTTCCACATCGGCGGGGCTCATCAGATTGACCACCGCGCCAGGCGCCCCCGGGTCCGCGCTCTGCGCGGCCCGAGGGTAAACTCAGTGGCTCCAACGGCAAGGTTGGCGGGGAGAGATGTGAGCAGCTGATCCTCCGAGCTGAACGCGGTGCGCTTCAGCCGCACGATGTCGCGCGGATATTGCGAGCGCGGGCCGGCGCCGCGCGAATAGGCATAGACGATTCGCAAGCCCGCTTCCTTGTGCGCGCGGATCGCGGCGTCGCTGTGCTCCGGCGTGTGATTGACCTGCGAGGTGTCGACGGCGGTCGTCGTGCCGGCCTCGATCATGCCGAGGGCCCCCGGGTCCGCGCTTCGCGCGGCCCGAGGGTAAACTCAGATCAGCACGCCGGCATAGACGTCGGCCGGCTGATACACCGCGGTCAGGGTGTTGCTGACGTCGCGGCCGTAGTCGGGGTTCAAGAGGCCGTTGGTGAGGATGTTCCTGAGGATGCCCTGATAGAAATGATGATGCGTGTCGATGAAGCCGGGGATGACGATGCGGCGCGACGCGTCCACGATGGCCGCGTCGGCGGGGGCGGGGAGGTTGGGGCGGAGTTCTTTGATTTTGCCGTCCTCGATGAGGACGTCGGCTTGGGCGAAATCGCCGACGGTGCGGTCGAGGGAGAGGACGACGCCGCCTTTGATGAGGATGCGGCGCGCGGCTTGGAGGCGGGTGAGGTCGGGGTTGGCGTTCGGCGCTTGTGCAAGGGCGCGGCGCGAGAGAAGCGCGGCTGTGCCGGCGGCGAGGGCGCTGGTCGCTGCAAGAAATCTTCTGCGCGTGGTCTTCGGCTTCGCGGCCTCGTCTTTCGCCAGCGCGCCCCCCACCCGGACGGCTTCGCCGTCCGACCTCCCCACCAGGGGGAGGTGAGGAGGAGCATGAGACGTTGTGAGATGAGTCTTGTATCCGCGGCGATCGGGCATGTCCGCCTCTGCTGTTGTAATGCGTGCCGCCAATCTACCGGCAATCGCGGCGAAGATCCCTCTTTCGCGTCGGCTGCAATCTTCTGGGATTTAGCCTTACGTTCGCCCTGGGTGGCCCCCGTGCGGGGGCCATGACAAGCGAGGGGGTGATGGGATCTGGAAAACTTTGCGGTACACCTACCGCATCGGTGGACACGGTCCCGCGAACGGGGCTACGGGGCGGCTGTTGCCGCCGGGCGGAGCGCCGCCTGCGGCCACCGCTTCGCAGATTTGGACCTCTTCATTGATGAGTTTCGGCGTGAGGGCGTAGGTGTCGAGGCTGTAGAGGCCGATGGCGTCGTGGTACATGCAGTACGGAATCCACTTCGTCGTCCGCGTGACGTACCAGTTGCCGGCCGCGCCCTTGGCGTGCGGCGCGCTGTCCTTCTGATCGGCGATCTCGATCGTTTTCATAATGTCGCCGCCGTCCGGCGGTTCGTCGCATTTGTGCGTCGGCTGGGGGACGATTGCGGTCTTGGCCCATTGGGCGGCGGCGGGCGAGGCCGCGATTGCGGCGGTTGCGAGAAGGATAGTGAGGAGGCGGGATGTCGTCATGGGCTCTGATGCTTTGGTTCTGTCGCGATATTAGAGCATGCATGCTGCGCGGACATCACAAAACCCCAGCCAGCCGGCCCCCCACCCGCCCTGCTTCGCTGCTGCGCAGCTACGCAGGGCGACCTCCCCACCAGGGGGAGGTGGAAAATAGGAATTAGGCGATCGCTATGTCGATGCTACTGGCGGGAGGTGGAAGTGAGAATTAGGCGGCGGACAGACGGGTTAGAAGCAGTCGGCGCGTTGCAGATAGGTGATATTGTGAACGGGGTGGAGGGTCGGAACACACCAAATGACGAAACGGTGGCGGCTTGGGCGAGCGGCGCTGTATGGAGCAATTACGGGGGCTGTTTTGACGTTGCTCGGCCTATTTGGGGCTCCCCCAGATCCGCTGCCGAATGACCCCGTTGCACATTGGTATTTCATGGCAGGACGATGGGCGGGCTTTACTATTATCTGCACGCTTCTTTTTCTGGTCATTGCTGCGATCCGTAATCTTCTGAACCGCATTTTTTCGATCTGACCCTCTGCCTAACCCTTGCGCGCCTATCTGCCGGGGGGGATTCGAGATATAGTGGCGGCACCAAGACAAGTTTCGAGGGCGTGACACCACAACACACCACTATAAGGACCGCACCGGGAGGATTTCATGGGCAAGGTTGCTAGGGATTCCCAAGTCAGTCGGAGATCGTTTCTTGCCAGCGGTGCGGCGGCCGGAGGGGCGGCGGCGCTTGGCGCGCTCGCGCCGACGGAGGCCAACGCGCAGAATGTCGTCTGGAACCGGCAGGCCGATATCGTCATCGTCGGCGCCGGCGTCTCGGGCCTCTCGGCGGCCAACGAAGCGGCGGAGCAGGGCGCTTCCGTCATCGCCATCGACATGAATTACGACATCGGCGGCCACGGCATCATGAGCGGCGGCCAGCTCCATCTCGGCGGCGGCAACGAGCATCAGAAGATCGCCAACGTGAAGGATTCGCCCGACTCGGTGTTCAAGGATTGGACGCGCCACGACCATCACGCCGCGCGCTACAGCGACCGCGATCTGGTGCGCGTCTTCGCCGACTGGAACGTCGACACTTACAATTGGCTGCTCAAGCAGGGCGTGAAATACGAGACCGGCATGCAGCAATCGTCGGCCTCGACGGTGCCGCGGCAATTCCGCACCGTCGAATGGAACATCCCGTCCGAGGTGATCGCGCCGCGCCGCAACCGCAACGGCTCGGGCCTGGTGCGCCCGCTCGCGGCCTCGGCGCGCGCCAAGCACGTCGACATCGTGCTGAACACGAAGCTGACGCGGATCATCCGCGAGCAGCCGCTCGCGGGGCGCGTGCTCGGCATCGCCGCCCAAGGTCCGAACGGGCCGATCAACATCCAGGCGCGCCGCGGCGTCATCATCTGCAGCGGCGGGCACTCGAGCAATGTCGCCTTGCGCCGGACCTTCGATCCGCGCCTGACGGAAGAATATCAGGTCGCCTGCTCGACCTATTCGCTGCAGAGCGGCGACGGCGAGATCGCGGCCATGGACGTCGGCGCCTCGCTCTGGGCCACGGCCAATCAGACCGCCGAAGCCGGCGCTGCGATCACCAAGACGCGCCACATCGGCTGTCAGTGGGGCTATGCCTCGCTGGTCTATGAGCCCGACAGCCCGCTGTTCCCGAAGGCGCGCGCCATGGGACTGACGGTCGAGGATTTCCAGAACGTCATCATGGTCAAGGAAAACGGCTTGCGCTTCGTCGACGAGACCAAGGGCAATTACGATTTCTTCGCCGCCTGCATGGCGTGGAGCGGCGATCCCAACAAGCTCAACGGCGGCGGCCCGATCTGGGCGGTGTTCGATCAGGCGTCCGTCGAGCGCGAGCAGTGGATCACCAAGCCGCCTTATGTCGATCTCACCGGCTGGTTCTTTCAGGGCGACACGCTGAAGGAATTGGCCGGCCGCGTCGCCGGTCCCTATCAGAAGCGCAAAATGGATCCGGCGGTGCTGGAAAGCACGGTGGCGAAATTCAACGCCGGGATCGACGCCGGCAAGGACGAGTTCGGCCGCAAGGCGCTGAACTTCAAGATCGACAAGCCGCCCTTCTTCGCGGCGTGGACGACGCCGATCCTGCACGACACGTTGAGCGGTCTCCACACCAACACCAACGGACAGGTGATGGACCGCAAGGCGCAAGTGATCGCCGGGCTTTATTGCGCCGGCGAATCGATGGGCGGCTTCGCGCAGCACGGTCTGGCGCGCTGCGTCATCTTCGGCCGCGTCGCCGCGCGGCATGCGTCGAAGGGCAGTGTGTAGAGGGGGTCGAACGGAGAAAAAGGCCCCCCACCCTGACCCTCCCCACAAGGGGGAGGGAAAGTTAGCGGCAGCGTGTAGAGGGGGTCGAACGGAGAAAAAGGCCCCCCACCCTAACCCTCCCCACAAGGGGGAGGGAAAATTAGGGCAGCGTGTAACGGGGGAAAAGGACCCCCCCTGACCCTCCCCACCCCCGGGTCCGCGCTTGCGCGCGGCCCGAGGGTAAACTCTGGGGGAGGGAAAGTTAGCCGTTGAGATGCCACGATTTTGTGGAGCCTCACGCACGAAATTTACCTCCCCCTTGTGGGGAGGTCGCCCTCCGAAGCGCGTTAGCGCGAAGGAGGGCGGGTGGGGGGCGCAGCGCTGGTCGTACGCACGATGGAAAAGAACAAACTTCCGATTGGCTTGGCGTTCAAGGAGGCGGCGGCGGAAGCCGTCGATGCGGGCGCGGAGTTTTTCTTCTCGGTGGCGTTGAGCTGGCCTCAGGGAACGGCGCGCGATGGCGTGAGCTATCGCGTTCGCGATGGTGAAAAAATTATTCGCTCGGGCGAGCTGCCTAAGGCGGCGGCGGCGGATGGGAGCATTGCGTTTGCGCTTACCGCGCCGGCGCAGATCGGCGAGCAGCGCTGGACTCTCGTCGTCGGAAACGAACACGCCGAGGGTACGCTGCCGCTTAGGTTTACCACGGTGCCGCACGCGACCAGCCTCGCGGTTTGGGACAATCCCTCGCCGGTGGTCCGCGGCGCGGGCTTTAAGGTCAAGGTCGGCGCCAAGTGCTCGGCCTCATGCGGCCTCAGCGGCAGAAACGTCGAAATTCGCGACGAAGCGGACAAGTTCATGGCAGCGGGCGCGCTCGGCGACGCCACCTGGGCAGGAACGGCGAGCCTGCCGCATGGCGGCGCCTCGTCGAGCTTCTCCTTCGTCACGGTGGCCGAGCCGGAACATTCGGTCTCCGTCAAGGTCGTCGACAAGAAGACCAAGGCGCCGGTCGCCAACGCGCAAGTGCGTCTCGGATTCTACCGCGCCGTCACCGACGAGAGGGGTGCGGCGAAGATGAGCGTGCCCAAGGGCGAGTTCCCGCTGGTCGTCACCCGCGCCGGCTATGAGGCGCCGGAGCGCAGCCTCGCCGTGACGAAGAATCTCCGCATACGGATCGCAGCCGAAGCTCTGCCGGAAGAGGACCCCTTCGGCGCCTGGACCGCCTGATTCATTGATTTGTCGCGCAATCTACGGCGAACCGCGATAGGCACTTCGCCGGATTGCGCTCTGGGTCTAGCTCGCGGCGGGAACAAGTGCCGCGTGTCCGCATTATTAACCATCGAGGGCAACGCTGTAGCCGGGGCCGGTTAGCATGCATGGAAGACGAATTTCTCTCTGATTTGCCCGAGGAGCGCTTCGCGAAGTACCGCACGCTCGCCGCTCAAGCCCGTAATGCCGCTCACAACGCCGTGAGCCGAGAGGTGCGGGAAGCCTATATGTCGATCGCGACGGCATGGGAGACCATGGCGATCGAGTTCGAGCACGCGCGGCGACATATATTCGATCTGGGCCGAAAGCCCTGGCCGAGCAACAAAACAACTCCGAATTAGAGCGGTTTCAGATTGGACTGATCCACCCACACTTGTCACGGCCCGGCTTGTTGTCCGGGCCATCTAGAGCATGGTCCGATCAAATTGAATCGGACCATGCTCTAGATTCCTCAGTTTGTCGCGCAATCTGCGGCGAACCGCGGTAGGTACTTCGCCGGATTGCGCTCTAGCCGGCGCGCGTCTGCGCGGCGAATGAGCTTCATGCCCTCCTGGTGGCCCTCTTTTGCGGGCCATGACAGTTGTTGATTCATCCCAATCTGAAACCGCTTTAGCCGCTCTCACCTAAACGTTCATCCGGCGTGGTACATTTTTTTGCGAGTCGGCGACAGGTCCGGCGATAGCTTCGCTTTGGAAACTCCATGATCACGGTTGGCAAGCTCGGCCCGCGCAGCCTCAAGGGGCAATTCGTCGAGTTGGAACCGCTGGTGGCCGGTCATTACGAAGGCTTGTGCGCCATCAACAACGATCCCGCCGTGTGGCGATATCTGTCGCTCGACGGCAGCGGCGACGGATTTCTGCGCTGGTGGGATCATGCGCTCGCGGAAATGGCCGACGGCGGCAGCGTCGCCTTTGCAGTGAGACGGCTTTCGGATGGCGCGCTGGTGGGATCGACTCGCTATCTCAACGACACCCCGTCGCATGCTCACGTCGAGATCGGCTGGACCTGGTACGTCCGCGAAGCTCAGGGCACCAAGGTCAATCCCGAAGCAAAGCTCCTGCTGATGACCAACGCGTTCGAGACCGCGGGTTATCATCGCGTCGAGCTGAAGACCGACTCCACCAATCTGCGCTCGCGTGCCGCCATTCTCAAGCTCGGGGCAAAGGAAGAGGGCACCTTGCGCGCCCACGTCTGG
>WNFT01008796.1_pt1 | contig 10956 bp, 8 predicted proteins | sample 5400191 | NCBI WGS metagenome assembly WNFT01 (sample SAMN13153359, study PRJNA577476) | soil metagenome | isolation source: 80 cm saprolite under Madrone tree | place: USA:California | collected 2016-06-14
TGGCGAACAAGCACATGGTCATCCGCGAGAATGATTCGTGTTGGCATCGTTAACCTCCAGTGGAAGTCGGATGGAAATTTCAGTTCCGTGGCCCGGGCGCGATTCGATCTGCAGCGTTCCGCCGATCGCGCTGACGCGTTCGCGCATGGCGACAAGCCCCAGCCCCTTCCGGGGCGTTCCCTGGCCCTGGCGCACTTTAAATCCGGTGCCATCGTCCCGGATGGTGCAGCATTGCGTGAAATCTTCTCTCCAGGCGCGGATCCACACGTTGCTGGCGTTCGCGTGCTTCACCGCGTTCGTCAACGCTTCCTGAACGATGCGATAGATCGTCGTCTCCGTCGCGGTCGGCAGGCGCCCGGAAACCGTCGCGTCAATGTGGATCGGCAAATTCGCTCGTTTTGAAACTCCGTCCGCCAAAAATCGAATCGCCGGAACCCAGCCCAGATCATCCAGAATCGTTGGCCGGAGCTCGTGAGAGTATCGGCGCAAATGCTTTTCAACCTCGTTCAACAGGTCTTTAATCCGCGTGAACTGCGCTTGTTGCTCCTCCGGCATCCCCATGGCAACTTCCGCCAATGCAAGGTGAACGGCTACCAGCAGTTGCCCCGCTTCGTCGTGCACCGCATAAGCGATCCGCTTGATCTCTTCCTCTAGGGTTTCATTCAATTGCCGCAGCGCCTTCACGGCATCTTGAAATCCCCGGTGGGCCATCTCATAGGGCGAAACGCACTCCGAAAGAAATTCAGCACTGCTTCGGAGCAGCTCCTCTTTGTGCTGCTCATTCTCCGAAGTCCGAATCAGATCAATCAGCACCTGGTGATGCAAGGAAGCCAGCTCCACGACGCTTACTTGCTCCTCAAGCGCTCGTCGTCCGAGTTCGTAGGCTCGGCCCAAATCCAGCTCGCCTCCCCCTGCCGCATATCCATGCAGGGCGGAGCGGTACTCCTCTTCGAAATTCTCCAGCTTCCCCTTTTTTCGCACCGCTGTCTTCATGGGTTAATTCCCGTCAGCCGCGCGACCAGCACCAGCGCGTCGTCACTCCGGTTGCGAAACTTGTTCAGAATTCTGTCCGCGGCCCTTTGCGGATTCTCCCGCGCGCTGAGGCTCGTCGAAAAATCGTTTTGGATTCCGTCTGTTGTAAACACAACAGTGTCGCCCTGCGAAACCGGGAGCACGCTCGCCTGCAAGGAAGGCAATTTGGATCCCACCACGCCTGCGCGCAGCAGAAGCGGCTCGTGCATGTGTCCATTGTTTGCGTTCGCGCGCACCAACACTCCCTGCACGTTGCCTACGCCAATCCACGTCATCATTTTTTGCTCGGGGGAAACGAAGGCCACGCTCAACACCACTCCACGCGTCCCCTTCAATTTTTCGTGGCACCGCTCCACCAGTGAAATCACGGGCTCGTCAGCAGAATTACGCAGAAGCGCGGCGGCAGCCCTGGCGACCTCGGCTGCCTCTTCGCCGTGCCCGATGCCGTCAATCACGGCAATCAATACTCCGTTTTGATTGCAGCAAACCATGTGCATGTCCCCGGACTCTCCTTCGCCCGCATGCGCGTGTTTTGCTAGGCCATATTCGACCATTGGCTCGTTTATTGTCTCCACTTCTTCACCGCCACCATTGTTCCCTTGCCGGGTTGGGAAGTAATCTCAAATTCGTCCATCAGCCGGCGCACTCCCGGCAGTCCAAGGCCCAGGCTTCCCGAAGTGGAAAAGCCGTCGCGCAAAGCCTGGCGAATATCAATGATTCCCGGGCCATCGTCCGATGCGACGACCATGATCCCGACTCCATTGGATCCGTTGATCCCTTTCAGTTTGATTTCGCCCGACCGGGCATAGGACACGATGTTGCGCGCCAGTTCTGAGATTGCCGTGGCAATCAGCGTGGCGTCACCTGAGGAGAAGCCAAGCTCGCTCGCCATAACCCGCCCCTTTTGGCGGGCGATGACAATGTCCTGGTCGGAATTGATTTCCACCCGAATTTCGCCGGCCGACACAATCGATCACCCTCGGTTCGTGATTTTGAACTTCTCGTTCAAGTACGCCAGCCCTTCTTCAAGGTCCAAAGCCGTCGCAACGCCTTCCAGCGTCAATCCGAGCTGCACCATCGCAAACGCCACTTCCGGCTGAATCCCTACGATCACCGTTTCCGCGCCGCGCAGCCGGATCATGTGAGCGATCTCACGCAGCGTCCGCGAAGCGAACGAGTCCATCACATCCATCGCCGTAACGTCCACGATTACCGCGCGCGAGCGAAACTTCACCACCTGCTGCACCAGTCCCATTCGCAATTGATTCAGATCCGCGTCCGAAAGCGCGGCTTGAAACGTCGCAATCAGAAACGCTCCCTGTTTGAGAATGGGGACTTCCACTGGCATTTTCCTCCGTCCGGATTAATTGGGCTCTGTGATGGACGCTACTTTGTATCCCAGCAGTCTTTCTGCTTGTTCGATTCCGCCCTGCAGATCGCCTACCGTGTTCATCTTGCCCAGGTCTACTCCGATGGTTACCAGCGTTTGCGCAATCTCTGGCGAGAGTCCCGTGACGATAACGGTCGCGCCAAGCAGTCTCGAAGCTTCCACCGTTTGCACCAGGTGGTTTGCCACCGTAACGTCCATCGCCGCCACACCCGTGATATCAATCACGACGACTTTGGCCCGGTTGGTTCGAATTCCGCGGAGGAGTTGCTCTGTTAACTGGCGCGCGCGTTGCGGGTCGATCACGCCGATGATCGGCAGAATCAGCAACCGCTCGCGTACCTGGAGCACTGGGGTGGAAAGTTCCCGGATCGCTTCCTGCTGCTGGCGGATAACGCGTTCGCGCTCTTGGACGAACCCGACCGCCACCGTGTTTGCAATGCGGTTTGCCGCCGGCTCGTAGGCATCCAGAATGCGGTTCAACTTCCTGAAATCGTTCTGGTATTTTGCGAAGAGGGAACGGGCCAGCACGTCGCGCAGCAGCAGCACGATTCCAACAACTTCGTGCGTTTCAACGCCTCGCGGAATAATGCGTTCGGAAAGGTTTCGCGCGTAGGCTTGCAGGGCTTCGAACGCTTCCGTTTCGAGGGCCTCCACGTAGCTGTCATACACCGACGTTGCTTCCGCGAAAATTTCTTCCTTGGTCATCGCGGTCAGCAAGCGCGTTTCCGAAATGCGCACCACCCATTCCTCGCGCAATTGCGTTCGATTCTGCCGAAGGTGGGCGACAAGTTCGCGAAGCAGCTCGGATGGTTCTTCAGTCCGCTTCAGCTCAGGGTCCGTGGTAGTGCCATCTCGCTTCGCCATGAAAATTATCTCCTGGGCGCAAATTGTCCTTCGCCGGGCCAACCTGCCATGGGAATCCGTTAGGGACTTGGTAGTGAATACCATCGGAAACCTAGTTCCTCAATCAAGTAAACTACCCCAAGATGCCTCAGGTAAACACCTTAGTATTTTGTAGGGCGGAAGTACACATTGGACTCCGGGCTTTCAGTCAACTTCTTTTGTTTCAATAAGTTAATTTCGTTTCCGAGCTGCGCAACATGAGCTGAACCATCGGTTATGGTACTTTTATTTTCTCTCGTACTTGGAAATTTACCGGATTTTCATGGGGAAAGCTGTCCCGATATTCACACCCCGGGCCCACCGATTTGCACATGAATCAGGTAGGGTACCGCAGCAGTTCCAACCCTAAAAGTGCGACCGAACGCCCGTCTTACGAGACCACAGCTTTCCCGGCAGCGTGGGACGATTCCTTTGCGCGGCCCGGCGTTGTTTCCGGTCCTGCCCAGGCGCGGCGAAGTTCTTCCGCCCTGCGGATCACCCGCTCCGTCAGATCGTTTGACGGTTGCGCAATCCTCGCTAATTCTTTTTTCGTATTTACCGGGTAAATCTCAAGCAACTCCAGCTTTTCAAACACCTGCTTCATCGCCCGGTCCGGATTTCTCAGGAAGTCCGTGCCTCGGATTCGCGTGAAAATCCAGCCCATGCGTTCCAGCACCGCCTGCCTGTCCATGTCTTCGGGAATTTTCTCCAAGGGATGATAGCGATCCCCGTCGCATTCGATCGCAACCCGCCTCCGTTCACCTTCGACGACCATGTCAATTCGGAAAGCGCCGACGCGCCATTGCGGCTGCACGCGATACCCCGCGGCCAGCAATCGCTTCATCACCTCGCGTTCGAACGGGGATTGCGCGCGATTTTCTTTTTCCTCCAGTGCGCGCATCAAATGGCTCGGATCCTGAGCGTGCTCGATCAGTTGCCGCCGCAGATCGTCGGGCTTCAGATCATTTTGCGGGCTCAACGAATGGACAACCCACATCTGATCCCGTGCGCGGCTTGCCGCCACATTGAACCGCTGCTTGAACAACTCCTGGTCGCGCAGGGAAAGCGGCCCGCGCTGCGCCGTATCCACCAGCGAGATAAACACCACGTCGCGCTCATCGCCCTGGAATTGTGCGGCATTCCCGCAAAGCAACCGGTGGTGCTCGCAGAGATCCGGCGAGAGATGCTTCCGGAGCAGGTTATCGATCTCCAGCGCCTGTTCGTCGCCTACCAGCGAAACCACTCCGAAGCTGGTCGGCTGGCCCGCTTCGTTTTTCTGATATTCGGGTTGCTCCATCGCCGCGGTCAGCAGCGACGCCACTCCAATCGCTTCCTGCCGGTTAATTTTGCCGTCGCGGCTGGATCCGCCAACCCGGTAACCGATCGTGTGCGGGCGGATCTGCACCCGGCTCGCATCACGCAGCGGCTTGATCCGCTGATCGTAGGAAATCATGTTGCTGAACTGAATGATTTCCGGCACGCAGCGGAAATGTTCCACCAGGCACGTCGTCCCGCCGAAGGATTGCCGCGCCAGGTCGTAAATGGAGATTTGTCCGTCGTAGAGGTCCGAATTCGGCACGCCTTGCAGATACTGGAAAATAAGATTTTGGATGATGCCCAGGTCCTGGCCAACCGCGGACGGGCTCACCTGCTCATGGTCACCAACCACCAGCGCCGTCTTTCCGAGATAAAGAGCCACCAGCGCCATCACATCGCTTTGACTCGCTTCATCAATGATGACCACGTCAAACCGTGTGCTGCATGGATCGAAATTTTCCACCACGCGCGACAGCGGCATCACCCAGACGGGCACCGCGCTTCGGCATTCCGACATTTTTCTGGCCGCTTCCGTGCGCAGAAGAGAAACACGAATGCCATGGCCCTTGCCGATGCGGCGAATCGTGTCTAGCCAGCCAACCAGCGCCTGGCGCTGCCGCGAAGAAGTCCTTCGCGCTTGCGCAGACCATGCGCGCGTGTCAATCAACCCCACGGTCACGCGTCGCAGTTGCTCGCGCAGCTTTTCGCTTTTTGCCTGCAGCGTCTCGATGGAAGTGCTTGCTCGCCGGTCGAGTTCGTCGTTGAGCTGGCGCCAGGTCCACGCCGACGCGGGATCCCGCGGTGGTTCGCCGCGGCCATGCGCCCCGGTCCGATTTCGAATCGCCCCGGCCCACGCGGGCGCGGCACTCTCCAGCTTTGCAAGCAGTGCGCGGCGCAAATCCAAATCCGCCTGCTGGCTCTTAAGTTCCAGCAACCGTTCATAGGCAGCTCGATACTCGCTTGAATCCTCGTCGATCACGGACGAAAGCAATTTGGCTGTCGCCTTCGAAGATTTCGCCGCCCGCCCGGCCAACTTCAGCCGGGCTTTCAAATCGCGAAGCTCGTCCTCGATTTGCAACAGCTTCTGTTTCTTGATGCGGGATTCGAGAATGGGGAGCAGGGAATCGGTCACCGCTTTGCCGATCCGCACAAGTTCGCCGTGGGCCCCAACGACCGCCGGCTGCTCGGCCAAAAACTTGTCCCACTTGAAGTCGAGATCGCTGAGCTGTTCTTGCAATGGCAGCCATGTGTGCTCGTGCCAGCCGAGGCAGTCCTCAAGCGCGTCGCAATACTGCATCAGCGTTTTCTCGACTTCCGTCCCCATCTGCCCTGAGGACGGTGTCCCCAGAGTCGCCATCTGGCGATCCCATCGCCCGCAGAGTTCCAGCCGCAATTTCTTCAGGCGCGCCAATTTCAGAAGAGCGACGAAGTGCTCGGAATTTCGCGGCTGCGCGTTGTTTATCTTTGCCGATTCGATGAATTGGCCCCACGTCTTATGCGTGAATAGCGTGAACGAGCCCAGCTTTCCGCCGGTCTCAAGGTGCGCAAGAATTTCACCCGCAATCCGCTCCTGGTCCTCATAACCCAGATCGCCGCCAAGCTCGGGACCGTACTTAACGAAAGATTCCTGCCCATTGGCCGCATCGCGGTGAACCAGCCGGACAAACTCAACCAACTGATCCCACGGTTTCCGGTGAGGGCCTCCATACTTCCCCGCGTAAACCGCCTCCAGCTTCCACTTTTCTTGCCCGGTCAAAGGCTCAACTGCTTGCGACAAACTCGCCGCCAAAGCCTCCAGTTCCTCCGGGTTGCCTTCCGGAACGCCGCTTTTCCACAAATCCGAACGCAGCTCCAATTCTTCCATACTCAACCGGTTTCGTTCGTTGAGCGAAGCTTCGAACTCCTCGGGCCTCGGCAGATCGTGAAGTTCCGGCAGGTGCCCCGCAAGCTCGATCTCGTCCTCGCGTGAAAGGGAGGTGTTCGTTCGATACAAATCGGCCAGCTCACCTGGAGTAAGAGGGAGGGGAGCAACTGCCGCGACCGGGCCTGGAATCCACCCGAGCGTCTCTTTTTCCTTCGCTACATTCCGCGCGGCATCGGCGGGAGGCAACGTCTTGCCCGCAATGACAATGTCGCGGTATTCGTCCGCCCGCGCCTCGGCAAGTTGCTTGCGGATCTCCTCCAATTTCTTCAAAATGTCGCCGCGTTCCGACTCCAGTCTCTTCGCCTCCAGCTCCAAAGAAATCGCGTCGGCGCGCGACAGCCTTTCGGCGATGGAGCCGACCGCGCTTTCCAGCTGCTTCCGGCTTTCCAGATCGTTCTCCAGAAGGCTCACGCACAGCGGGCGGAGCTCCGGCACGATGTGGTGCCGCACCATGCGCAACGCCTTGGTCGCCTGGCTGGTTACCAGCACGCTCTTGCCTTGTGCCAGCAGATGCCCGATCAGATTGCCGATTGTGTGCGTCTTGCCGGTGCCTGGCGGGCCTTGTACCAATACTCCTCCGTGCAGTTCCAGCTGCTGCGCAATTCGAATCTGCTCCGGATTCGCGGGTTTGCTCAGCAGAACTTCTCCCGCGGTTTCGGCCGTCTCAACTACGGGTGGCTCCGTCTCATCCGCAATTCGATTCGGGGATTCTTCGCCGACGATGTTCAATAGCGACCACGGCAGATCTTCCCGCGTGCGCAAGTCCGCAAGGATGCCTTGAATGGAGGCCGCGAATCCAAGCGTACGCGCACGCAGAAATATAAGCGGGTCGCGGCCGATACAAGGGTCACTCTGCTCTTCAGCAGGCGCCTTATCCTCAAGGAACTCTCCCCGCGGCGATAGCTGAATCACCAGCCGCTTCAAAAATCCCGAAGTCGAGCCATTCACCAGCGGATGAAACCCTTCTTGCTCCAACTCTTCACGGCACCGGCCGATGGCGCGCCCGTCCACATCTGTCATTGATTGAAAGAGTGCCGAATACAACTCAACAGGATGATCAGCTTCGGAAATCGTGAACTCCGGCACAGCGGCATTGAATTGCAATTGCAGGCGCTGCAGCAGAATCGGGTGGTAAATGTTTCCCTCAGCCCGCCGCCAGCTCAGTATGCCGTCTCCCAAAACCAATTCCACGCGCTCAGCCTCGCGCTCGATTCGCCCATAGAGGGCGTACAGCGTCTCAAATATCTTCATCGCCGCGCGAGCCGGCCGCTCGCTCTTCGCCCACTCATCGCGGGAGAGCTTCCAACGTTGCAGCGCTACGGTTCTTGCCTTGTCGTCTTCAAACCTCGCAACGCGCGGGCTTCCCGACGGATCCGATTCAGCCTGGCTTTCCCGAAAAACAATCTCCTCCGAAGGATTGTCCCACCCGGCCTCCAGCCAATTGGCAATGTCATCCGGTGGCTCGGGCGGGCGCGTCAATACCGGGCGCTGGACCTTCAGCAGGAAATCCCCAACCCCATCACTCTCGGCGGGCTGAGTTTCCTTGGCCTTGGATTTTGAGGTACTGGATTTTGCCGCTCCCCGTTTAATCGTCGAATGGCTCGGCAAGCCGTGAAGCCACAGGCTCCAGGGCTGCTCGTGAATCTGACGTTTCGCGGGGTTGCGGTGTTGGTTCAGCGCTTCCAGATACCGGAAGACGCGGGTGAGTTTGTCGCGAGCAATACGTAGTTTGTCGGAATCCATGTTCGCACGCCTCTTAAGGACACGTGTACGCGTAGAGGTTAAACTGGGCTGTGGAACCCACAGAGTAGCAACGTCCCGGCAAGCTTCTCAATAGAACTTCACTAGTACTCCGCCAACGCTTACCTTAATCCACGCAAATCAAGAAGTTGTGCGAGCGCCCACTCCGTGCCAAATCTATATTTTCCACAGTCCAACTCTCCCTTTATCCATAACCGGGCAGCGCGCTATTGGGAGAGTTGGCTTTACGAAGCCAGGCCGCTGTCCCGGCAAGATGCACTTTCCACGTTACTCGGCAACAACCCTAAGCTCTTTACAGGAGGATCAGGATGCGAGCAGCAACGGTTGCAATTCTGTTTTTCTCGACGGCAATGATGGTTCAGGCCAAGGAACCGCCCGCCTATGAAAAGGCCGTGCTGGTTCAAATGGATTCTTCGGCGTGCGGTTACACAGAGAAGGATGGCAAGACCATCGCGGGTGAGATTTTTGGAACCGATGGCCAGCACAAAAACACCAAGCAACTGCTCTGTCAGGAATACGTCCTTCAGACCGATCGAGTGACCTATCGAATTCAGCCCAAGGACGACAAGCACCCGGTGCTCTTGCCGGTCGGCGAAACCGCTCAATTCCGGATTCACAAGGACAAGATGCTGCTCCGCGTCCCCGAAACGGACGGCAAGGAACGCGAATACATCGTTCTCTCGGCCCAAACTGGATTGCAGGGATTCCACCCTCCTGAATTCCTGCAATCCTCTTTTTCAGATAGCCTCCCCACCGCCTTCCGGCCTTAGCGAATTACTTTTGCTACGCCGCTACTCACGTTTCCCTTGTTCCTCCCGGCTTCCTGCCTCAACATGAATCGCAGTGGGGGTAGGCCGACTGCGGCTGGACCATGGAGTCCGTTCTTGAAATCCAGGATCTTCACGTTTCTTATCGGTCGCGCGAAGGCCATTCGCGCCCCGTCTTGTCCGGCATCAGTTTCAACCTCATGCGCGGTGAAATTCTGGGTGTCCTCGGCGAATCCGGATCGGGCAAAAGCACGCTCGCTGCAACAGCATTGAGGCTGCTGCCCCCGAACGGCCACATCGAAAAGGGCGCCGTACTCTTCGAGGGCCATGATCTTCTCCAGATTGACTCCGAGGACCTTCGCCAAATCCGCGGTGGCCGAATAGCTCTAATCTTTCAGGAACCGTCGCTCGCGCTCCATCCCACCATGCGTATAGGCGAGCAAGCTCGCCAAGTCCTGGCCGCGCACAATTCCTCAGCGAAACACGATTTGAACGATCGCACGCGCCAGGTTTTCGCCCAATTGTTCCCGCAAGAGGCGGATCGCATCATGCGCTCCTATCCTCACCAACTCAGCGGCGGCCAGCGGCAACGCGCCCTAATCGCTCAGGCCATCTCGTGCAATCCCTCCCTTGTAATCGCGGATGAACCGACAGCCGCACTCGACCCTGTAACGCAGTCGGAAATTCTCAGCGTGTTCCGCGCGCTTCGGGAAAAACTGGGAATCACAATGATTTTCATCACGCATAATCCCGCTCTGCTCACCGGCTTTGCCGATCGCGTGCTGGTTCTCTACGCCGGAAAGGTCGTGGAATGGGGCCCCGCGGAAACTGTCCTCAAATCGCCTCAGCACCCGTACACAAAGGCGTTATTCGAGTCCATTCCCGCAATTTCCGCGGACACCGAAAAAAGCCGCAAGCATAAGCTGCCGGCTATTCCTGGCAACTCATCGCCCGCATCTTTGCCACTACATGGTTGTTCCTTCGAACCGAGGTGCACCGTCAGAATGGCAATTTGCAGAGAACGTGGACCTGAATTGGTGAAATTGAGCGATACTCACTTCGTTTCCTGTTTCAAGTATGGAGAGTGAACCAACTCTGCGCGGTCAAAATATGGAACCTCTCTTAACCGTTGATAACCTGTCAAAGCGTTACGCAAAGCGTGGCTTTGCCGGGGCCCGGCAAGATTTCGTCGCCCTCGACGGGGTATCTTTCACTGTTTCCACCGGCACGACCCTCGCAATCGTGGGCGAATCCGGCTCCGGCAAAAGCACGCTGGCTTCCTGCATCGCCTGTCTCGAAACGCCCAGCGCCGGCAATATCTGGTTCGAAGGCAAAAATCTCGCGCAGGCCCCCGAGCGCGATCTTCGGCCGATTCGTCCACAAATCCAACTCATCTTTCCGGATCCCGCAAGTTCCTTAAGTGCCAGATGGACTGTTCTTGAAATCCTCGTCGAACCTCTGGTCTTGCAAGGAAAGTTAAGCCGAACCCAAATGGAGTCGCGCGCGTTTTCCTTCCTTGAACGAGTTGGCTTGTCTCAAGACGCCGCCGAGCGCTCGCCCTCCGAACTCAGCGGCGGTCAACGCCAACGGCTGGCCATTGCGCGCGCCCTCACGCTCGATCCCAAGTTGCTCATTCTCGATGAAGCTCTTTCCGCATTGGATTGTTCGGTGCAGGCGCAAATCGCCAATCTCCTTCTCGAACTCCAATCCTCTCTCGCAATGACGTTTCTTTTTATTAGCCACGATCTCGCCATGGCCGCTCATCTCGCCGACGAAATTGCTGTGATGTCGCATGGCCGAATTATCGAGCATGGCCCGTCCACAAAGATCCTGCAAAATCCCGGCCATGCAGCCACACGGCAACTCCTCGCAGCCGTGCCGCG
>WNFT01005650.1_pt1 | contig 10955 bp, 12 predicted proteins | sample 5400191 | NCBI WGS metagenome assembly WNFT01 (sample SAMN13153359, study PRJNA577476) | soil metagenome | isolation source: 80 cm saprolite under Madrone tree | place: USA:California | collected 2016-06-14
CATTGATCCAGAAAAGCTGTCACGTTATCATCGCGCCACCCATCTCGTAAGTAAACGTCGCCCTTTCGTGCGTCATGATCTGCGCGTCGATGGCCTCGACGAGCCAGATCGCATCTATACGCGGCTCGAAGAGTATTGTCTCCGCCACGGGTCCGAACATGCCCAGGCTAATCTGCGCCCACTGGTGCAGATTAGCCTGATTGGTACGCTCGCCTTTGACGCAGGTTCGCTCGACACGGCATACATGGAAGAAATGGTACGCAAGCACTTCGATCCCCTCTACGTGCGCATAGATAACAATACCAATGACCAGGACTATATTCCTGATGGAGGTGACATCGATGGACGCGACCGCTCGACCTGGCATGAACTCGAACGTCGCATCTTCGAGGAACTCGTCAGCCGCGACAGCCGTTACCTGGTCACGCGGGAACAATGGAGCAAGGTCCTTGCCGACCTGAAACAAATGGCGCTGCAAAAGGATGATCCTGTCCAGATTGCTCTATATTTACGCGAGAAACGCGCAGAACTATTGGGATTGTAGCGGCAGTACGCCTGGCATCCGCAAGGGGTGCCACTACATTTCACTCCTCAAAACAGGATTGACAAAGAGCTATCTCAAAGGCTATACTTATATAGTAAGTTGAGTTTGTCAATCAACTTACTATACTACAGGGTATTGGAGATAAGCAATGTGACACGTTGAGCAGGCTCGGTAAGCAGTTTCCAGACTCGATTCTGCGCCCGGAGTCGTTTGCCATCGTCATCTCCTCTGAGCCTTTCACGTGCATATGTGCTTTAACAGCCTTATCTCCAACTACCTGTTTTTTGGACAATCTAGAAGTTGCAGCAATGAGAATGCCTACCACGACTACCCCCAATTTCACGTAATTTCCACCATTATAAAAAAGATACCCCAAAACCTCTTGACATAGAACATTTGTCCTGGTAATATTGCCATGTAGAACAAAGTTTCTTAAAAAGGAGGTACCACTATGGGGGCAGCACCAGCCAAAAAACAACCCAGGCCCATCGATTTTGACGAAGAAGACGATGACGCAATATATCAAACACGTCCTCCTAGTAGTGCCCGAAGATATATACAACCGGTAGAACATGACACGCTAGATGATGCAAACATCCAGAAGGGTGTGTTTATCCAGAGGCGGCGTTCCGGTGCGAACTCAAATACCAATGTGGGTATGGCATCACAGGCAATTGCCCCCAAAACCAATGCCCCAAGGGCCTCCGCTCCACCTGCTAAGGCGGAAGGGAGTCATAGAAGTTCTGTGGGTCGTTTCCCTATCCTGGCAATTATCGTCGGCATGTTGCTCATGGCCCTGCTGGCCTTTGTCTTAAGTTCGCTCGGTGCATGGTGGCAAATGCACCAGGACGATGTAACGTATGGCCGACCCCGTACTTTCCAGATGGATGCGGTTGTAGGGCATAACGATAGCCCAGCGAATCCATCTCACTTTATCTTTCTTAACCTGAACCGGCACGTCGAGATCATCGAATTGCCGGGCGGTGACGGCACGCACGCGCATATCTATATCGGTCCCACCTTGTTCGGTGATGGACAGGATTTAACCCCCATTACAGGGGGATTCCGTGATGTGAATGGCGACGGCAAGCCGGACATGATTGTCCACATCCAGGATCAACGCCTGGTGTTCATCAATACTGGTACGCAATTCCGTCCGCAACAACCCGGCGATCAAGTGCATTTGTGAGTAAGAGGTAGACAAAAATTGAGCCTGAGTCGTCGACGACTCAGGCTCAATTTTTGTCTACCTCTTACTCGTGCAGAAAGCATCGAGCGCCAGTTTCAGTCGGTATCACCCTTATTTTCTTGTCTACTGAGATTGAAGTACGAGAAGGAGATGACAAAGATGAACAGGCCAATGACTATGAACGCGGCCTGGAAATCCACCGGTGTGACGAAGGCAAAACTACCAAGGACGATGAGGACGGCAAGAAGGAAGAATAGGAACGCGAGCGTTTTGTATAAATTGTTGCTGCGATAGACCATAGCTTGTTGCTCCTTCCTCTTGAGAAAAGTAAAAGGTCAGGCAAGTGAATATTTCGGTATTCATTATACATGATAAGCATAGTCCTTGCTGCGACTCGTTTATTTCTTTCGTGTTGCGGCTGGTTGAGCAGCCCTTGGCTGCTCAACCAGCCGCAACACGAAATCTTTATCTTCCGACCACCTGGCGCAACTCGTTCACCACCTGCTCCAGTTGTGAAGCGGCATCAGAGGCGGAAATAGCGCCATTAGCAAGTTGTTCATTGACCTGCGTCGTGACCTTGATAGCGGTTGCCAGTTTCTGGTTACTATCGGTTTGATATTGTGCGGCCTTTTCAATGTACTGCGCTGCCCTGATCATTTGACTTACCACCTGTCGCACCGACTCTGCATTTTGATACTCCCAATTTTGTATCAGCTCCTGGCCCATATCGGAGAGTCGACGCGCGCCGATACTTGTCGCATTCGTATAGTATTGCACCGATTGCAAGCCCACCTGTGAAGAATCCACAACCCACGTCTGCTCAGACGCAGCGCTTTGTTGTGTCGTCGCCAGGCTGTTCAGTGCTTCGCTATTACTGCGCAGTCGCTCAACGGAACGCAATATGGGCCGCGTGATAAATTGTCCCAATATTAAACCGGTTAATGCAGCCATCAGCAGCACTACAAACGCGATAATGAGCGTGTTAAACAGTTGTTGATTGGCGACTGCCGTCACTGTGCTGACCGGACTGAGCACAAAGTACGTCCATGGAACCACTGTGAGGGTGCGTTGGGTTACTTGAAACATCCCACTCTGGCCACCAGGGGTCATCTGAAATGTTGTTGGCGTGTGGTTATTTTGCTCCATACTCACGAGTGTACTGTCTGCCAGCACGGGTACGCTGCCATTCGTGCCATAGCGATCCTCGCTTGAAATGGTTTGCTGAACCTGCGGTGCGAGTGGAGCAATAGCGGTGAACCGGCGTGAAGGAGCAGTATCAGCAATCCTTACTTTGTTCTGATCAAGAATGAAGGCATAGCTGCCGTCTCCATTGGCTCCCTGATCACCACCGACGACATTCCAGATGTAATCGATGTTCAACGTCGAACGTATGAAGCCCAGGTAGGTGGGCGTGGGTGTTGTGGGGGCAACAATCGGAGAAAGGATATCAAGGAATGCTTTTTGTGTTTGGGGATTGTAATAAACCGGCGAAATGAATGTCTTGCCAGACCCTACCTCTTGTACTTCATCCGGCGGAACGAGGGATTGCCCACGTGGCTTCGGTGGTGCCGATTGCGGATAGTACAATCGCAGGTTACCTTTTGGGCCAAAGAGTGCCCATGTCGTATAGTGTTTGTCACGGAAAGTACCGGCGGCGAGTGAATAGCCCGCATGGACTTTCTGGTCCTGGGTTGCAAGTTGGGCAGGAGTAGCCATGAATGATATCACAGTAGGAACCTGCGTCAAGGTTTCCGCGTCAAGTAGCCGTTCTGACAGGTAGGTGTCAATCAGTTGTACTCGTGAATGGGCATCACTTTCCATAGCAATGTTGGCCTGCGTAACCAGGGCCGGGCGTGAAAGCAATTCGCTGCTGGCGACAGCAATCAATAGTGGTAGGATTGCTGCGAGCATGAGCAATAGCGAAACACGTAAAGATAATGAGAGCCCGCGTCTGTAACGAGGCGTCAACTCGCTTTGTGACAAAGCTAACCGTCCTTTCCTGGTCTAACTAACTATTTTTGTCGTATGAGACCGGCACTTTCTAAATCACGCAGTAAAGCGTTTACTTCTTCTTGCCCGCGCCCCATCAGACGTACCAATTCTGGTGTGCTCCGGTACCCATCAATCAACAGAAACAACCGTCTATGAGCACGAGATAAACCCGCACGCTCGATCCAGGCTAAGGCCTCATTGTATGGGCGTACCGGGTAGGGAACTTCATCTGCAGCCGGACCTGACTGCATACCCCAAGTGCCATTCATAGCTTGTCCTCTTGCCGGCATTGAATTTTCCTGCTTGTGATTTGTCGTTGCATGTGTACGCAAGGTAGGATCTGTAACGAAGCCACGAAGTGTCGATGCTTCACCTGTTACAGGAGCCAGGGGCTGGGTGATTTGTTGAGTAATTTGTGATGCTTCTGATGGAGCAAATGTGAATCGACAAGTGCCCCAGGTCTTGAGCATGTTGAAAGCTAACGAACCAATGTGCTGACCAATGCTTGCCTGGGTGACCTGCCCTTTAACGAAAGTGATCATACCTTGTTCGAGCATCGAGCCTGTATCTCGTTCAGCCATCAGTATACCTGTCTTGCGGCCAAGTTGAATGACCTCAATCACGTTTGCGAGCCTATCTGTTAAGGTTGCAGGCTGCTGTGGCATGAATGCAATGCTCCAGGAACTGTAACTGATGGTGGAAATTCCCTCTATTTAGATACTCGAAATACATTGATTAAACAACCAAGGTTTCACTGCGATAATTATTTGCGTGCGCGGATACACATAAGTTCTACAAGCATAACACAAGAAACCTGATCTGACAAAATCTGAGCAGCGAATAGGAAATCTGGCTCATCTTATATCAAGGTATTTCTGAGCAACTGCCCAGGAAGGCTGTATACAGCGGATTTCCTCCGGTAATCGAAGCGAAGCGATGAGAGTCCGTCAGATCTTCTTCGCTCAGTTGCTCAGCCAACGTAATGAGTTCGGCGTAGACCCGCTCAGATTCCGCGTGAAGAGCTGACCAGGGGTGAAGCTTATGCTCCTCAAACACCATCGCGTTGATCTGGTCATCGCTTTCTTCGCTCGGCGGGACCTCCTGATGCTGCAGGATGGCAGTCACCTTCAGGATGAGGTCCTGATGCCAGAACGTCCGATGAGCCACATGATCTTTGGCAGACCAGCGTTCCGGCGTCCCAATGGCAGCCCGTTCGGCCTCGCCCAGCTCCTGCAAACAAGCTTCTTCATCGAGATGGCCCTGCTGCAAGAGGTCGAGGACCATGGTCTTAAAAGGCTGTGCAGTCATGGAAGTACCCTTTCCTATGTCGCACCGATACATGCTCTCGTGAGAGTATATCACGAAAAGCGTTTCTACCCAAAACCCAGGGTTGCTTTAGGGAAAAGCCCGCAACCGCTGAGGTGTAATCCAATCATCGTTGAGCAGGTCGGTGCGTAAGGCCACCACCGCCGTCGCGTTGATCCGTCTCCACCGCATGCCGCGCTTTTTCATGCGGCGGTTGATGACCAGGGCCACGGCCCGCTCGATCATGCCGCTACCCACCGGATAGCCAAGCTGGCGCCAGTGCTCATAGGAACCAATCCACGCCCGTTGGTTTTCCAGATAGGTGATCGCTTGCTGGATGGTCTCATGTGCCTCGGTGGGCAGTCCTGCACCCAAGGTGCGCAAGATACCGCGCCTATAGAAATACAAAAGGAAAGAAGCGGCGGACGATCCTATGTACGACCCTCATCCGCACGTAGTTCGCCTGGAGCTTGGCCTAGCATCCGTTGAACCGTCAAGGAAAACACATCCAGGTCGAAAGGTTTCTCAAAGGCCGTGAGCTGGCGTTGTTCGATTTCCGGCCTGAGCGCTTCCAACCTGGTTGCCGTCACCAGAATAGCCGGAATAGCTTCCAGTCCTGGGGTAGCATGCAGTCGGTCGTAGAGTTCCAGGCCGTTCATGCCTGCTGGGAGTCGATAATCCACAATAAATAAGTCCGGCTTGACTCCTTGCGCGAACTGGATGGCCTGGGAAGCGTCCGGGACGAGGGAGTAGCGATAGCCAGGGATGGTTGAAATCAGTAATCCGATGAACTCACGGATGTCTTCGTCATCTTCAACGACGAGAATGGTCTTTGTCCTGGTTCGTTGCTCTGCGGGAAGTGGTTCGTTACCCTCTTCTGGTTGCATCTCATCACCTCTCTTACTTCGGTAGATACCGAAATGACGCTCAATGTCTTGATGCCCTTCACCACCATTTCGGGTCATGTTGAAATGGTGGTGAAAGGCATCAAGACTCTTCTAGAGTCAACTATAGCATATCTCGGTGAAAGAAACGTGAATGGATGAAAACAGTAGGAAGATCGGACGAACTCACACGATTGGTGAGAATGTTCGAGAGAAGGAGGTGGTTTATGGTTCAAGCAAAGCTAGTCAATGTCGGTGTGGACACGTTGGTACTCAATGCGTTTTACACCGATGAACGTGGCAGGCCAGTCAAATATGATCTGGATGAGTCCTTACGACTCCAATTCGATGCCTGGAAACGGGAAGCGCAGGAATTCCATGTGGAATGTCCTACCACGCTAATCTTCAATGAGGCCGTCTTGCATATGGCCCCCAATGGTGTGGGACAAGGTCAGTGGCCCTGGATGCTCAAAACGAAGGATATCACGCTCTACATCTCCGGTGGACACTGGAATGGGATTGCATCGGTGCGGTTCCTTTCGCGGTACCTCTGGTCGTGTCGGGGTGTGCGTGAAGCCATCGTGCAGGTCCAGGCGTTCCTGGATGACCTCTTCAAGCAAGCGGTGTACTTACAAGTATCGCTGGTAGACCTGTATGTGGATGTCGCCGGATGGGAGGATATCGAGCGACTGGGTCGTGTCCAGCATTTTATCAGTCGGTCGCGGAAGCGCAGTGTGCATGATGAGTCAGAGTGGGTCGGTGAGGTGAAGTCACGAGACTATTCGCTCGGTTTGCGACGCACCGGCTTTGACTTTGCCAGGGATAGCAGGGGGCCAGTGCGCTCTCCTGCCGCATCTATAACAAGTCGCTTGAACTGGAAAAGCCTGGCAAAGACTGGTTTGTGGACCTGTGGCGTTGTTGGTGGGCGAGGTGCAAACATGCGAGAACCTCTTCACCATGACCATTTACCGGAATATTCTGCATGATCGTCACCTTCAGCAGCCAGTGAGTAAGTTGGTGCATGGGGCATAGTCAGATCAGTATGACGATTGACATTTATTCGCATGTGCTTCCAGATATGCAGCAAGAAGCTATGGACAAGATGAATGATCTGTTTCGGCACGATGTTCTCGACGACGATGAGGATGATAACCTGGCTGGTGATGTGCTGACTAAATAGCACCTCTTTTGTTGCTGTTAAGGTTGATAATGTTGGCGAATTGTCCTTTTTAAGACATGGAGAGCAATTCGCCAACTCTACTGTTAGCCTATCATCAAGTCTTGTATTTGGTCGGGAAAAACCATCACCATTCTAGCTCAATAGAGCGGTAAGGGTATGCAAGAGAGCGGTGGATGAGTTAGAGTGGAGTATCAATACAAGAGGGAAGCCCACGTCATCCCTAAAGTCTCCGACGCCTATAGCCGCCTGAAATGGCTCGCAGGAGCGCAATGAAGATACATGCGCCAATAAAGGCCACGATGATACTTCCTAGAAGGCCACCACCCGTACTGATGCCAAGTAGGCCAAACAGCCATCCACCAATAAAGGCTCCAACCAGACCTGCTATGATGTCACCAACGATACCATAGCCCCCACCACGCATCACCACACTGGCGAGAAAACCAGCGATTAAACCAACGATCAACCACCAAATCAAGCTCTCAAGGGTAATGTCTGCCAGTACCATAGTTGCGACTATCATGATCACATGCTCCTTTTCTTACGTCTCTCACCTAAAGATGAGTCTGATTGCTTAGATGAAGCTGTATAACATGTGCATTTACATTACTACTCTCCATACCGTAATCCAAGAGATCAGTTATTACAAGTCAACAATAGAAAGGTTAAGTATCTCTTAAGTTTGTGCTAATTTTTTTAAGCTTACAACCAGAAAAGCGTCCATCTCCCCTTTATTCAAGAGGAGGCGCGAGTCATTGAACCGACAGCATGGGGGCCAACGGTTGGCTTATGTTGACGGCAAATCTGACCCTGTTGGCGAGTGCAAGAAATAAGCATCATTCTGAGCATCGGCTCGCGGTATTTCGAACTCGAAAGTCGATTTCCCTAGTGCTAGCAGAACATACAACGATCCTTCATGCAAGGAGAGGGGCCGGATGAGCAGGCAAGACAAACACAAAAAGCCTGAAGGAACGTACCCCTCAGGCTTCCACCTCCACCACACGCCATCCACAAATAACCCCATATTCGACAACAATTCCCCTTAAGGCTGCTTTCCTACTACCTTACCTCCACGTCTCGGGATATGCATAAATCCTCACCCTGAACCACCCTCCGCTACTGCATACTCCTGGCTCTTCCCCGCCTTTTGTCTGTTGTCACTAGAAAAATCTACATTCGCTTGTTATAGGACATATTATACCAGGTCATTCTGACGAACCTATGAAAAGAGACCGGTGGATGATGAAAATTATTTCATATTTTCACCGACCGATACATTTAAAAACATTACAACTTATTCATCTTTTGCCAATCCTGCGAAAATCGCTCGATGGCCTCCTCAGTCAGTGGGTCCGAGATCATGTCCAGCAGGACCTGCGGCGCAATAGTTAGATCATCGGCTCCTGCCAGCAGAGAGCAGGCGATATCCTCAGCAGACTTGATGCTGGCGACCAGGATGCGGGTAGAGAGACCGGCATTGTGCAGCACATCGGCCATCTCGGAGATGCGTTCGCTTGCATCGATGCCCGACCGCTCCATGCGTCCATAATACGGAATAACAAAATCAGCCGCCACCATAGCGGCACTATATGCCTGTGCCACCGAAGTGACGGCCGTAAACGCAATGCGATGCTGTTGATGTTTCAATCGCTGCGCCACGCGCATGCCCATATGCGTCATCGGAATCTTGGGAATGACACGATTTGGACTGGCCTGGATATAAGCCAGCGCTTGCTGGTACATCTCTTCTTCTCCGGTCGCACCCGGCTGTATGAAGACTGTACCACCCATTACGCGCAGCAGTTCGCTAAGAACGCTCTGTGGACTTAAATCCTGGCCGCGCTCACGTGCTTGCAGCATAATGGTTGGATTGGTGGTCACACCTGCCAGCGGGACTGTTTGCGCGACGTTTACGATATCCTGCAGAAACGCGCTATCGATGTAAAGGGCCATGCCTGTACTCCATTCCTGTTTGTCATACTTTTTCTTATCGTATTTCATTCTACGACAAAAGGTTCCTGGCTTGAAATGGATTTTCTCTTGATGAACCGCGATATATGAGGCATACTAAGTTAATATCAATCAAGAAACTTTCGTGGGCGAGTACTGTTCTTGCCCGTCCTGCCTGTTCTTATGCGTCCTGTCAACGCCGCTTGATCGCGGCTACTGCTTCGCACTCAGGCAGGACGAAAGGCCAGGGTCGCCCCTAATTTAACGAGGCAAATGCATAACATGTCCGCACTTCATACTTGTTTATTATGTGAAACCATCCGACCTGCCATTGATGACCATATACTGATCCTGAACTCAGCTGAAGATCCATTCGTAAAAGTGGTGGCGCAGCAAATTCCCACAGGCAAACTCATACTTGCCGAAGACAATATCGTGGCTCTGTCGCAATATGAACAGTCGCGGGAGCGCAATCAACCAGGCGCATACTGCCATATCCCTTTTCACGAGTACACCCTGCACGAAGCGCCCGCGACCATGAATGTGGCAGCGATGAATATCCTCTACCAGCCGGGCAACGCCTGGATCAACTACGGGTTACAGGTAGCCATGTATGCGCTTAAACCTGGAGGACATCTCTACGCCACAGGAGCCAAAGACCGGGGTATACTATCCGTAGCAAAACGCATGCAAGAGTATTTCGGCAATGTCGAAACTCTGACCATCAGCAAGGGACAGCGGGTAGTCTGTTCACGCAAAGATGAAACATCGACCGGCGTAGGAACCCAATTCATTGCCCCTTTAATTTCGCCTTTCGCCGACGGCAATCTTGATGAGGGGACACGCATACTGTTAGAGGCCTTAGAGGTGCATACAACCGATGTGGCCCTGGATATTGGCTGTGGAGCCGGTTTCATCGGTATGCATATTGCGCGCCTGGCCAGCAAGGGACAGGTAACAATGGTCGATGCCAGTCTCGCGGCAGTAGATGCGGCACAGCGTAAGGTGGAACAGAGCGGCCTGACCAATGTGCAGCTCTTGCCCAGCGATGGCATCCAGGCAGTACGATCACAGCGCTTCAGCCTGGTGGTGACGAATCCGCCCTTTCACCTGGGTGGTGTCCAGACGACCGCGACGGCTGAACGCTTCATCCGCGAAGCCGCGCAAGTGCTGCGTCCTCGTGGGCGCTTTTACCTGGTCGCGAACCGCTTTTTGAAATACGAGCCGACGCTGCGAGCCTGCTTCAAAACAGTTGAAGAGGTGGGAGGAGATAAAAGGTACAAGGTGTTGCGAGGCTTGATCTAGGATAAAGGACGCTGGGCGAGCGAAGCGATGGTCAGTTTGTTGGGGCCGATCAATCGGCGATGAATCGGCCCTATGTTACTCGACAAGCCGTTTCCGCTATGTTACACTTCTCTTAGAATAGATTGTGGGGAGGCTCTGGCATGGCAACACCGTATGACGATACATTTAAGATTTTCATTAGTGAAAATGCGCAGGATTTTCTTTCCTGGTTGGTGAAAGGAGCACGGCTTAAAGAAAAACTGCTCACCGAATTTGAGGGACGTGATCTGCACGCCGATGCGTTGTTACAGGCGGTCTTGCCGGATAGCGATAAAGAGCTGCTCGTGCAGATCGAGTGCCAGCTCGAGAAGGACCCAATTATGCCGGAACGCCTGCTGGCATATAACCTGCGGGCCAGGCTTGAGCATAACCGACCGGTCTATTCGTGCGTGATCTATTTGCGCGAAGATGACGATGTCCAGCAATCTCCGCTCAGGTGGGAAATACCTGGTGGTCAGGAGATACTTCAGTTTCACTACCAGGTGATCGAAGTACGCAAGATGACCCCAGGCGAGTTCCAGCAATTGGGTCTGCCCGGTATACAGCCGTTCATGATCTTAACAAAGG
>WNFT01005651.1_pt1 | contig 10955 bp, 16 predicted proteins | sample 5400191 | NCBI WGS metagenome assembly WNFT01 (sample SAMN13153359, study PRJNA577476) | soil metagenome | isolation source: 80 cm saprolite under Madrone tree | place: USA:California | collected 2016-06-14
CTCCCTCTCCGCCAAACCTACGCCAAGCCCGCTGCCATAGCCGATTTTGGCCGGTACTATGATGGCTCGCCGTAGGGCGGCGCGTACGACGCCACGTCGATCATACCGGAATATTCCTTCCACGGATAGAAGTGTGGGCGATATTATCGCTTGACGCCCTGCGCAACTAAGCGATATTATCGCCTATGAAAACGATCATCCTCACGCTGAGCGCCGCGAAAGATCTTGATGCCCTTCCTCAAGACGCGCGCGAGCAGGTGGAAGCTGGGCTTCACCGGTACGCCATGACGGGCCAAGGCGACGTGAAGGCCCTTCAGGGCCGCAGCGGCTATCGCCTTCGCATTGGCAGCTACCGGGTGATCTTCGATGAGGATGCAACCACGATCCTGACGATCTACGTCGGCCGCCGGGCCACGACGACTTACAAGAGGAGCTAAGGCTATGAGTGCACCACAGATCATTCGGACGCCCAGCGGCGAAGAGCTGGTTGTACTGCCCCGGGCCGAATATGAGGCACTCCTCGCGCGCGCCGATCACGAGGCCGAGGATGCTGACGACGTTGCCATTTATGACGCTCGGAAGGCCGAATTGGCTGTCGGCGGCGTCGTGCTGCCCCCGGAGGTTAGCGCTGCAATTCTTCGAGGTGACAGTCGGCTGAAAGCCATTCGCAAGTGGCGCGACGAGACGCAACTGCATTTGGAGTTCAAAACGGGCATCGGTCAGGGCTATCTGTCCGATCTCGAAAGTGGGCGCCGTACGGGAACACCCGAGACCCTTGCGAAGCTCGCGCAGGCTTTGAATGTGCCGGTGGAGTGGCTTTCGTAGGATACGTTGCTGCCTCGACATCGCCAAGCCGCATCCACCCTTCGGGGGCCACCATGCCCAGCGCGACGATCGGAAATCGCCGTTATGCGTTCGGCGATCTCAAGACGCTCCTCGCCAAGGCCTCGCCGACGCGCAGTGGCGACCAACTCGCCGGCGTTGCGGCTGGGACCGGCGAGGAACAGATCGCGGCGCAATATGCTCTCGCGGATCTGCCCCTCGCCACATTCCTTCACGAGCCTGTCGTTCCTTACGAAACCGACGAGGTCACGCGACTCATCATCGACCGCCACGACCGCAAGGCTTTCGCCCCGATTGCGCATCTGACCGTCGGCGGATTTCGCGATTGGTTGTTGTCGGATGAAGCGACGTCGGCCGCGCTGTCCGCATTGGCGCCGGGAGTCACGCCGGAGATGGCGGCCGCGGTCAGCAAGATCAGCCGCTTGCAGGACCTCATCGTGATGGCGGCGAAATGCGCGGTGGTGACACGGTTCCGCAATACCGTGGGTCTGCCCGGCCACCTGTCGGTGAGATTGCAGCCCAACCATCCAACCGACGACGCACGCGGGATCGCGGCGAGCATTCTTGATGGCCTGCTGTTGGGCTCAGGCGACGCCGTGATCGGCATCAACCCGGCGACCGACAGCGTCGATCGCGCGCACAAGCTGCTATCATTGCTCGACGAGATCAGGACCAGGCTCGATATTCCGACGCAAGGCTGCGTGCTGGCGCATGTCACCACCACGCTTGAGCTGATCCGAACGGGTGCACCTGTCGATCTTGTCTTCCAGTCGATCGCCGGGACCGAGGCGGCCAACCGGAGCTTCGGGGTCGATCTCGCGCTTTTGACCGAAGCCCGCGAGTCCGCGCTGTCGCTTCGCCGCGGCACGATCGGCGACAACGTGATGTATTTCGAGACCGGACAAGGCAGCGCGCTCTCCGCCAATGCCCATCACGGCGTCGACCAGCAGACCCTCGAAGCGCGGGCCTACGCGGTGGCGCGCCACTTCAAGCCGCTGCTGGTCAATACGGTCGTCGGCTTTATCGGGCCGGAATATCTGTTCGACGGGAAAGAGATCACGCGCGCCGGATTGGAGGATCATTTCTGCGGCAAGCTCATGGGCGTGCCGATGGGCGTCGATGTCTGCTACACCAACCACGCCGAAGCCGATCAGGATGACGCGGACGCGCTGCTGACGTTGCTGGTAGCGGCCGGCGTCAATTTCGTGATGGGAGTACCCGGCGCTGACGACGTTATGCTGGGCTACCAGAGCACCTCGTTCCATGACGCGCTGGCCATGCGTGATTTGTTCGGCCGCCGTCCGGCGCCGGAATTCGACGCGTGGCTCACGAGGCAGGGCTTGATGGATGCTGCCGGCCGCATCCGCCCGCACGGCGTACCGAACCGGTTTCGCGCGTTGCTCCCGGCCTAAGCCCATGACGGACGATCGCCACGCCGCTGTTCCGACCGATCGCTCGCGGCGACCGCCTCGCCCGCCTTCCTCGCAAGCGGGGGAGGGCAAGGTCAGGGCGGACGACGAAGCTTTGTGGGCCTATCTGCGCAGCTTCACCATGGCGCGAATCGGCCTCAAACGCTCCGGCGCCTCCCTGGCGACGGGACCGTTACTCGATTTCAAGCTCGCGCACGCCCGCGCGCGTGATGCGGTTCGCGAGCCGCTCGACGAGGCGCGACTGACCGCCGACATCGCAGCGCTCGGCCTGCCGGTGCTTGCGGTTGCGAGTGCGGCCGAAGACCGGCAGCGCTATCTGATGCGTCCCGACCTGGGCCGCCGCCTCGCGCCTGGTGCGACGGCCGCGCTGGCGCCGCATGGGAGCGGCTTTGACGTTGTGTTCGTCGTCGCCGACGGCCTGTCGGCACGCGCCGTGCAGACGCATGCAAAGCCCGTCCTGGCCGACGTGTTGCGGCGGTTGCGAGGCGAAGCCTGGCGGATCGCTCCGTTGGTGATCGCCCGACACGGACGGGTGGCGCTCGGCGACGAAATTGCGATCGCGCTGCGTGCAGACTGCGTGGTGGTTCTTATCGGCGAGCGCCCGGGCCTGACGGCGCCCGACAGCATGGGCGCATACCTGACGTGGCAGCCCGGCTTGCGCACCACCGATGCGGACCGCAACTGCGTCTCCAACATCCGGCCCGAAGGCATCGGCTACGGCGATGCCGCTTTTAAGCTTTCCTATATGCTGCGCCTCATGCGCGACCGACGCCGGTCAGGCGTGCAACTCAAAGACGATTCGGACGGGCTGCTGATTGGCGCCCCCTGACGCAAGCAGAGCGTACGTTGCGTCAGTTGTGGCGCGCTGTGTCCGGCGTAAGCCTGTCGATGCTACGAGGCGCTCCTGGACAGTGACTCGCGGTGACGCAGTCACGGTCCTGTCACTGCGAGCAGCGCTTCCCTGATCTTTGCCACCGCGTAGTGCCCGACCGTTTCCAGGTCGATATGCGGGAGCATCTCGTTGATCTCGCCGTAGAGCTCGCCGGGCGTCGTCGCCTGATGAATGACGGCCGGCGCCTGGGCCGGAGAGGCGCATCGGCGAGCGGATTGAGCGAGTCGCCGATCAATCCGAAGATGTGCTTGACCCCGACCTGTTCAAGCACGCCGACCAGGATGCTTGCTACCGTTTGCGGCATCTGCGCCTCCTCGCGCATTGTCATCAGCTTGTCCTGCCCTTTACCTCGGTGTTGGCTCGATTATCGCCTCGCGATATTTCGCCGTGGAATCGCGGCGACTAGATTGACCTCCAAATCGCCGACAGTCTTGTAGTCGACGGGCTAAACACCTGCGAATTCGCGACGCGCCAAGCGCCGACGCAGTCGGTACGCCAGTAGATCGATTTTGCGTTTGTAGAAAGAGTTCCGGACGTTGGCGCACCATCGGGCAAAACGATTGGCCGGCAGGATCTGGATGGCGCGCAAGTCGGATTCGGAGATGCGGAATTGCGCTGCCAGCGCCGCTTGCTCCCGCACTGGCAAGTCGGGCGGCACCGGATCGAAGAAACGTCGCAAAAAGATGGGTCGCTCCGAGCCGTAAGGCCACCAGTGCTCCGGGTACTCATCGAAGGGCCGGACTTCAAAACGGCTGGCCGCGACCAGAGACAGAGCCAATTGCTCGACGCAGTTACGGTAGCCCACGTGAGGCAGCAGGGCGTCGCTGACCACTAGCACGTCGTCAAAGAACCCTCGGACCAGCTCGGGATGCCGACTGCTCCCGAGTTCCACATCGTCCACGGCGGATCGGGGGGAAGTCGCCACTCGATGAGCTTGTGCCGCTTCTTGCGCAGCAAGTTAAAGTACTGGGGAAAGAGCCTCGAAGAAAGCGAGCCTTCCACTTTGTACAGAAAGCACGCGGGCGGTATACCGCTGCCGGACAACGCGGCGAAAGGCTCGTCCGGAATTCGCAGCCACCGCGTATCGCTATCCACGTAGATTAGTGGGGCACCAAGAGCGCCAGGCGCGCGCCGCAAGACTTCCAGCTTGATCCGATGCACGTGGTGCAGCGGGCCGCGCATGCCAGCAAATTCCTCGGGTTTCACGTGGATGGGTTTGACCAAATCGTGAGCAGGAACCTGATCGGGTCGATCGGTGTAAACGGCGATGTGGAATCGTTCCGATTCTGTTCAAGCAGCAGCGCTAGCAACGTGAGCACCGAGTAGCGGGTCTGGTCATGATATTTCTGCCCGCCGTGCGAGAGATAGAGAATGATTTTCTGCATTGGTGTCCAATGCGATCTACCAAACGGCCGTATAACAGGGCTGAGGGATCTTGCAGCCTTAATTCACCAGCCAGAGCCGGCCGCACTTCTCGCACTGACACTCGCAGTCGAGTAGACCGACGATGTGGGCATGACGGTGCCGGCGATGGAATAGGAAGCACCACAAGGCGTGCAGCGCGCGGACGGCTCGTTCTGACAGTCCTGCTAACCTATTGATTGGGGAGGAGCTGACTTTCGACGATTTTTCGAAATGACCGTCGAAAGTGGAAGTGGACGCAGCCGGCATAGGAAGCTGCCCCACTGCCGGCTCTGTTGTTTCGCACGACATAACTGAGATCCCCGCCAGCACACAGATCGGACTATAAGTCTACTATGTCGGCGACCATACACAAGTCTCAATTTCGCCAGAAATCCTTGAGCCGCGGCGGTGGCGCCAGGCCGATCGAGCGCGTCCCCGTCGGCGCCGAAGGACGCCGACCGGCTAATTCCCTTCTACGCGGCAACCCCGCTGTCGTCGCTGGGCGATGGCAATAGTTGGGAACGCGCTTTGGAACCTGGGCGACTGAGGGATCACTACGATATGCGCCTGATCCGCCTCCCAACGGCTTGTGCAGTCCTACGTCGCGTCCGCCCCGTGCAATCGATCCCGCTCATTCAGACGTAAGCCGGATATTCGGCAAGACGAGGAGGGCCGCGATGAGCGGATTAGGTCATTCGGTGAACCCCCGATTGGCAGGATGCGGGCGCCCAGCGGTGAGTTGCCATTGCGGAAATCCACACTGTCAACACCCTTACCGATGCGGCGGGCGCGCAGCGTCGTTGACCGCGCCAGGGTCTCGGGGTAGGCATTCCGCTGCGGGCGAAACTTGAAACGCGAAACTCCAGTTTTCGGCGGCGCGCCTCTCCGCAGGGCGCTGTTCGTTCGTTGGGCGGACGCGTCGAGTGGACTAGATGTTAGCCTGCATGCACCCGGAACGCAGGAAGTCTGAGTCTCGATAGCCATGCTGAAATACGGCTCACGTATAACGAATGGCAGAATTGACATCGAAAATTTAGCGGGCCGCGCGATTCCGATCTTATTCCTGGCGTACCCGGTCCTACTCTTGTCGGTACGCGACGGTGCGAGTGTCTGTTATGTGCTTTTGCTTGTTCTTTCAGTACCGTACCTGTATCGGCTTGGCTGGAGGAACATCGGTTGGAGCGACAGTGATATTGCTTTTGCCTTCGCAATGGCTGGTCTAATCGTAGCTACTCTCATCAGTCAAGCCTACCACCGGAGTTTCCGATTCGAGTCGCTGGACAGCCCCTCACGCTTTCTTTTCGCCATTCCAATCTATCTGATGCTACGAAGCGCCCGCCTGTCCTTTCCCAGGGCGCTCGAATACGGGTTTCCGTTTGGCGCGTTTGCCGGGCTCTTAACGAGCATTTTGTTTCCTCCGGTATATTGGTCGATCCCAGGAACGTATTTCGTTGATCCGGCTCAGTTCGGGGGTGCCATTCTCACCCTCGGGTTTCTTTCGCTCGGCACCATCAATTGGACGCGAAGGGATCCGTTCGGAGTTGTTGCCTTGAAGCTCCTCGGGTTTGCTGTTGGGATATACGGTGCGATCGAAACAGGCGAACGCGGTGCCTGGATTGCCATTCCAGTCCTGGTAATTCTGTTGGCCCACTATCGACTGTCCTCGAAGTGGCGCGCAGCCACTGCAGTCATCGCGATTGCTGCGGGCCTGGCAAGTTATTGGGCTATCCCCACAGTTCACGATCGCATTGCTTATACGCAAGCAGAGCTCACAGATGTGCTCAATCGTAATCTGGAAACGTCTCTCGGCCTCCGTCTCCAGATCTGGAACGCTACGATCGAGATCATTCGTGAAAATCCTATCGTCGGCGTCGGACCCGCGGAAGTACTAGATCAATTCAGAGCAATGCATCAGAGGGGCTGGTTTACCCCTTTGGGCTTTGAAGCTGCGTCGTCGCAAGTACATAATGAAATTCTTGCCAACACGGCTAGGCTTGGAATCTTCGGGCTACTCTCAATTTTAGCGATCTATGTCATCCCGATGGTTCTATTCATCAAGGCAACGATGTCGGTTGACCGAGTGAAGGGGGTGGCGGGTGTCATGGGTACCCTATTTGTTTCAGCATATTTCGTACTTGGGCTGACTATCGAAACGTTCAACATCAAGATGTTTGCCACCTACTATGCCCTGACCGTCGCCGCATTGCTCGCGATCACCCGCCACGCGACGTTCAGCAAAGTCTAAGCACCTGTTGACGTACTGTGCCACCTCTGTAAAGCTGGCGGTGGTATAGTAGCGTACATGCGTGCCGCCGATGATTTCAACTTGCGTCATCAGTTTAGAGAGGAGCCAAGAGCGCCGCAAAGTCATACGCGGCAACCTTGATGCCCTCGGAATCCCGTTCCGATTTTTTGATGCGATAGACGGACGTAAGATGACCGCCGATGCGCTCAAGAAAGTGGCGCCGAAGGGGGGCGTCGACTACGGTGGAATGTTGACGCCGGCGGAGGTCGGCTGCGCGCTCAGCCATCTCCTCGCGATCAGGGAGATCGCCGAAGGCAAGGACGAAAACGGTGCTGTATTGGAAGATGATGTTTTGGTGTTACCAGAAGCCCGCAAGTTTTTTGACAAAAAATTCCTGAGTTCACTGCCAGCATTCGACATCCTTCAACTCATGGCCGTCGACTCGAAACAAAAATCGCGTCTCGCGCTCAATGTGGGGAATGTCGACGGGTACCAGATGCGCGCATTGCCGAGGTGCTATTACAGCATGTGCGGACTGATCTACACTCGCGAGGCCGCCCGTTTGATCGACGCTGGCATCACGGAAATTACGGCTCCCATTGACAACATGCTTTTCTGCGATCGCCGTGTAATGGGGCTCCGCATCATTGAAGTTCGCCCCCCGATTCTTAGATACAACACCGATTTGTCGAGCGTCATCGGCACCCGTCGCGGTCCTGATACCTTTTTTAGTAAGGTAGATCGTGAATTTCGTCGTCTTCGTAACTGGATGCGCCGATGGCGCAGTTTCGTCCGCGTATGGGGGCTTTCGAGCATACTACGTCTGCGGCCGAGATGATCCTGACCAGGAGCACCCCCATTGCAACCACACACGAAGAACAGCTGAACACGATCAAAGATTGCGATCGACCAACTTGCCTGATGGGCTCGAATCACGCTTCGCACACGGTCGAATGGCTAACGTAGCGTCCAACTTGGTGCACTCTCTTTCCTCCAATGCCTGACCACCCGCGCGCTTCGCCGGCGCATGCTATTCTGAGCGCCGAAGGAGCGGCCGGCGGGCTGCCGGCGCGCCTTACAAGAGGAGGCTTTTCATGATCCGCAAAGCGAAAGCTGTGTGGCGCGGCACAGGCCGCGCCGGAAACGGCCACCTCTCCACCGATTCCGGTGTCCTCGCAGAGACCCCCTATTCCTTCAAAACTCGCTTCGAGAGCGAGAAGGGCACTAACCCCGAGGAGCTTATCGCCGCCGCACACGCCGGCTGTTTCACCATGGCGCTCGCCTTTCAGCTGCAGGGCGGCGGCTATACGCCGACGGAGCTCGGCACCGAGGCGGCCGTCACTCTGGACCCCGAAGGCCAGGGCTTTCGCATCACCCGCTCAGCCTTGACGCTGCGCGCCACCGTGCCGAACTTGGACGAAGCCACCTTCGCTCGAATGGCCGCGGAAGCCGAGAAGAACTGCCCGGTCTCCAAGCTCCTCAACGCCGAAATCACGCTGGACGCCAAGTTGATGTGAATTGTCCCCGGCAATGAACGAGCTTTGTAGGGTGGGCAAGGGCGCATCGCGCCGAGCGGGGCTGGGAAGCACTCAGCTCAACTCAAGGTGCCAACGTGAAATCTGTTGTTGTGCTGGTGCTTTGCAAGTTTTCGGTTTGGCATTGCGCTGAGACGATTCGATGCGGGGCATCGTAATTGAAGGAAGCCGGGGGAGCGACCCCCGGCCCCTCGGTCTAACAATGGGCGGGCTACTTGATCGCACATTGGGGAGCGACCCCGTGCATCAAGGATCGCGCCTACCCTAGGGTTAGACCAACCCTATCATACGAGAATATCGCGCGGAGGGGAAAACCGCCATCTCAATAAACTCTCGCCATGCGGGTCAGACTCGCAAAGCAAAAGGGCGACCCAAGGGCGCCCTTTCCGGTTACCCCCATCTTCCGACATGCGGGGAGAAGGGAATGATTAGCGAAACAGATAATTGATGCCGATCTTGAGGGTGTCAATATCGACTTTACCCGACGGCACGGTGCCGAACGAGTTCGGGGTGCCAAGCCCGTAATGCAGATACTCGAATTTTGTGCTCCAATTCGGCGCGAAGGACCACTCGACGCCGGCGCCGGCGCTCCACCCCGATAGCCAGCCCTCGCTTGAGAACGGAATGCCACCGAGGTTCCCGGAAATCTTGTTGTGAGCCCATCCGCCGCCGGCCGTACCGTAGAACAGCCAGGTATTGTAGGCGAGCCCGGCACGGCCGCGCAGCGAGGCCAGCGCGTCATTCGTAAACGCCGTCGTAAACGGCATCCCGAACACATTGACGGTCTGCGAGGAGATGTCGCCGCCGGCTATGTCGCCTTCAATGCCGAGCACAAGGGTGCCCGTCTGGATATTATACCCGATCTGGCCGCCGCCAAAGCCGCCCTTGGCGTCAAGACCGCCCGATGTCGACCAGCCATAGCCTCCGAACGCGCCCGCATAGGGACCCGTCCAGGTGAACGGCAAGAACACCGTCGGGGGCGCCTTCACGGGAAGGTCCGCCGCGGCGACCGGGTTGGTCAGCGAAGCGATCGCAATTGATGCAATCCCCAGCCTTCTCATCGGTATCCTCCGCAGGCGGACCATAGTCTAGCACTCAAAAAAACGATAAAGGTTGCAAATTGGCCACACCTGTCGCCGTTATGATTGACCCTCTCACTTTCGACTTTGTTATCTACCGGCGTTATCAACCGGGTCTCTCGGACTCGGTCGCCGCCGTGGCTGCCTCGGCTCCCAAAGGGTGGTAGCCGAATCAGCCCATCGAAGGTACCGCACACAGCCACCGAGATTCCAGCGCCCCCAATACGCACTTCATATTACCGCATCATGCGTGATCCGGCTATCCCCGGGCGCCTGCTCGCGGCCCTGTGTCATTCCATAGTCGCGAGCGACGGCGGCAACGCGCAGGCGATAGTCGCGGAAGATTCCATTGCGGCCTGCCGACTGCGTTGCGCGATGGGCGCCGTGGCGGCGCCACTGCGCGACGGCAGCGTCGTCGCGCCAAAAGGACAAGGAAAGCAGCTTGTCGGGGTCAGCAAGACTCTGGAATCGTTCAACCGAGATAAATCCGTCCACATGCTCCAACTCAACGCGCAGGCGCGCGGCGTGATCCAAGTAGTCGGCTTTGCGGCCGTTGGTCGGCCAAGCCTCGAAGATGACGGCGATCATAGGTTACCCTCCTAGCCTGGATTCCCGAAGGCAGCAAGTTCGCCAGGAGCGATCATGTAGCCCCACCCTCCCCCTTTACCTCTCCGCGTTTGCGAGGAGTGGTCGGAATGAGCGCTTGCATCCGCAGCGCCGTGAAACGCGCGCAGCCGACGTGCGGCCCCGCAACGAATTCGTAACGATCGGATCGTAGGATGTTGCTTCGGACGTGTGGCGTATGGTCCGGCGACAATCTTGTCCTTGGCCCCACACCGCGGGTGGGCCATCGTCCCCCCTCATTTCTGTAGCGATGCGTGGCGCGGATGAACCTCGCGCACCGAGGTCATCAGCCATGGCCACTGAAACGGCCGACATGCTCATCATCGATCGCCTTCACGAGCTTCCGACCTTTTGTGCCTTCGCTTGTCAGGACGATGATCCACCTGTCGTTACCTGGATCGATTTCTGGGCCGTCGAGCCCGGCGGCAGCGGCGAGGCGGACTATCTGCGAGGTCAGCGCTATGCCGACGAGGCCATCTGGCATGTCCGGGCGACCGGCCAGCGTGTTTTTATTGAGTGCGTCCTGGTATTTATCGCAATCAAATTGCGAGAAAACGACCGGCGCGCCGGCGGCCTGGAGTATGGATTTGTCGATCGTATTGCCTGTCATTTTCCGGGCGCGATCGACAACGTACTTGTGCGCTCGTTACGGCGCTGTTCCAAGGCGCTGAACTGATCGCGTCGCCAAATCGTCCACCCGCACCGGCGTCCCGAGCCCGCCTCCGATCGGCCCGGCTGCCGGCGACCGCCCGAATTGCTCCGGCCTTCGCCGAGCGCTGCGGACCGAATCTCGGTTTGTCAGGATTGGCGTGACGTCGACCAGCGATAGAGCACGGCCGGTAAATTGTGTTCCGTGAGGTTCCCGCCATCCGGCCTGACGTTCCACATGGAGGCAGCGAGCTC
>WNFT01008266.1_pt1 | contig 10955 bp, 9 predicted proteins | sample 5400191 | NCBI WGS metagenome assembly WNFT01 (sample SAMN13153359, study PRJNA577476) | soil metagenome | isolation source: 80 cm saprolite under Madrone tree | place: USA:California | collected 2016-06-14
TGACTTTGGGCCTCGGCAGCCTGCCGCCGGAGCGCCTCAAATACGCAAGCGGCCTGTTCAACATGATGCGCAATCTCGGCGGTGCCGTCGGCATCGCCGTGTGCGGCGCGATCCTCAACGCCCGGACCAATTTCCATTTCGATGGCATCGCCTACCATCTGACACCGGCGAACGGCGCGATGACCAGGATGGTCGACGGCATCGCGCAGCGCTACGGCGCGCTGCCGGGCAGCCTCGATGCGGGCCACGTCGCTGCGTTAAAGGAGCTCTGGCACCTCGCCTATCGCGAGGCGTCGACCTTGGCGTTTGCCGACGCGTTTCACGCCATCATGGTCGCCTTCATCGCCGCCACCTTGCTGGTTCCGTTATTGCGCAAGGTCACGCCCGCAAAGGCGCCCGCCGCCGATGCACATTGACCGAACAGACCGGCTGCCGGCTTTGGATGATGCCATGACAATTGGTGCATAGGGATCCCGAGCCTCTGAAGACGTTCGACGTTCCCCTCCTGATAATGCACGGCGACGACGATCAGATCCTTGTAGCGCGGCAAACTGGATAGGAAGGCGTGTTCTCATCCTGTATGTCGCGCAGCAGATCCTGCCAATCGACGGCTCTGCCAGGCTGTCGGCCAAGCTGGTGGTCTATCACCGGCGTGCCGGTGGCCAGTCGCAGTTTTCGGCGCTGCTGGAGCTGGAGCCCAAATCCGACCGTATCCAGAGTGAACCGTGTGACTGTCGTCGAAAAGCCTCTCTCTTATGGCACGTCTCTGACGTTGTACTCGTCGCTCCGAAGGTCCGGTGTGGGGTCGACAGCGGAAGCTCACCCATAACGCTTGACGGCGGCACTTCGATTACGGAAGGGATCGTCACCGCCAGGCCGAGACCCGGACCCAACGGGGAGGGGGCTCGGGGAGCGTCCGCTCGTAGAGCCCGGTCCCGAAGGGAGACGCCCGATGTGGGCCAGGGTGAAAAGCGCTAAGCGGAAGATTAAAAATCTAGGAGAGCATCCCATCCTCGTCGATCCGGACCAGGGTCAGGATCTCGTCGTCGCCGATGCGGATGGTCTGTTCATGGACCTCATATTGCTCGGCATCGAACGGTCGAACCACGCGTCGGCGCCTATGCGCGTACTCGCGGCACCAAATTGCAAGCGGAAATTTCCACGGATCAATCTTGCCTAATTAGGGGCATATAAGCATATATAGAATGGGATCGCGGTTGCCCCAATAGCGACCTCAACAAGGGATGGCACGTCATGCGAGCGGCATCGGCTACGAATGGCCAACGGTGCGAAGAATCTGCGAGAGATAATCGACGCTGCTCGTTTGGTCGTCGACATCGGGACGCTCGACTTCCGATCTGCATAGCGCCTTGTGGCCATAGCGATAGCCAGCATCGGTGCTTGGCTGGCGATCGAAGGGACCCGCTGGGGTGCTAGAAGCCCGCGGCAGCCCGGTTGCTGTGTTTCTGCTTTCGATTACACGCATCGCGCGATCGCCCCCTGCTCGGAGCGCGACCACGCCCACGAACGGTGCTGAGAGTCGCTAGTGGCGCAGCTCACGCGCCTGTCAGGGCAGGGCGTGGTTATGGGGTATTCAGATGGTCAACTTCTTTATCCATCGGCCGATCTTCGCTGCGGCAATCGCTGTCATTATGGTGCTCGCCGGGGGTATTTGCGGCTTTCTGCTGCCGATCTCCCAGTTTCCCGAGATCGCCCCGCCACAGGTCGTCGTAACCGCTAGTTATCCCGGCGCGAGCGGGCAGGTGGTCGCCGACACGGTGACAACGCCACTCGAGCAACAGATCAACGGCGTTACCGGCATGACCTACATGGCGTCGACGAGTTCGAACGACGGCTCGTCCACCATAACTTGGATATCGCGGCAGTCGACGTGCAGAACCGCGTTTCACAAGCGGCGGCTTCCCTGCCGCCTATCGTGAACCAGGGCGGGATCACCATCAGAAAACAGAATCCTGGCTTCGTTCTTCTGGTGAACCTGTTTTCGCCGGACAACTCCGTCGATCCCATCTCTCTTAGCAACTACGCCTACACCCAGATCATCGACCCGTTGAAACGCTTGCCCGGTGTCGGCGACGTCGTGGTCCGTGGCGAGCGACGCTATTCGATGCGAATTTGGCTCGACCCAGACAAGCTCGCGAGTTTGGGCATTACCGCTGTCGATGTGCAGAACGCCCTCGCAGAACAGAATGTGCAGGTTGCGGCAGGCAAGATCGGCCAATCGCCGGCACCCCCTGGTACGCCGTTCGAGATGCAAGTCAGCGCTCTCGGCCGCCTAAGCGACACGTCGCAGTTTGGTGAGATTGTTGTGCGCGTGGACCCAGCGGCGGGATCGATCGTACGCCTGCGGGATGTAGCCCGCATTGAATTGGGCGCACTGCAATACACATCAACGGCCTTTTGGGACGATAAGCCGACAATCGCGCTCCCGATCTACCAGACGCCAGGGTCAAACTCGCTGAGTCTGCAGCGCAACGTCCAGAAGAAGATGGAGGAATTGTCGCGGCGATTTCCCGCCGGAATCGACTACGCGATGCACTATGACACGACCCGATTTGTCGCGGCGGCGATGCACGATGTGCTGCTCACGCTCGGCGAGGCTCTCATGCTCGTCGTGCTGGTGGTGTTCGTCTTCCTGCAGAGTTGGCGCACCACCCTCATACCGGTCATCGCCATCCCGGTCTCGTTGATTGCAACCTTAGTGATCATGGAGGTTCTGGGTTTCTCGCTGAATATGCTCAGCATGCTCGGCATGGTGTTGGCAATTGGCCTCGTGGTCGATGACGCGATTGTCGTCGTCGAGAATGTCGAACGCCAACTCGAAGCCGGCCTAAAACCTCTCGAAGCAACGCGTAAGGCTATGAGCGAGGTCACTGGGCCTATCATTGCCACGACCGCCGTTTTGATGGCCGTGTTCATTCCCGTCGCCTTTATCCCCGGCGTGACCGGACGCCTCTACAATCAGTTTGCGCTGACGGTTGCCATTTCGGTCGGAATATCGGCGTTCAACTCGCTGACCCTCAGTCCCGCGTTGAGCGCCGCCTTCTTGCGTCCCCGGCCCCACGCCCAGTTTGTCTTGTTTCGCTGGTTTAATGCTGGATTTTATCGGCTGTCACACGCTTATGCGGAAAGCGTCCGCAGGTTCATACGGCTTCGCTGGGCTCTCCTTGCCCTGTTCGTCGCCGGCGGCATCGGCACTTACGTGGCTGGGGCACATATCCCGTCGACTTTTCTGCCCGTAGAAGACCAGGGCTATTTCTTTGCAGTAATTCAACTACCCGACGGCGCCTCGCTCCAGCGGACGGACGAGGTGGCGATGAAAGTGCGCCAAATCATTCAGGGCACGCCCGGCGTCGAGACCGTGGGTTTCATCACTGGTCTCAACTTCCTGACGGGAGCAGCGCAGTCGAACGCAGCGTTCGAATTCGGGGTTCTAAAGCCTTGGGACGAGCGTGGGTCCGATCAGATCGCTTCGAAGATTGTCGCGGATGTCCGCGCACGGCTTCGTCAAGTGCCGGAGGCGATCGTGCTCAGCTTCGATCCGCCTTCTATCCGCGGACTCGGAGCAACCGGTGGCTTCGAGTTCCAGGTAGAAGATCTAGCCGGACGTGGAAGCTTTGCTCTGAATGATGCGGTGCAAGGGCTGATCGCCGAGGCGCGCAAGCAACCGGAGCTGAGTCCGCAACAGATCTTCTCGTCGTTCTCAACGTCAACGCCGCAATTCTTCTTCGATCTTGATCGCAATAAGGCAAAACTGCTGGGGCTAAACCTGCCGGATGTGTTCAATAGCCTGCAAATCTATCTGGGATCGCTTTATATTAATGATTTCAACCTATTCGGCCGCACCTTCCGAGTGACTTTACAGGCCGACCGGGACAGCCGCGCTTCCGCGAGCGATATCACCCGACTCTATGTCCGCAATGCTTCCGGCGGCGTGGTGCCACTCTCAACGCTTGGTAACCTAAAGCCGATCGTGGGTCCTGAGACCGTTCCCCACTACAATGGCTATCCGTCCGCCTTGATTAATGGTGCAGCGGCGCCCGGCTTTTCTACCGGCCAGGCGATCGCAGCGATGGAGCGCGCTGCTGGGGCGGCTTTGCCGAGAGACTTCGCGTTCGAATGGACGGGCATCACCTTTCAGGAGCTGAAGACCGGCTCACTTGCGACGGTCATCTTCGCGTTGGCGACCATCTTCGTTTTCCTTGTCCTGGCGGCCCAGTACGAGAGCTGGACTATGCCGTTCATGGTGCTACTCGCCGTGCCCTTGGCGCTTTTCGGCGCAGTTAGCGCGCTTTGGCTGCGCAGGATGCAGATCGACGTCTACTCCCAGATTGGCTTCGTCATGTTGATCGGTCTTGCGGCCAAGAATGCCATCCTGATCGTAGAGTTCGCCAGACGTCGGCGCGAAGAAGGCGACGGCATCGTCGAGGCGGCGATGGAAGCAGGACGTCTTCGTCTTCGCCCAATCCTGATGACGGCATTCGCATTTATTCTTGGCGTCGTGCCGCTGATGGTTGCGACCGGTGCGGGAGCGGCAAGCCGGCACTCGATTGGGACGACCGTCTTCGGCGGCATGCTCACCGCTACGGTCCTCACGCTCATTTTCGTTCCGGTTTTCTACGCCATCATCGAGCGGCTTCGCACGGCCAGGATAGCCGCCCAGGCTGAGCCGACTACTGAGACCGGTGTCAGCAGCGCCCGCGCTCAGGCGGCAGAATAGTTCGGAGGATCACCCCATGCGTGGACTGAAACTCGGCCTCGGCACACTCGCTTTGATCTCCGTGACCGCCGGTTCCTTCTTCATGATCGACCCTTTTTCAACGCACAGTATCGGAGCACCCGTTCCCGGTTCAGCAAGCGCTATACCGGTCCCCGTTACCCCAGTCGTCAAACGGACGATTCCGATCTATCTTGACTATTCCGCGCGCACAGAAGCGATCCGGAATGTCACGTTGCTGGCCAAGGCGACCGGCTACGTACAGAAACAGCACGTGCCCGACGGCGCGGACGTCCGCGAGGACGATCTTCTCTACAGCCTTAATCCACTGGATTACCAGGCGGTGCTCGATCAAGCGAAAGCGCAAGCCCAGCGCGACGCGGCCGCCCTCGAATATGCGCGCGCAAACCTAGGTCGCGGCACGGAACTGATCAGAAGCGGTTTCCTGCCCAAAGACACGCTGGATCAGCGGGCGAGCACGGCGACCCAGGCGGAAGCGGCGCTAGCGATGGACCGAGCCGCGATTCGTGTCGCTGAGCTCAATCTACGGTACACGGAAATTCGTGCACCGTTCGCCGGACGCCTCGGCCGCAACCAGGCATCGGTTGGCACCCTGATTACCACCGGGGGAACGCCTCTTAACACGCTCGTGCAACTCGATCCGATCTACGTCAGCTTCAATCCCAGCGAAACGGATATGGCGGCGATTGATAGAGCTCGCGCGGCCGGTCCTATCGAGGCAGAGGTGTACCTGCCCTCAGAAGCGCAGGTTCGACACAAGGGCGAACTCACCTTCATCAACAACGTCGTTGACCGCGCAACGGGCACAATTAGTGCTCGCGCTACGATTGCTAACGCCGACTTCGCGCTGCTTCCCGGTCAGTATGTCCGCGTTCGACTGCACGTTGGAAGGCTGTCTGATACCCTTATGGTTCCGCAGGCGGCGGTCGGATCGAGCCAGCTCGGCAAATACCTCTATGTCGTTGGCGAAGGTAACAAGGTCGAACAGCGCATAGTATCGCTCGGTCCCAGCGACGGCGATGCCGTGTCTGCTCTCTCGGGCGTCGCGGTCGGCGATCGCGTCATTACAGGCAATTTGCAAAGGGTCGGACCTGGCTCGCTAGTTCAGCCGACGGCTCCAAAGACGGCATCTGGCTCCTAAGCTTAGCCGCGGCCCATCAAACGGCCGCGGCTACAGCGCGAGCTCACGCCCCACGCATGGCTACGCGGCTTCAGCACAACAGGTCAACTTTTCCAGCGGGAGGTGGCGCGTTCGCCGGGTGCGATCTCGGCTTCTGACTTCATTTCTACCTTGGCCATGTGGTTGTAGCGTTGCGCGGCAAACCAAACGGCGTAGTCGCCGAGCGTGATCGGCGGGTATTTGGCGGGCTTCCCCGCCGACTGGCAGGACGGTAGGCACTCGATGACGGTGTCGTGCTTCGGGTCGAAGAAGAAGGGAATGGCGTAGCGCAGTATCCCCGAATATTGCGTACACGGTGTGGTGTCGACAGGAACCGTTCGTTCGTCCAGCGGTGCAGGATGTCGCCGCCATTCACCACAAAGGCGCCCTCAACATGCGGCGCGTCCATCCATTCGCCGTTCGGCAGTTGGATCGACAGGCCCTCCGCCTTTTTGGGCGGCAGCAGCGTCATAAACCCGGCGTCGGTGTGCGGCAGAATGTTCGCCACACTGTCGTCATCGGCATCGATCAGCGGATAGCGAGACTGGCGCAGGACCATGTGCGGCTTGGCGAAGGACGCGTCGAGATGAATCCTGCGGCAGATCGAGCGCCAGCGCGTAAAGCGGCACCAGCTTCTTGCAGAGTTCCTCGAGCGTCGACATGTAGGTCAGCGTCTGCTCGCGAAATCCGTTCGCGCTGATCATCGCGCCCGACCGGTGCCGCTCTCTTAGGAAGCACGCCGGGCAAACATCACGACTCTGCGGGGACAGACGACAAGTATCCATACCGTTTAACCCAGCGCCTCCACCTAGCGCTTACATCATCGCTAAGTTGGTCGTTCTTTCGGATGGCCTGCTGAGGTCGGCGTCGGAGCTTGCCCGATGCTCGGGGAACTACATCCCGTTTGCTGCCGTCTGGTGCCCCTAGTGAAGCGGCCGGTCTTGAAACGAACCCCAGGCGCGTTGAAAAAGCATGGGTAGCTCCTTCCGCTTGGGAAGGAGCGATGACGGCGATGAACTCGCGAACGGGTAATGCTGGTCCACTGCTGTCCGGAGGACGTGGGCAAGAACCGCAAACCCCAGCATTTGCCCCGAAGGAGCAAGATCTGTTGCATCCAAACGGAAGGCGGAGGGTGTCGCAAGCCCTCGACCAGATTGTGCGCGCCAGCGAAGTGCGGCGAGCGCCTCCGCGCCAGTACCAGCTTTTGAGCGACCAAACGCCAAGGTGTCGAGCGCAGAGCTGAGGGCGGAACGAGAATGGTCCTGACCATGCAGTACGTGCTCGAACGAGGCGTCGATCGACCGGATCCCTTGCTCGATCTCCTGATACGCATCTTCATGAGTCAGGGCGATCGATACGAGGGCGAAGAGCGCATCGCCGATCTTGATGGCGTGATCCGCCGACGACAGATAGCGGAAGTATGAGTCGATTACATTTGGGCCGAAAGTGGCAGCCGTCTTGGCGGCTGCTGCAGCAAGCCAAACGTTTCGCTCTCGGAAAAGCACGGTCGTCGGCGTCCAATTGATCCATTCAAAGGACTTGGCCATGTCGAAAAGCCAGCTTGACGTCCCGGCGGAGCTGAACGCCAGCATCAAATGAGCCATCGTGTGGATCAGAGCGTAATACAGCTCGAGAACAGTACCGCCCGTGGCCTGCGCCCCGGCCTCTCGACGCGCGGCGTCTCGCCAGGTGTCAAGCTCGGCTGTCGCGTGGGTATAAAATAGGTATGCCGAGCGCTCGATCAGGGGCATCCATGGTCGGAACCGCGCAAACTCGGTACGCGATGGAAGGTAGTTCGGCCGGAAAATTGGCCGGACAATCTGTTGGGCACGTGCGACGGCCAGCGGCTCGGTCTGGCGGATTAGCTGGCCAATCTGCGCGTCAGCCTGGATGAGAACATCCAGTCGAATTGCACTCGCTAGCTCGCTTCCTCGCCGGGCTTCGATGTGTCCATCGGGCGCAAGCTCGACGCCGCCCCCCGTCGGAAAGCCGACCAAGATCGGTCGCTCGGCCGAAGCGTCGGCGAACCTCCTAATCGCCCGTCTGAGATCGGCGCCTTCCGCGAGTTTGAGCGCCATCGCGATGTCGGCGACGATCTCCTGCATATTGGCGGCGGCGGTGATGGTGAACTCCTTCGCAGTGGACACCTAAAAGGGCCGCGTCCGGCCCGAGATTGGTCAGGACCAAGGGAACCATGCGATCGAGCGGCACCTCCGGCGGACCCAGATCCCTAGCCCCGGCGGATTGGCCGTGAGCCGCGGCCTAGGGGTAGGGCAGACCACTGGGCTACCTGCATTCGTCTACGCGGGTTGAGCGTCGAGTTTTCTGCTTTTTCGGACGGAAATGATGAGGAGCGCCGCGATAAGACAGACCAGGCCTGATGCGAAAAACGCCGGCAGGTAACTTCCAATTTCCGTGCGGGTCAGACCCGCACCGTATGCTGCAGCGGCCGCGCCGAGTTGATGACCGGCAAAGATCCAACCAAAAACTACGTTGGCCTTGGCGCGTCCGAAGCGCTCAATCGTGAGTCTCAGCGTGGGCGGCACCGTCGCGATCCAGTCGAGCCCGTAAAATATGGCGAAGAATGACAGACCGAATAGCGTGAAGTTGGTGAACGGAAGATAGAGAAGCGAGAGGCCGCGTAATCCGTAATACCAGAAGAGTAGCCAGCGGTTGTCAAAGCGATCGGACAACCAGCCGGATCCAATGGTGCCGAACACATCGAAGATGCCCATCATGGCAAGAATGCCTGCAGCCGCGACCGGCACGATCCCGAAATCCCCGCAAAGCGGCACGAAATGCGTTTGAATCAGCCCGTTGGTGCTTGCTCCACAGATAAAAAAAGTCAGGAACAGGATCCAAAAAACCGGGACTGTTGCAGCCTCTTTCAGGACATTGACCGGTATGGAGAGAAGCGACCAAAAGGGAGGTTGGGGCTGTATCGGCGCCTTGTCTGGCGGTACATCGGTCTCTCCATACGGCGCCAGTCCAACATCAGCCGGATTGTTTCGCATGAAGAGCAGTACGACCACGATGGCGGCGACTATGGCGACGCAGGCGATGAGAATCGTCGCCCGCCAGCCATAACTCTGGGTGATTTTCGCCAGGGCAGGCAAGAAGATGAGCTGTCCCGTGGCACTACTCGCGGACAAGAGGCCGGTGACCAACCCCCGGCGCTGGACGAACCAGCGGGTGGCGATGGTTGCACTCAAAACTAGCCCGGTGAGGCCGGTCCCGATGCCCGTGAGCAACCCCCAGAAGATGAACAGCTGCCACACCGTGTTGATAAACAGAGACCCGACCAGGCCGGACAGGATGATGAGCAGCGCGATGGTGACCATCCGGCGAACGCCGAACCGGTTCATCATGGCGGCCGCGAAGGGACCGAGCAGGCCGAATAACGCAAGGCGCATCCCGAAGGCCGACGACACGTCCGAAGCCTTCCAGCCGAACTCCTGTTCCAGCGGCACAAGTAAAATTCCCGCAGTTCCGAGCGTACCCGCCGTAATGACCGACGTCATGAAGGTCACCGCGACGATGATCCACGCGTAGTGCACTCGTGCGGAAAGGGACTTATTTGCGAGTGACATCGACATGCGTCTTTACCCCCGAACAGCGAATTGGGCGAAAGCGACAAATACGGGTGCTGTCCGGTGCGTATAAGGCCGGGTCTGCTGAGCGGTGCGTTTCGCCTCCGTATGCGCGGCCGCGCATACGCTGAACCAGCGGATCCCGCCGGAAGACGGACGCCGGTCCAGGCGAAACGCTCGCACACCCTCGAAATAGCTCACGTAAGGTCCGATCTCAAAGGTTACTAAAGACATTTAAGGGCATATAAGCGTATTTGCAAGCGCCTCGTCGTTTCGGCGGGCCAGGATATCAATTGGCGCCTCGTAGCCTCGTTGCTCGTATATCGAAGAAGATGGGCGACGGGCGCCCCATGTCGTCGCTTCGAATGGGATTGCGCAGCTTCAAAATAGGCGCATATAAGTATATATGGTCATGAGGTGGAGAGGCCTGGAAGGGTTCCAGGCCACAGGCGTTACCGTCCGGTTTGCAAAGGCCGCCCGGCGCCAGTGTCGACGCCTGGTCGCGCGTTCCTGGACGTTGTCACGGTGGCGCTACAGGCGACATGGACTCGAGTTACAGGGCAGGGCGGCCGAACCGGTCTGGTACTTCGCCTACGGCTCCAACATGCATGACAGTGCCTTTCGCGAGCGCCGGCGGATGCGCCCGCTGGAATGGCGCGTTGGACGGCTGGGCGGCCATCGGCTGCGCTTTAATCTCGTTGGCATGCCGAAAGGCCGGTCAGCTCCGGCGAACATTTGCGTCGATAACGGCGAGGAAGTCTGGGGTGTGCTCTACCGGATTACCCGAAGACAGATGGTTTGGCTGAATCTGAGCGAAGGGATTCCGGGCGGAATGTACCAGCCGACCTGGGTCCGCGCGGAAGACCGCGACGGCAACGCCATCGATGCGATGACGTATGTCGCTTCCGGCCATGCGGTCGATGGCCGCCCGTCGGTTCGATACATCCGCTTATTAAGGGAGGGCGCCCGGGCACACGGCCTGCCAGCGCCGTGGCTCAAATTGCTCGATAGCGTGGTCCCTGCCGAGTGAAGGTTTCGAACAAGTATCCAGAAGGCGGGAGTTGTCGAGCGGCCGCGACCGAGCCGCAAGGAGCCTTGATGATGAGCACGCTGAAGGGAAGCTGCCTCTGCGGAGCCGTGTAGTACGAACTCGACGAGCCCAGTACCGCCTGGCGCAAGGAGCAGGTTTTGACAGATACAGGCATATGAGCATATAGTCCGCCTCAAGGCTTTCGGTGGGTCGTGTGCATCAATCTGACGATCAGCTCACTAAACGGCTCGCTACGATCTCTCCCGTTGCCGATACACACCTCGTCCGCATGAGCGCCATCGTCCGGCAACTCGCGGGATTGCAGCAGCAGCTGTTTGATCTCGGCTATCCGAACGCGGGGGCGAGGCTTGCCGTAGTTGCCGAGCAGATCGGGCGAGACGTCGTCGATCGGCTGCATGA
>WNFT01023178.1_pt1 | contig 10955 bp, 10 predicted proteins | sample 5400191 | NCBI WGS metagenome assembly WNFT01 (sample SAMN13153359, study PRJNA577476) | soil metagenome | isolation source: 80 cm saprolite under Madrone tree | place: USA:California | collected 2016-06-14
CATCGATCTGCGCGTGCGCGGAATAATGAATAGCCGCAGGATGCTTCTGCACGATCGGCATTTGGATTTGGAAGAATGGCGTGCCCAGTTGGAAGCCTGTGATGCTGAGGCGGACATAGCGCGGTTTGTGGAACACATTCACCCGGGTCATCTTCCTCACGCAGTCATCGTTGACGCGACTGCCAGTGCCGAATTGCCGCGCCAGTATGAATCGTGGCTCAAGAGGGGACTCAACATCGTCACGCCCAACAAGAAAGGAAATGCGGGACCGCTTAATGAGTATCTAAAACTGCGCGACGCCGTGCGTGAGTCCGGCCGATATTTTCTTTACGAAACAAACGTCGGCGCGGGTTTGCCGATCATTCACACGCTCCGCAATTTGCTCGACACCGGCGACACGATAATTCGCATCGAAGGAATTCTTTCCGGCACGCTTTCGTACCTCTTCAACTCGCTTGACGGTACCCAACCCTTCTCCGCAATCGTGCGCGCGGCGCATGATCAGGGATTCACTGAGCCCGATCCTCGCGACGATCTTTCGGGAATGGACGTCGCCCGCAAACTGATTATCCTGGCTCGTGAGATCGGTCTCGAGATCGATTTGGATGACGTACGCGTCGAGAGTCTGGTGCCAGAACACCTTCGCGGATCGAGCCCCGAAGAATTTCTCGATGGTCTTGAAGAGCACGATCAGGCGATCTCCGAATTAGTGCGCGAGGCGCAAGCGCGGCGGCACGTTCTGCGCTACGTTGGCGCCATCGAGGCCAATGGAGGCGTGTCAGCCAGTCTGCGAACCTTTCCTGCCGATCATGTCTTCGCGAATCTTACGGGCGGCGACAACATCGTGAGCTTTCAAACTGCGCGCTACAACACTCAACCTCTGATCGTCAGAGGTCCCGGCGCGGGTCCCGAGGTCACCGCGGCGGGAGTGTTTTCGGACTTGCTGAGACTGGCTTCGTTGCTGGGGGCGCCGCTATGAACGCCGCCACCGCGTTTGCTCCCGCTACCGTATCGAACGTCGCTGTTGGTTTCGATATTCTCGGATTTGCCATCGAAGGTGTCGGCGATCTGGTAACAGTCTTGAAAATCGAACGGCCCGACGTTTTGATTGCCGAGATCGTCGACAGTACCGGGAGCCTGAGCAACTTGGAACTGCCCTCCGACCCGAAGCAAAACGCCGCTACGGCCGGCCTCGCCAAACTGCGCGCCGATCTTAAATTGGAGTTCGGCTTTGAGGTGAGGCTTCGCAAAGGCATTGCGATCGGATCGGGCATGGGTGGCTCTGCAGCTTCAGCGGTGGGCGCCGTTGTGGCCGCGAATGAGCTGCTGCCTGATCGCTTATCCAAAGAGGAATTGGTGAAATACGCGCTCGCGGGCGAGGTAGTAGCGAGCGGCTCGGCGCATGCAGATAACCTTGCGCCATGTCTCTTCGGTGGATTGACGCTGGTAATCGGGATCGACCCCGTGCGAGTAGTTTCGATTCCAGTGCCCAAAGAAATTCTCACCGTGCTGGTCCATCCACGTCATCGGATTGAAACTCGGAGGGCGCGGGACATACTCAAGACCGAAGTGACGCTCGCCGACCACGTGCGACAGTCGGCGCATCTGGGCGGTTTCATTGCCGGCTGTTACTCGAACGATCTTGACTTAATTAAAGAATCGTTTCGCGATGTGCTCATCGAGTCCCAGCGCGCTGCTCTAATCCCTGCTTTGGCCGAAGTGAGAGAAGCCGCGTTAAGAAATGGCGCTCTCGGGGCATCGATTTCCGGTTCTGGGCCGAGCGTATTCGCGTGGGCCACGTCTTGGGAAACGGCATCCAAAGTCCGCGACGCGATGCTGCAAGCATATCAAACTAAAGGCTTGGCCGAAGTCGATTCGTGGATTTCGCCGGTCAGCACGCAGGGAGCCAGAATCGTCGCATGAGATTTCGCAGCACTCGCTCATCGTCACAATCTCTCACGCTCTCTGAAGCAATAGGCCAGAGCATCGCTCCCGATGGCGGACTCTACGTACCGGCGATCTTTCCAACTTTCAACGCTGAAGATTTTGCCGGCGTGAACGCGTGGAACGAAATCGGCAAGCGCCTGCTTGAACCATTTTTTCGCGACGATAATCTGCACGCTCATCTATCGGACATCTGTGACGAAGCCTTCAACTTTCCGATCACGCTGAGGTTTCTCAATAATGACACGGCAGTGCTGGAGCTTTTCCACGGGCCGACCGCCGCGTTCAAAGATGTGGGCGCGCGCTTTCTCGCGGCGTGCGTCGCGCGCATGCCGGGACGACGAACGATTATTGTGGCAACTTCGGGAGATACCGGCGGCGCGGTCGCTGCCGCTTTCGCTGAACGTAGCAACGTGGAAGTTGTCATTCTTTTTCCCAAGGGAAAGATTTCGACCCGCCAACAGCAACAACTAACCTGCTGGGGCGATAGCGTGCGCGCCTTTGCCGTGCGCGGCGTTTTCGATGATTGTCAGCGCATCGTCAAAACTGCATTGGCCGATCGAGAATGGTCCGGGCGACGCGGCATGTTATCGGCCAATAGTATCAACCTCGGCCGACTGCTGCCGCAGACCGTTTATTATGCGGCGTCGAGTCTCTGGTACTTTCGACAATGCGACACGCGACCGGGATACATCATTCCCACTGGCAATCTTGGCAACGCAGTTGCAGCCTTCTGGACCAAGGCGATGGGTTTGCCAATCCGCGAGATCGTCTTGGCCACAAACCGGAACCGCACCCTGCCTGATTATTTCGAAACTGGCGACTGGTCACCGCAGCCGACCGTCGCCACGCTGGCGAATGCAATGGATGTCGGCAATCCGAGCAACTTCGAGCGACTACAGAATCTGTATTCACTTGCCCAGATCCGCCAGATCGCGCGTGCCTTTTCAGTTACTGACGAAGAGATCTCACAAACAATTGCAGCCGGCATCGATCGTTGGGAGCAGATCTGGTGCCCACACACAGCCACCGCAGTTCACGTCCGCGAACGTTTAGCTGAACCGGATTGGATCATCACCGCCACGGCCCATCCCGCGAAGTTTGATTCAATCGTCGAACCGCTAATCAAGATCTCAGTGCCTACGCCGCTTTCATTGGCTGCGGTGCTCGAACGCCCTTCGCGTTTTGAAGAGATTGAGCCGACGTTTGCAGCGTTAGCCCAGGCGCTGTCGTGACCGCAGGCGCAACTGTTTCCGAGGAAGCCAGTCTTCTTTTTAACACCTGAAAAAGGTAACACCAGGCGGCGAACTAGGGAGTTACCTCTATTACGGAACGCCGAAGGACACTATTCGAATGGAGGAAGAAATCATGAACCGCAACCGCAGATTCAACCAAACACCGCTCAAGAGAAGAAGTTGGCGAAAGTACGGCGCGTGTGTAGTTGTGATGATCAATTTCGCCCTGTCTTATTCGTGTTTCGCTCGACACGCGGTGATTGCATCAAGTGGGCAGCAAATGACAAACGGGCAGCGTCAGCGGAACTCAAACAGCCCATACGAAACTATTTATTACAAGAGCGGCGACCTGAACATTGAAGCTTACTTCTACAAGCCGCAGGGCAATGGCCCGTTTCCGCTGGTCATCTACAATCACGGTTCGCGTGCCGGCTCTGAGGGCGTCGAGAAATCGATGCAATTTATCGCGGCCATTCTGGTGCCGCAGGGTTATGCCGTGCTGGTACCTGAGCGCAGAGGTTATGGCAAGTCAGACGGTCAAACGTACGGCGAAGAGGTCGGCAACGACCGCGGCGATAAGATGATGCAGCGTTTTCACGAAGAAGCGGGCGACGTGTTGGCCGGCCTCGAATATCTTAAAAGGAAAGAAGCGGAAACGAATTTCGGCCGGATCAAACCGGGGGCGACTCTAATCCCGATTGATTTCAAACGCGTCGCGCTAATGGGCTGGTCACACGGCGGCGTTGTTTCGCTCCTCGCCGCGAGCAAACAACATGAGTTTGTTGCCTTAGTCAATCAAGCCGGCGGCGCGCTAACCTGGAATTCCAGCCCGACGCTTCAACGCGAGCTGCCCGCGGCTGCCCGCAAGATCAAGGTTCCGGCGCTCTGCATGGATTCTGAAAACGACGCGACGACAAACGCAGTGAAGACGGTCGGTGAAGCAATCAAAGCATCGGGTGAGTGGGAAAAGACCATCATCTATCCCGCATTCACACCGACCAGCAATCCCAGCAACGTTGCGCCCGGGCATTTGATCTTCGCTCAGGGAGTCTCGATTTGGCAGGACGATCTACTCGAGTTTCTGAGGGCACGTTTGGGAGCGAGATAATCCCCCTCAAACCACATTGTTGTCGCCATCGCGCGTCATCTTTTCCTAGTATTCCAAATAAATGCACGTCACACGGGCCGTCGCTGCGCTGTTAAGATAAGCAACGCGCTCGGTTACCGGAAATTGCTTGCGACTTTCGCCCCGGTTGATCTCAAAAGCAAGTAGGCTGAGAATTGAGAGACTATCTCATCACCTTAATCGCGCGGCCCATGAAGTTGTAGTGCCAAGACGCGCACGTAGCGTGGAAAGTCGGCATCAGTTATGAAAATCGACAGTTCTCGCCTAACGGCAACAGCGCAGATAAGAAAATCAATGGTCGAGCCTTGAATTCCTTTAGTGCGGCATTTGTTGTAGAACTGGGCGGCTTGCTCGAAGTCCTCTGTTTCCAAAGCCAGGTCGGGGAAGGCTCGAAGGTGCTCGCGCAAGGTCGCAAACTGTTTCGCCTCTCGTACGCCGGACAAGAGCTCTTGCCGCATCGGGCCAACGATTACCACCCGCCCTTCACGGATTAGCTCGGCGAGTTCTTCAGCATAAGGATGCCCAGACTGAGACACGCGCCGCAAGGCGAGAGACCAGACGCTTGTGTCAACAAGGACGTTCACGATCTCCTGCGATCACGCTTGTAATCGGACTTCGAGTCAATGTCGATCTTGCCAAAAAGTTTGAGAATGCGAGCCTGCTTGCGCCGGTGAATGTATTCGCGCAGCGCTTCGGTCACTGCCGCCTTCTTCGTCTTATGGCCGCTGAGCTTAACCGCTTGCTCGATTAATCGATCGTCAATTGCCAGGTTAGTCGCCATGTGTAAGAGTTTACACAGACCTGGGTGTAGTGATAAATCCAACCTAAAAGCAAAAGGCTCCAGCGTTTCCCCTGGAGCCTTTTGACGTTACTCACTGAACGATTGCTGTTCAGCTATTTTCCGGTATTGACGAACTGGGTGCAGGCGCCCTGGTTCTTGAACGGGCGCGCGGCGTGTCGAAGTCTCTCCAGCCGCTGGCGTCGCCGACGACCCTGCGAAGTGATAACGCCGAAGAGGTCGGAGCAAGATGTTGGGGCAGTTACTTCCCTACAGCCGCCAGGTATGCCTTTCGGTATGCCTCATATGCCTCTTTGAAATTGCCGGCAGCCTTTTGCGCGTCGCCTTGAGCCAACCACTTATTGGCGTCAGCGGTGTGCTTACCTGCAAGCTTGGCAATAGTGTCGACCACAATGCTACGAACCAATTCCAGATAGCCGCCATTGGCGCTGGGCGTGATGTAAAGTCCGACGAAATGATCACCACCCTCGTCGGCCAGGTTGGCTTCAATCTGAGTTCGCAAGATCAAGTCTCGCAGTTCATTCTTGCCCGCGTTCGTGTTGTTATTAATCGCGGTCTGGCTATTAGCGATGGCCGTCAGAATCGTCGTCGTGTTGGTGTTATCATTGTTAACAATCGCCGTCTTGTTGGTGTTGTCGTTGAACAATCGCCGTCTTGTTGGTGTTGTCGTTGTCGATAATAGCCGTCTTATTGGTGTTGTCGTTGGCGACGCTATTTTCCAGGTCAGTGTGGATGTGCCCAAGACGACTAAAATTGGCATCAACTGTTCGTCCGGTGTAATCCAAGTCACAGGCGGTGAGTTTGGCGCGCACGGCCAGAGCCGCATAGTAAACGACATCGGCAGCGATGCAAGCTGAACTCGTATTGCCTCCTTCGCCAGCGACAACCAGGACCTGGTTGCAACCTCTGCTAAGGCCAGCGCGGATCCCCGCGGCGGTTAGGAAGATCGCATCAGCCGCAGTGGTTACGGCAAACGATACGCGACCAGTACCGACACCAGGTATCGCATTGCACACGGCATCCGGGCCCGCCCGATCGGGCAAACCCGCAGATTCGATTTGCACCATCCCACTTGACTGTTGCAGTTTCGACCGTTGCTTTTCCTGGCGAATGGATTCCAATGCCGGTCTGTACTGCTCAAGGGCGGCGCGCGCTTCTCCAAAACGGGCGTTCATTTCGGCCGGATTCAACGTCGCTCGAAGTGTGTACAACTGCTGCGGGCTATACTGCTCAAACTGTTTTCTGGCGGCGTCGAGCTTACGGCCGAGTTCAGGATTGTCGGGCAAAAGCAGATCAGAATACTCCTTGACAGTGTCCACAAATTCGAGCAGCATGCTGCGCAATTGTTCGAGTTCTTCCGGTGGGTACTGCTTCTCAACCTGTCTGCCCGGGGGCGTTTGGAAAAGCGAAGGCGCAGTTTGCCTCTGGTCCGCGCCGGGATTGTTGTTAGGGGTGTTCCTCGCCTCGTGCAGCGCACATTCGGCTGCATCGTACGTGGCGTCGTTTGTCTCAGCTAACGAGTTAACAGTGAGAGTCCCGGCCGCGTGCGCGGGCTGAAGCGACCAGAGAAGTGTCGCGGTAGCAATCAGCACGGTGAGCACAATTACTGACCGCACCAGAATGAGAGAGTTGGTTTTCGAGGGAATTACTTTCATAGACACACTTTGCTCCTTTGATTGAAAATGGCTGTCAAGGCATCATCGGTGCCGACAGCGGATGGACTGAAGGTGAAACGGGCGCTCGATAAACGCGTCCCTTTGCCGAGGACAAGACGCACTACCATGCTTGAGCAATGCTCTTCTGATAAACCGTCTCTTAATTCGTCAACGCAGAAAAAGCCGGGCCCCGCTCACAGGGCTCGCGATTCGATAAGACTTTCCCAAGTCGATAAAGCCGATTCTTAACAATTCTGAAAAGTCAGAATTGTCGGGAGATTCCAGTTACTTATTGGATGGCTCGGAGTCTACGCGAAGCGAGCAAGCAACATGAGTTTGTTGCCTTAGTCAATCAAGCTGGCGGCGCGCTAACCTGGGATTCCAGCCCGACGCTGCAACGCGAACTGCCTGCGGCTGCCCGCAAGATCAAAGTTGCCGCGCTTTGTATGGACTCAGAAAACGATGCCACGATCGCCCACAAATATTATTTCGCGCTTTCAGCACTCTCAATGTAATTGGAACCGTTGACCTGGGGCGTTGCCCAGGCCATTGCATTGCGCGCCCTTCGGCGCTTAAGCTTAGCTTGGACTCAAGAGAAGAAATGAAGGCGAGTTACGACTTTTCAGATGGAGTAAAGAATCCGTATATTCAGCGTGTCAAGAGGCGGGAAGATATGGGAAGAATCGTTGCTTCAGTAAAGATTGATAACGTCTCGGATGATTCAAAAAGCCTGCGCTGTGATGCGCTCGTTGATACCGGCGCGTCTTTCATGGTGTTGCCATTTGCCTGGCGAGATCGACTCGGAGCGCTGGAGACTATGACCGAGGTCGAGATGGAAACGGCCACTCAGGAAACAATTAAGGGCGAGGTTTGTGGGCCAGTCCGGATTCAGATCGAAGGTTTCCGTCCCATTCACACTGAGGTTTCGTTTGTAGACATGAAGCCCCAAGATGGCGAGTACGAACCTCTGATCGGATACCTTGTGTTGGAGCAGAGCCAAGCCGGCGTCGACATCCTCGGCCATCGCCTAGTTCATATCAAGCACATGGATTTGAAATAGCCACAATGAACGACCAAGAGCTAGCCCATGAGATCGCTAACAATGTCGTTCGTGACACACAATTTTGGATTGCTGTCGTGGGTATTCTTGGGGTAGTCGTTGGTTCGCTCGCGACGATTGGCGGCAACATTTTGTTGAACTGGCTTCAAGGAAGAAAGCAGAAATCGTTGGATGAAGCTAGGAAAGGATTGCTTCAGCAGATGCTCACGGAAAGGGATTGGCGAAAACTGAGTACACTTTCAAGAGTGATCGGTGCCGACTACGACGAGACCAGGAGATTGCTGATCGCGATAAATGCGCGGGGTTCTGAACTACCTAAGGATGATCATGACGAAGCCTGGGGACTTATCTCGAAACATCCTTTAAGCAAAATCCAATAACTACCGAAACAGTCTCTCGCTAGGTGCTCGAAGCAACGCGCCAGATTCATCACGGCCGACCTGAGGGAGGTCAGTTATTTTTGGAGAGCCTCAAACCACATCGTCGCCAGCGGCGGCAGAGTGAACTCCGCGGAATAATCCAAATCCTGCCAGGGAATCTTTTCAGCCTTGATGTTCTTCACCATGCCAAACCCACCGCCGCAATATTTTTCGTGATCAGTGTTGAGTAGTTGCTTGTACCTGCCTGCGCGCGGCAAGCCCACACGATGGCCTTCGCGCACGATCGGCGAGAAGTTGCAGACGCAGATGATCTCGTTACCCGTCGAAGGCGAGGTGCGGCGGAAGGCGATGACGTTTTCAAGCGCGTTATCAACTTCAATCCATTGAAAGCCGCTTGGATCGGTGTCGGCTTCCCATAATCCTGCGTGTTTCGCGTATAGCTTGTTTAGGTCGCCAATCAAGGACTGCACGCCTTTATGCATCGGCGACTCGAGCAGATGCCAGTCGAGACTCTCCGTTTCAGTCCATTCGCGCCATTGGCCGAACTCACCGCCCATGAACAGAAGTTTTTTCCCGGGATGGGCCCACATGTAGGCGTAGAGCCCGCGCAGGTTCGCGAACTTCTGCCATTCGTCGCCGGGCATCTTATTGAGCAGCGCGCCTTTCATGTGCACAACTTCATCGTGAGAGAACGGGAGAATGAAGTTTTCGCTCCACGCGTACAGCAAACCGAAAGTGAGCGCGTTATGATTGCCGGCACGAAAGAGCGGATCGGTTTGAAAATACTTGAGGGTATCGTGCATCCAGCCCATGTTCCACTTGAAGTCGAAACCGAGGCCGCCCGCGTAAACCGGATGACTAACTTGGGGCCATGCAGTTGATTCTTCGGCAATCATCAAGGCGCCGGGACATTCGCGGTGCGTCGCTTCGTTTAATTCTTTCAACAACGCAATCGCTTCCAGATTTTCGCGCCCACCAAATTCGTTTGGCACCCACTCGCCTTCTTTGCGACTGTAATCGAGATAGAGCATCGAAGCTACTGCATCGACGCGCAGCCCATCGAGATGAAACTCGCGCAGCCAGAAGAGGGCATTGCCGATGAGAAAATTACGGACCTCGTTGCGCCCATAATTGAAAATGTAAGTGCCCCAATCGGGATGCTCGCCTTTGCGTGGATCAAGGTGTTCATAAAGCGCCGTGCCGTCGAATCGTCCCAGCGCAAACGCGTCTTTGGGAAAATGCGCGGGCACCCAATCCATAATCACGCCTAGCCCTCGCTGATGAAGATGATCGATTAGGAAACGAAGATCGTCGGGCGTGCCGTAGCGAGCCGAAGGCGCGTAGTAAGCGCTGACTTGATAACCCCACGACGGCCCGTATGGATGTTCCTTAAGAGGCATAAACTCGACATGAGTGAATCCGTTTGCTATCACGTAATCGGCCAGCAACGGGGCAATCTCGCGATAACTCAGCGATCGATTATTCTCTTCGGGAACTCGCCGCCACGAGCCGAGGTGCACTTCGTAAATCGAAAGCGGCTCGCGCCACGCCTGCCGCTGCTTTCGGCTCGTAATCCACTTCCGGTCACCAAACTTGTATCTTGATTTGAAAACAATCGACGAAGTGTCGGGCGGCACTTCCATCATGAAGGCGTAAGGATCGGCTTTGAGAAACTTGCGCCGGCCGTGCTTGATTTCGTATTTGTAAAGCTCGCCGGCCTTCAAGCCCGGAATGAAAAGCTCCCAGACGCCTGAATTACCCAGGCGCCGCATCGGATGGTTCGCGCCATTCCAACCGTTGAAGTTGCCGACGACGCTGACTTGATTGGCACTCGGCGCCCACACGGCAAACGCGACCCCGCGCCGGCCTCCGTGAGTCATCACATGCGCGCCCAGCTTTTCATAAATGCGATCGTGCTTGCCTTCGCCGAAGAGATGAAGATCGAGTGCGCCCAGCGTGGGAGCGAATTCCTGGCCTACACGAGTGGTCTTGGCGGACCGCTGGTTCGACCGCTTGTCTGCTTTCTTCTCCTTCATCACCGTTAAGGGACCGAGCGATACGTTGACGCGAGGCGTTAGAGTACCAACTTTAGTTGGGCGGTTTCGTTATGTTTCAGAAAAGCCCAACTAGAGTTGGTACTCTAACACGCGGTATTCAGCGTGGAGTCGACAGATGTCGGCGCCGTTGCCCGACCCCACTTTATTGCTCTTCGCCTCAGCCAGAATCTCCAAAAAACGATCCCGCACCGATGGCAGGCCCAACTGATTCATCAAGTCAATCGCCCGGCCAGCATACTTCAAAATTTGAATCGTTTCGATCCCGGAGATGTCGTTGAAGAACCAACCGCAGCTCGTGTACATCAGAAGCAGCATGCGCTGAAGTTCGAGATAAGTGAGCGCGCTCCCTTGTTCGTCAGCCGACAACCAGTGACCCGCATGATCGTAAAGGAACTGTTCGCGCGAATAATGTTGATTGAGAATCAGTTCGATGCTGTCATTGCGCGCCTGCCACGGATCGTTAAAGAGCGTCGTTGCTTCAAAGTGACGGACGTTTTCATCGCGCAAATAATCCAACGCCTGTCGCAGCGGCGTACGCCACTTCTGATTCCAACCCGGCTCGCCTCCTGTCTGGCAACCGCAATCGCGAACCCAGCGACCCACGCCATGTGGACAACTCCATGATGTCCCTTCCCCGTTTGGTCCCTTGCTGATTTCAACGTCGAACGCGGGCGGGTGTCTTTCCAGATACTCGCCGTA
>WNFT01005652.1_pt1 | contig 10954 bp, 11 predicted proteins | sample 5400191 | NCBI WGS metagenome assembly WNFT01 (sample SAMN13153359, study PRJNA577476) | soil metagenome | isolation source: 80 cm saprolite under Madrone tree | place: USA:California | collected 2016-06-14
CGGCGCGCTCCCGAACTATCAGCTTGGACCAGCAACGGCTTAGGGAGGATCTGCCCGTCTGGCGCCGCGGGGAGGCCAAAGGAATGGCATTCACGAGGTCACGGGTTCGATCCCCGTCAGCTCCACCAACTATTTGTAGACTTCGGCATAAAAATCGCCTTCCTTCCTGAGAAAAAGAAAGGAACACCCATATCCTATTCCAAGAGAAGCAAAAGACCAGAACAACGGCCCGTATGCATGCAATTGCAAGCTATTTTTGACAGACGCGGTGCCAAAATAATACGCTTGCAGCGCGGTAGCACCTGCAATGAGTAGTGGGATGTCGTCTGCGTCAGCAGTGCCATTCCATGTACTGATTGAAATCTCCAAGAGAGAAGAGAGCGGATTAGCGTACTCAATCAGTTTTCGAAACTTCAGCGTGCGAATGCTCGGGAACGCGGTGAACAAGATCGTCGCGGCCTTCAACTCACTGGCGCTTTGGGGTTGCCGCTGCCGCTACGCGCCCGGTCTCGGCTGCTTGCTGCGTTGCCGAGGCCACTTGGTCGAAGCTCCAGCCCCCGCCGAGCGACTTGTATATGGAGATGAGGGCGACCACCCCGTTCCGTTCGCTCTGAACAAGCTGGTCTTCCGCCGCGTAGACGGAACGCTGAGCGTCGAGCACCGAGAGGAAGCTCTCCAGGCCGCTGGTGTAGCGGTCCGTGGCCAGCCCCAGGGCTAGCCGGTTCGCCGCGACCGACGCCCGCAGAGACTCCTGGCGCCGCTGCTCGCGCGTGTGCGCCGAGAGGGCGTTCTCCACCTCTTCCAGCGCGGTCAGAACCGCCTTCTCGTACTGCCGCAGCGCCTGCTCCTGGCGCGCGTCCTGCACGCGGATGTTGGCCCGGATGCGGCCGCCCGAGAAGATCGGCCAGCGCACTATGGGCAGGATGGACCAGGACTGGCTGATGCCCGAGCTCAAGTCGGCCGCATCCTCGCTGCGGCGACCGACGCTTCCGAGGATCGTGAAGCGGGGGAACAGGTCTGCCCTCGCGACACCGACGCGGGCGGTGGCGGCGGCCAGGTCCCGTTCAGCCCGCCTCAGGTCCGGCCGCCGCGACAACAGCTCGGAGGGAAGCGTCGGCGGGACCTCGGGAGGCAGGGATGGGATCATCCCCTGCGGCTCGAGCTCCGAAGAGAGCGCGCCCGGGTGCTGGCCGAGCAGGACGCCGAGGCGGTAGATCGCCTGCTTGGCGAGCCGCTCCAGCGCCGGGCCCTGAGCGGCGTTCGCGGTCAGAAGACCCTCGGCGCGCGCGACGTCCAGCTCCGTTCCGACCCCGGCGTCGAGGCGCGCCTTCGCCAGCTCCAGGGTGTCCCGCTCCGACCGTAGAGTGTCCTCCAGGATCTGGAGCTGCTGCTGCGCCGCCCGCAGCTCCGCGTAGTTGCGGGCAACGTCGGCCAGGAGCGTGACCAGAACGTCTCGGCGCGCCTCTTCGGCCGCTTCAAACTCGGCGAGGGCCGCCTCCTTGTCTCTCTTGACGCCACCGAAGACGTCGATCTCCCAGCCGGCATCGAACCCCGCTTCGAAGGCGTTCTGCTCCCGGGGGCCGAAGGGTGAGCTTCCCCCCGAGGCCGACTTGAAGGGCGGCACCGCGTCGCTGCGCCGGGTGCGCGAGTAGGCGCCCTGCACGCCGACCTGCGGCAACCCGGCCGCCGCCGCGATCCCCCGCGCCGCCCGCGCCTCGCGGATCCGGGCCGCGGCGATCTTGAGGTCCAGGTTGCCCTCCAGGGCGCGGGCGACGAGGCGGTCGAGGATCGGATCATGGAAGGCCGTCCACCAGCGCTCGAGCGTGGCACTGCTCGCAGTTGCCTCCACCGCCTGCGCCTCCTGCCACGCCCTTGGGACCGGCAGCTCCGGACGCTTGTACCGGGGTCCCACGGCGCACGCGACCGTCGTCGTCAGCAGGAGCGAGAAGGACGGTGCCCGGAGCCTCATCGCTCTGCTCCGTGTTCCTTCTGCGCGTCGATGAAGACGTCGAGCTGCTGGCCCACGAAGAGGGGGAGATCGTCCCGCTCGACACGGTAGATGACCTGCAAGACGCGAGTGTCGACGCGCTCCGTGCTGTCCCCGGTCAGCGACCTCTTCGGGATCACTAACGGCTCGAAGCGCACGAACCGGAGCGGCGTCTTCAAGTCGGCATTCCCCCGCAAGTGTCCCGTCGCCTCCGCGCCCGGCCGCACCCGCCATCCCTCGTGCTCGTCGACGTCCACGCGGACGTGCAGCGGCTTGGATCGGCCGAGCAGGATCAGGGGCGCCGACGTCGCAGCCGCGGGGGCGAACTCCCCCACTCGCAGCTTGACCTGCAACACCTCGGCGTCGATGGGTGCGCGCACGGTGCTCCGCTCGATCTCCACCTGGGCGGCATGGGCCTGCGACTCGGCCGCCGAGAGCTGGGCCCCGGCCTCTTTAAGCTCGGCCGCCGCCGTTTCCACCGCCGAGCGCCGGCGGGTCACCTCCTCGGCGCTGATCGCCCGTCTGTCCTTCACCTGTTCGGCAAACTCGAGCTGCCGCTTCAGGTCCTGCAGGCGTGCCTCCGCCACCGCCGCCCGCGCCCGGGCCACGGCCACCGCCTGCTGCCTCACGGCGAGGTCGGCGCGAAGGTGGCGGGTGTCGAGCTCGAACAGCGGGTCTCCGGCCTTCACCAGATTCCCCGCGGTCACGAAAACCCGGGCCACGACCCCATCCAGCGGAGAGCCCACCGAGATGTTCTCGGTGCTGGCCTCGACCAGGCCCACCGCCGCGACCGTGTTCGGGAAGTCCGAGACCGGGGGCGGAGCCGGCGGCTCCGTACGCTCCCGGCGGGGCTGCGTCCGGGCTACGGAGAAGGTCGCCCCCAACGCGGCCAGGATACCGATGAAGGGAAGGATGAGTCGCTTCATGCCAAGACCTCCTGCACGGATGAATCGGTCGGGCCGCGGTCCGCAGTGCGGAGGGAACCGTTCGGGCGGCTGACGTCCACGATCCGTCCATCGTCCATGCGGGCGATGCTGTGGGCGTAGTGGAACACTCGCGTATCGTGCGTGACGACGATGACGGCACGGTCGGGCTGGACCGCGTTCCCGGCCAGCAGCCCCATGACGGCCTCTCCGCTGGCATGGTCCAGCGCCGCCGTCGGCTCGTCGCAGACGACGAGGCGCGGCTCGTGCACGAGCGAGCGCGCGATAGCCACCCTCTGCTGCTGTCCCCCGGACAGCGTCGACGGGAGCGCGTCGGTGCGGCTCCCGAGCCCGAGTCGTGACAGGAGGGATTTGGCCCGGTCCACGGCTTCCTTCCGCGACGTTCCCGCCGCGAGAAGCGGCACCGCGACGTTCTCCGCCGCCGTGAGGGCCGGGAGCAGGTTGTACTGCTGGAAGACGAAGCCGACGTTCTGGCGGCGGAACAGGACGCGCCCCGTGCCCGAGAGGTCGTCCATCCGCGTTCCTAGGACCGCCAGCTCCCCGGCCGTCCGGTCCAGGAGGCCGGCGATGACCGAGATGAGCGTCGTCTTGCCGCAGCCGCTGGGTCCGACGAGGAAGCTCAGCTCCCCGAAGCGCGCGCTGAAGTCCAGGCCGCGGAGCGCCTCGATCCTGGTCTCCCCCTCCCCGAAGTGCTTGCGCACCTCGTGGCATGACACGGCAAGATCCGTCGTGGCCATGGTGCTCACGCCCGGAAGACCTCGGCCGGCTCGAGCACCAGCACTCGCCGGATGCTGAGGATGCTGGCCACTATCACCACGAAGAGAATGCAGGCGCCGGTGAGACCCACGGATTGCCATATCAGGACGATGCCGCGCGTCGCCAGCTTGTGGAGGAAGATCTCGAAGAACGTGGCCGCCATGCCCGTGCCGATTGCGAACCCGAGCGCGGCGACGCTCCCGGCCTGCAGCAGGATCATGCCGACGAGCCTCGGGTTCGTCACGCCCATGGCCTTGAGGGCGCCGAACTGCTTCAGGTTCTCCACGGTGAAGAGATAGAAGGTCTGGCCCGCGACCACCGCCCCCACCACGATGGCCACGGCGATGGTGATGCCGAAGTTGACCGGGATGCCGGTGTTCCGCAGGTAGTAGCGGATGCAGTCCCACATGAACTGACCCGTGGTCCGCGCGCGGAGGGCCGTGGCATTCGAGATGCGCGCGGCGAGCTCTTCGGGCGTCGTTCCCGCCTGGGCCCTGGCGATGACGAAGGAGAGCTGGGTGCGCTCGCGGCCGAGAAAGTTCACCGCCTCGCTGTAGCGGGTGTGGATGATAGGCACGCTCAAGAAGGGAGCGGACGCGTCCGAGATCCCCACGATCGCCACGCGGTGATCGTTCATTTCCAGGATGCGGCCGAGCTCGAGGGGCTCACCCGGGAAGAGCAGCACGTACCCTGCCTGATCGATGACCACCGAGTCGGGCTCGCGCAGGCGCTCCCAGGACCCGAGGAGCATCTTGCGCGGCGCGCCCGAGAGCGTCGCGTCGTCGAGCCCGAACACCTCCGAGACGGCGAATTTTCCACTCAGCGTCCTCGCCACCGGGCTGCCCTTGAAGAGGCGGACCGCCCAGGCGACGCCGGGAACGCTCCGCACCCGGGTCAGGTCGGTGTCCTTGAGGGCCTTGGTCTGCTCGAAGTATTCGGTCTGCGGGTCCATCACCCAGACCTCGGCGTCGGTGACGTCGAGGATCTGGCTGGACGTGCGCCGCATGATGCTCGCGAAGATCGAGGTCTGGTTCTCCAGGAGGAAGGTGCAGAAGGCGATGGCGAACACGAGACCGAAGTACTTGGCCCGGTCGCCGGTCAGCATTCGGAGGGCAACGAAGTTCATGAGGCACCTCTGCGGCCGCACCCGCGACCACAAGGGAATACGTGTAGATACATCCTATGTTCCGAGAAAACGACACTCAGGCCTCACGCGCGGCCGCGGCCACGGCGGCGAGCTCGGCCAGCAGCCCCTCCCAGCGCTCGCTGCCGAACCGTTCCTTCAGGCGCCGCTGTGCGCGCTGCCAGGGGGGCGTCGCCCGGTCGAGCTGGGACCGGCCGGCCCCGGTCAGCTCGAGCTGCCGCTCGCGGCGGTCCTTCCCCGGCTCACACCGGATCCATCGCTTCGCCTCCAGCGGGCGAAGGGTCCGGCTCAGCGTCGTGCTGTCGAGAGCGAGAAGGCTCCCGAGGCGTCCCTGAGTGACCGGTCCCGCCTTGGCGAGCGCCTGCAGCAGGCCGAATTGCGCCGTGTTGATCCCGGTGCCCCGGAGCTCCTGGTCGTAGAGGTGGGTGGCGGCGCGGGCGGCCCGGCGGAGGCTTCCGCAGGCGCAGGAGACCAGGGGTAAGCCGTATTCTCCAGGGCCAGCCTGTCTCACACCAGAGATAATATGTATCTACATCTGCCCTGTCAAGTGATCAGCGTCGGCGGTTGCTGCGCATCGACCTGCCCGTCCAGCGCCGTCTCGGGCGCGAGCTTCGGGATGGAGCTGCATCCGCCCAGGAGGGCCGGGATGAGCTTGACCGCCGCTTGCTGCGGAGCGTTCCAGGGAATCACGGCGGCGACGACACCAACGGGCTCGCGACGCACGACGGTTTCCGCCTCCGGAAGGCGGGCCGGCGCGTCTCCCATTCGAACGCCGCGGCCGCCCGGAGGAACGATTGGTGCTGCAGGCCGGTCAGATGCGGGACGGCTCGCGTGAAGGCGAGCGGAATGCCGGCCTCCCTCGTTGTCAGACGTGCCGACTTCATCGAAACGTTCGGCGGCGCGGATCGCACGGATCGCCAAGACTCCGTTCATCCCCGGCATCCGGAGATCCATGAGCACAATGGCCGGACGATGGGCGCGTAGAGCTCGACGGCCGCGGCGCCGTCGGCCGCCTCGCCGATCACGGTCATGTCCGGCTCATTAGCGATCATCGCCGCCATGCCGGCGCGCACCACGTGGATGGTCGTCCACCGTCAGCACCTCGATGGTCACACGCCAATGGGCCCCGAACCGGCAGCTGCCGTCAATACCTCTCTTGACGTACGACGGTCATGTGGCCTCGATCGCGACGAACGGCGAGGTCGAGAAGCAGGCACGATGTCGTGCCGGTAGCATCGACCTGGCCCGGCCTCGTCGACGATACGCCCCTCGGCAGTCGCGACCTTCCGGATCGCATTCACCAAGGCACGGACCGCACCGGCCCCCCGATAGCGTGCAGAGGTCGTTTCGCCGCGCCGTTGGCCGACGCGTTTCTCTCAGTCCTCCGTTCGGCGCCGTCAGTCCTCACGCAGGTTAGAGCTTCCCACCTCGGGCCGGCTGGCCTCGGAGCAGGAACGTTCGGATGCTCCCCCTCGCCACAGATCTTGAAGGAGCCGAAGTCCTTGTGCCAGGCTCCCTCGGGGGCCTCAGGCTCGGACTCTCGCCAGAGCTTGAGCTCATATAAATCATCGGCCGTGATCTTCCTCTCCCGGAGCCGTTCGAACGGGTGCTCCCGCAGAACCGGTGGAAGATCCTTCCACCGGAGGTGTTCCCCGCTCCAGCGATTCCATCAGGCGGCACTGTCGCGGCGACGGCCGGCGGCGATGGCGCCCTCACCGCGCGCCTGGTCGGCGCCAGGGTGGGTGTCGATCGCGGCGGAGACCACTGCCGCCGAGAGACCGCCGAGGACCAGCAGGAGGAACACCGTGTCAAAGGCCGGGAGAGCGCCCGGCCCGTGCTGCGTACCCACGAGAGCGATGGCGGCACCCACGCCCAGCACCGCCCCGATCTGCCGAATGGCCTGGTTCACGCCCGAGCCGACGGCGAATCGATGCGGCGGCAGGTCGTGGGCCGAGGCCCCGGTGAGGGCGGGAAGAACGAGCCCGATCCCGATGCCGCTGAGGAGCAACGCCGGCAACCACTCCGCGAGGTACCGTGGCGTCGGGCTCGTGACCAGGTACCGCGTGAGGAAGGCGAGGGCAAACACGGCGCCGCCCGGCACCAGCAGCGGACGGTGACCGTAGCGTCCGCCCAGACGGCCGGCAATCGGCGCCACCAGCATCACCGCGAGAGGCCCGGGCGTCATCCCGAGGCCGGCCTCGAGGGTGGAATAGCCCCAGACGTTCGTCAGGAAGAGCACGGACGCGAGCCACATGGCCGAGAACGCGGCGCCGAACACGAGCGTGGCGAGGTTGGCGTACCGGAAGTTCGCGGACGCGAAGAGCGAGAGATCGAGCGCCGGAGACGACACCGTGCGCGATCGCTGCCCAAACCAGACCAGGACCGCGAGGCCCCCGGCCACACACGCGAGGGCCAGGGGGATGCCCCACTCTCGTCCCTGGACCATTCCGAGAGCCACGAGACCGATGCCGAGGATCAACAGGCCCACCCCGATCACATCCGGCGCGTCACCGGCGCTAGAATCCCGCGATTCCGTGAGCACGCGGCCACTGCGAACCACGGCGGAAACACCGAGGGGCAGGTTGAGCAGGAACGCCCACCGCCAACCGCCGAATTGGATGACCGCGGAGCCGAGTGATGGCCCGACGGCCGCGGCGAGCGCGCCCACAGCGGTCCACAGGCTCACAGCCAGCGATCTCTTGGAACGCGGAAAGGCCACGAGGACCAGCGCGAGAGAGGGCGGAGTGAGCATCGCGCCGCCCACCGCCTGGAGGACCCGGCCCGCCACGATGAAGGCGGGCGTCGGAGCCACGGCGCATGCGAGCGACGCGAGCGTGAACACCCACACCCCGATCAGGAAGACCCGCCGGCGGCCCACGCGGTCGGCCATCCGCCCGGCGGGAACGAGGAGCGCCGCGTAGACGATCGCGTAGGCGTTGAGGATCCAGGACAGATCCGCCACCGACGCTTCGGGGAAGCTCCAGCGAATGCTCGGGAACGCGACGAACAGGATGGTCGAGTCAAGGAGCGCCATGAAGACGGCGAGGCTGGTCCAGCCCAGGGTCCTCCAGGCCCCCGGCGCGATGACCTCCTCAGCTGATTCGCTCATCACGGTCCCTCTCCATCGGGCGCGTAGCCGTCGGCCCTCTCACCATCCCTACGTGTGCATATGCACAAGTGTTCCGAAAAAGGGGGTGTGCTCCCGTCATTTCGAGGAGCGCACCGCTGTGCCGAGGGCTTCCAGGCTGCGTGACCAATCCGAGCCCTGCAGGCTCTTCAGCGCCCGAGCCTGTGCCCGTTTCCAGTCGGGATACACCAGCGCCAGCAGCGCGCGCCCGGCGGTCGTGGCTCGGATCTCCGTCCATCGGGAGTCCGGGGCCGGCGAGACCTCCACAAGCCGCCGCCGTGCGAGGGGACGGACGTTCCTGAGCAGCGTCGTGCGGTCCATTCCTAGCACCGGGGCGAGCTTCGCGAGAGGAACCGAGCCCCAGTGGCTCACCGCCACCAGAACCGGGAGTTGCGTCACGCGCAGACGGTGCTCCTTCAATGCCCTGTCGTAGAACTGGGTGACGGCCCGGGCCGTCTTCCTCAGGGCGAAGCAGACGCAGCCGCTCATCTCCTTCACCGCTGCCGGCGTCGCTTCCACCTTCACGAGTGTGAATATACACAGATGACGCCGGCGCTGTCAAGCACACCGGGGTTTCCTGGACTTGTCGCCACGGACTCGGCGAGCGACCCGACGGCGCCCGCGCGGCGATCGGTGTCGACCGGCGCGGCCATGTGGCTGGCCGAATAGCCTCCTTCCCGCGTCCAGGATCTCCTTCGAAAAGACCCCGTCGGCGACAGCCCGCGCCAGGACAAGCGTACCGACGAGGCCGGCCCACGTCCCGATCGCCCGCTCACGGCGGGCCGATGGCGCCCCCGGCAGGGACGGGGCCAGGGCCTCGACCCGTTCGCGCAAGGCCTTCCCCACCACCCGCCGCGTCGCGCCACTCCGTCGGACAACCTCCGACCCCAGCGCGGCGAGAGCGCATCCGTCCGCGCGGTTCAGGAAGTGGTCGTCAGCAAGATAGAGCCGGGCAAGCTCCGCCCCGGGGGCCGTGGCCCGCCGCCAGGACTCGTCGCTCCCGGCCAGCGCGTAGGCGCAAGCCTGTGCCACCAAGTCGTCCTTCGACCTGAAGTGGCTGTAGAAGGCCCCATGGGTGAGCCCGGCGGCCTTCATGACCGCATCGAGTCCCACTCCGTCGAAGCCCTTCTCGCGGAAGAGCCGGCTGGCCGCACCGAGCATCTCGATCCGGTTGGCGGCGAACTGCTCCCGACTGACCTTCATGCGGGCCTCCTCAGCGACGACAACATTTTACGTGACGATCGTGCTGATTCTTCGTAGTGCACTGTATCATGACGCTCGTCATGATTGCCGTGGACGGCGGCGAGGCCGCCATTACGGGGGAAGACAGCATGCGCTACCAGCCTATTCGCGAAGAGCTCTCTACGTCTCACCACGCTTCAGCCCCAGGAGCTCACGTCGATCGTCGAGCTCTATCGAGCACTCGGTGGAGGCTGGAGTCAATGCAAGGGCGACCATGACGAACTCGCACAGCAGTACCATTCTGGAGCCGATGTCGAGCGCCGACAGCGCAGCTCGAGCCGAGCGCGAACTAAACACCGCCATCGTCCGTGCTGACATCGGCGCGAGCTACGAAGAGTTCCTGGCGATCGTCGACCAGTTTTACGCCGACGATGTTGAACTACGCAGTGACTTGTCGCCAGAACCCTTGATTGGAAGAGCTCGCTTGAAATCTCTTCTGGTGGGCTTTCTTGCGCCGGTTCACACGCTGGCCGACATTGGCGGGCTGTCGGTTTCGGTCACTGAAAGGCCCATCGCCGGTGATTCACTTGACGAGCAGCATTCGCAATGGTCGCTCGAACTCGTGGGCGTAACAGGACGAGCCGTCCGAGTCAGTTGGTCCGTCCGACGGAGATGGAAGTCGTCTCGAGTCGTCGGCGAATATCACTACGACCACCACCAGGAAGGTGAGGCGCTGGGACTCAGCGATCTTCGCATCCCCACCTTCAATGGTATGGAAGAGGTCGAATGAGAGTCGTAGCGCTCGTTGCAATGAAGACCGATCGCATACCGAAATGCGCACCGATGGCCACCTCGGCGCGCGCAAGGGGTAGCCGGACCGGCGATCCTAACGATGTCCTCGCCGTACGAGAGTTGCCGAAACCGAAGCCCGGTGCAGGTGAACTTCTCGTCCGCGTGCGACTTTCGCCGGTTCATCCCAGCGACATGCGCATCATGCGCGGCGGCTTCGGTCGTCAGCCGGCGCTACCAGCCAGTTCCGGCATCGAGTGCGTCGGTGTCGTCGAGGCGCTTGGGTCGGGCGGTGCAAGCCCCGCACTTGGCACGCGCGTCGTTCTTCTGAACGTTTGGGGTTCGTGGCGCGAACTCATCGTGAGTCCAGCGGAACGGGTCATACCCGTGCCTGGCGATCTCTCGGACGAGGACGCCGCGCAGGCTTTGGTGAATTCGGTTACAGCCTGGGTGATGACCATGGTCGAGCACGATCTTAAACCGGGCGACTGGTTGGTCCAGACCGCCGCCGGTTCGACGGTGGGCCAGCTTGTGCTGCAACGCGCTCGTTCGGAACGCTTCCGCACAGTCAATATCGTGCGCCGTCGCGCGCAGGTTCCAGACATCAAGCCACTTGGTGGTGAAGTAGTGATCACCAGCGAGGACGATGATTGGGGCACGCAACTCGCGACAGGAAGCGACGGAAAGGCGGCATCTCGGGCGATCGATTGCGTCGGCGGCAGGACCGAAGCGACGGTTGCGCGGCATCTCGCGCCTGGTGGCCGCATGCTGGTCTATGGGGCATTGTCGTCCCACAGGCAAACCGATCCTTCGGCATTTGAGATCCCAGTCTTCGCACCGCGGCTGATTTACGGTGCGTGCTTGATCTGAGCAGCTGGGCTGCGGACTAGGTCTCTGACCGCCTGAATAGTTGTGTAAGCGTCCGTGTGCTCGTATAGTGGGGTATGCCACGACCACCGTTACCATTCCAATTGCGTGCGCAGGACAGACGGGCCTTGGAGGCGCTGTTGCGGGGCGGCGTACAG
>WNFT01005653.1_pt1 | contig 10952 bp, 12 predicted proteins | sample 5400191 | NCBI WGS metagenome assembly WNFT01 (sample SAMN13153359, study PRJNA577476) | soil metagenome | isolation source: 80 cm saprolite under Madrone tree | place: USA:California | collected 2016-06-14
GTGGATTGGCGATTTACCACTCATCGCCGAGGTCGCAGCAAGCCAATTGGCAAAGACCACTTCCGAACGGGCCGGCAATACATCGAGAACAGGTTCCAACGGCAATCCGCATCCCCCGGCCCCTGATGCCGGGGCCTCCGCCGTGACGGCTCGCGCTCCTGCGCAGGTTGCGGTCGCACTCTAATCGTCGGGTTAATGAGTAATTGCTCAAGGAAGCCTACTTGTTAAACCATGCACCCAGCTGCGATGCGCGGCGCATGGGGAAGCATAAATTAGCGCAGGTGTCAGGGTTCAGAGATCAGGAAACAGAAATCGGGAACTCCAAAATCAACACTTGACATCTGCGGATAATCCACTACCATACGGTTGTGGATAAATTGGATACAACGTTTGCGGCTCTGTCTGATCCAACCCGCCGGGCGATGATCGAACGACTCTCCCATGGGCCTGCCTCTGTGCATGGATTGACGGAACCGTTTGCCCTATCGCAGCAGATGATTTCAAAACATATCGCCTACCTGGTGCGGGCGCGGATTGTGATCAAGACGAAGCGCGGAAGAGAGAGCGTGTGCACGCTCAGGCCAGAGGCGATCAAGACGGTCAGCGACTGGGCGACTAACTATCGCCGATTCTGGGAAGAGAGTTTCGACAAGTTGGATGTGGTTGTGAATCAAATGAAGAAAGCGGAGGTCAGAAATGACAAAAAACACGGTTAACGAGAAAGAGCGGATGGTGATCACTAGAGTTTTTGACGCTCCACGCGCATTGGTTTGGAAGGCGTGGACAGACCCGCAATATGTGATGCAGTGGTGGGGGCCGAAGGGTTTTACAGCGCCGTTTTGCAAGATTGATTTTCGCGTGGGAGGAAAATTTCTCTGCTGCATGAAATCGCCGGATGGGCAGGAAGGCTGGAATGGCGGGGAATACCACGAGATTGTTCCGCACGAGAAGATCGTTTACTCGCTGTACTTTGCCGACTCGAAGGGAAACAAGGTTGAGCCTGCGCAGTATGGAATCGAACATGAGGCCATAGACGATGCGCGCGACGTGGTTATTTTTGAGGATTTTGGGAACGGCCAGACGAAACTCACCATGATTGGCAATGAAACCATGGAAGACGCAAAGAACAGCGGGCAACTCGAGGGCTGGAATCAGATCCTCGAAAAAGTTGCCGCAGTTATTGCGGGGCTAGCGAAGGCGAAATAAGAAGTTGGAGTTTTGACGATCGTCCCGCACGAGATACAGCTACGGCCGGCGGCGGAGGCTTCGTTAGAACGGGCTTCTCGTCGCTTGGCCGAATAGCACACATTTCCGGCTAAGTGACCCTTACTGTTGCCTTCAGGCCAATGCGCTCAGCGACCAATGTTTACCGAACTCAACATTAGTCCTGTGGAACTCGCTTGTATTGAGTGATCTGGCCAACTTCCAGGTGGTCGGCCATCCGGAAGTGATCCAAGATTGGCCTTCCAAACTGACCCAGAACCCACCCACCACACTGTAGGTGGACCCAGTCGCCTGGATGCTTATTTTACTGAGAACTTGTAGATCGTCTCCGAGTGATACGTCACGCCCGGCCGCAGGATCGCACTCGGGAAATTCGCATGGTTCACCGAATCCGGATAATGCTGCGTCTCCAGGCACACCGCGCCGTACCTTCCGTACGCCACGCCATGCTTCCCGTGAATACTTCCGTCCAGCCAGTTCGCCGTGTACATCTGCACCCCCGGCTCCGTCGTCCACACTTCCATCTCGCGCCCTGAAGCCGGATCCATCACCTTCGCCGCCATCCGCAGTTTTCCGCTTTCTCCATCCACGACGTAGTTGATGTCGTATCCGCCCAATTCCTTCACCTTGGCAAGCTCCGCAATCCGCGATCCGATGGTCATCGGTTTCGTAAAGTCATACGCCGTGCCTTTCACAGCCGCCATTTCTCCCGTCGGGATCAGCGTGGAATCCACAGGTGTATATCGGCTCGCGTTCAGCGTCACGCTATACCCCAAAACGTCTCCTCCGCCGGACAAATTAAAGTAGCTGTGATTCGTCAAGTTGACCGCGGTCGGCTTGTCCGTTTTCGCGGTGTACTCGATTTTCAACGCGTTCTCTTCCGTCAGCGTGTACGCCACCGTCACCGTCAGCGCGCCCGGAAAATGCTCTTCGCCATCCGGGCTCACGTACGTCAGTTGAACTGCGGACGCCTTCGCACCGGAAACCGGCTCGCCCTTCCACACTCTGCGGTCAAAACTCACAGTTCCGCCGTGCAGCGTGTTCGGCCCGTTGTTCGTCGCGAGCGTGTATTCCTGCTCGTCAATGCTGAATTTCCCCTTCGCAATTCGATTCGCGTACCTCCCTATAACTCCGCCGAAATGCGGATGGTCGCTCAGATACCCCTTTAAGTCGTCGAATCCCAACACCACGTCCCCGGCTTTTCCCGCGCGGTCCGGCACCCACAGCTCCGTCAGCGTCCCTCCGTAGGTAATGATCTTGGCCGCGGCTCCTTTTGAATTCCTCAGCGTGAAGACCTCGATTGCAGTACCGTCCTCCAGCTTCCCGAACACCCCGCGCTCCACGCCCGCTTTTTTCATCGTCTGCGCCTCTGTCGGTCCCCACACGGTCGCCAGCGCAAAACTGGCAAGCATCCCGGCGGCACCAATCACTTCAAACACCAGCCAGCCGTTGCCTAGGATCATGCCAAGTCCCCCAAAACCATGACCGCGTCCCGTTCGTGTCCGCACGCCCATCGTTCCTTCTCCTCGACCACCGTCTCACCGCGCACCGCTCCCTCCAGCGCCGTTCATTCTGCCACTGTTCGTCTGAGTTGTACTCGCCTTTCTCTCCGCCGCGACGGAGAATAGAGTCTGTTCCTTGTCCTCCCAATCCCAACTCGATAACCTCCGCGTCGTCCTCGTCAACCCGCGCAATCCTCTCAACATTGGCGCCGCCGCCCGCGCCATGAGCAACTTTGGCTTCTTCCATCTTCGCGTCGTAAATCCATACGAATTGGCTTTTCGCGAAGCACGCTCCGCTGTGGGCGCCTCGCCTCTTCTCGCCCGCGCCGAAGAGTTCAAGAGTCTCGCCGAAGCCGTCGCGGACTGCACTCTCATCGTCGGCACCACCGCCGTTGGTCGCCGCGAACCGCAGCACCTCGTTAAGCGCCTCGAGCAAGCCGCGCCTCTGATCCGTAAGCGCCTTTCTGGCAGCCGAGTCGCTCTTTTATTCGGCTCCGAAAAGCGGGGCCTCTCCAATGAAGACCTCAGCCATTGTCACTGGCTCCTGCGCATCCCCACCCGCGAAGACCATCGCTCCATGAACCTCGGCCAGGCTGTCGCCGTCTGCCTCTACGAACTCGCTCGTGATCCTCATGCCGCGCCGCCACCCGGGAAACGCACCGCCGCCACCGCCGCCGAACTTGAGCGCATCACCTCAGCTCTCCTCGACGCGCTGCTCGCCAGCGGGTACGTCAAATCGCCTCCCGCCGCCTCCCAAAAGCGCCGCCCCGCCGCCCCCACCGAAGAGAAAATTCGCCGCCTCGTTCGCCGTCTCCACCTCTCCTCCTCCGACGCCGATCTCCTCCTCGGCATCCTCCGCCAGATTCTTTGGAAATCCCGCTCCGCCAACGACCCTGCGGATTGAGCAAACAAGTAGACCTGTTCCTATTCGAACAGACGCTCGACTCTCAACGCGTTACTCTATTCTTGGATCCTGATTTTCCAGGGTCTACAGCCCCACGTTCTCCCCTGCCGCTCGATGAGAGTACCTTTCGCGTCATTCGCCACCTATAAACTCCTGTTTCGCGTTCTGTCTTCTTCGCAAAATGGAATGCGGAGGCGGTATTGCCCTCACGTGGCTTAATTGTATTTTGCGTTTTGCTGGGAGTGCTTATCCTCGGCTGGCTCGCGTGGCGCGGCTTCTCATCGCGACGGCCGCTTGGGGAAGCTCCCGTGCCGGCAATTGACAAGCGGCCGGTTGCTTTCGCGAGCCGCATGTTTGACCCAGCCGCGCCGCCGTCCGATATGCCACGCCTGGCCTCCGGGGAAAGCGCGGAGTGCGATTCCCAGTTCTTGTCCAGCGCCAGTGTCCGCGGGGAGTCTCAACCAACGGATGCCACACACGCGACCGTCACCATCACGCAGATCAAGGTCACGCTGCAACTCAACATCAACATCTGGGTGCCGGCCGGCGCAACCCAGCATGTGATCGAACACGAGGACGGCCATCGCCAAGTCTCGGAATTTTACTACCAGACCGCCGGCAAACTCGCCGAGCGAATCGCCGCGGCATACATGGGCAAACAAGTCGAGATCACCGGCACGGATCTGGGCGCCGCGTCCAGCAAGATGCTCCAGCAAATGGCCGCCGCTATCACCGGTGAATACAACAAGGAATTGAATCCAGGACCGGCGCAACTGCTCTACGACGCCATCACGGACCACGGCCGGAATGAGGTCGTCGTCAAGGATGCGGTCGCTCACGCCCTCAAGAACACGTTGTAGTGGCGGGTCTTTAGACCCGTGCTTTTTCCCATCCTCAGCCGCCGGCAAATCCAGGAAATTGAACACGCAACCCCGGGCAGCCACTCTAAACGGTCTCTGTTACTGTTTTCTAGATTCTTCGCAGACTTCATTTCCCTGACGTATAATTCTCATGCTGATAGGTCAACGACAAGATGGAGCGGAGAAGATCAGTACACCTGTTGAAGGACCCGCAGGTGCGAGGTGGGCGAAGCTCTCTCTGGAAGGAAGACCTTGAGAAGAGAGAGAGAAAATCTGCGCTCGGCCAGTTCCTTACGCCAAGACCTGTCGCAGACCTCATGGCCTCGTTTTTTGAGCAGAATCGAAAAGACATTGAACTTCTGGACGCTGGCGCTGGGAAAGGTTCGCTAACTGAGGCATTCGTACGGGCTCAGTGCACTCGGTCTGCAAAGCCCAATCGAATCGCCGTCACGGCATACGAGATCGACGAATTCCTGTTGGATGCATTGCACACAACACTCCTTGGATGCGAGCAAGAATGCGAAACAGCCGGTATTAAGTTTTCGTTTCAGATACGAAACGAAGATTTTGTCCTATCTGCTGCCGAATCGATTCGAGGGGGTCTCTTTGTTCCTAAAGCGTCACAATTCAGCGCGGCCATCGCCAATCCCCCATATCGTAAGATACAGAGTGATTCTCGTGCCCGCGCGAATCTGAGAACCGCAGGAATAGAAACCAGCAACATTTATACAGGTTTCCTCGCACTCATCATTAAACTTTTGAGCATGGGCGGCGAACTAGTGGCTATATCACCCCGAAGCTTTTGCAATGGTCCATACTTCAAGCCATTCCGTTCATTCTTCCTTGAAAACATTTCTCTCCGGCGATTGCACGTATTTGAATCACGCTCAGCGGCATTCAAGGATGATCAGGTGTTGCAGGAAAACCTCATATTTCACGGCGTTCGTGGAGGCACGAAACCGAAAGCCATTTTGATATCCACCAGCAGTGGTAGAGCAGGTGACCCCTTAAGAGAGCATATGGTCGCTTCCGACGACGTAGTCTCTCCCTCTGACACGGGAAAATTCATCCACCTACCGCCGGCAAACGATGAAACTCGAGCCACGCCAGCGCTGGATACCTTGCCTTCCTCGTTGACTGATCTGGGTCTGAGCGTTTCCACGGGAAGAGTCGTGGACTTTCGCGCAAAACATTTTCTTCGCGAGAACCCAGGGGAAACCACTGTCCCATTGATTTACCCTTGTCATTTCGATAACGGCTTCGTGAAATGGCCGAAACCTGATTCTCGTAAGCCGAACGCTATCGTAGATACTCTAAAGACACGCGAATTACTGGTTCCAGCCGGTATTTATGTCCTCGTGAAAAGATTCTCGGCCAAAGAAGAACCCAGGCGCATTGTCGCCTCCATTTACGACGCAAACCGGTTCAACGCGCCTCATGTCGGTTTTGAAAACCATCTCAATTACTTCCATATTGCAGGAACCGGAATGCCCATGAACGTGGCAAAAGGGCTCACAGCATTTTTAAACTCCACTGCTGTGGACCAATACTTTAGAAGATTCAGCGGGCATACCCAAGTAAACGCGACCGATCTTCGCTCATTTCGCTACCCCACGCGGGGAAAACTTGAGCAACTTGGCAGCAGACTTGACGATCTCGAAATGCCACAGCAAGACCTAGACGATCTAGTAAGAAAAGACCTTTTCTGATGCCACGCGAGAATCATGACGCGCTCTCTAGAGCTCGCGCTAGGAAATTGCGCGAAGCTATCCTTATTCTCCAGGAGCTAGGATTCGGATCCCGCCAGTCGAACGAAATCGGCGGATACACGTTTCTCGCCCTGATCGATCTCAAGCCTATTCATGACTGGGCCAGTGCTTCCGATCCGCTACGCGGAATCACGCCAATCATCGATTTTGTAAGCAGAGAGTATGGTGTCCGATACGCTCCGAACACCAGAGAAACCATTAGAGATGAAGCGGTTAAACATTTCGTCGAATCCGGCATGCTCATTCGCAACCCAGATGATCCGAAACGTCCCACTAATAGCGGAAAAACCGTCTACCAAGTGGAACCTCTTGCGCTCTCTTTGTTTCGCTCTTTTGGCAGCGATCAGTGGAGAGCCAAGTTTGAAATCTACATGGCGAGCCGGGAGGAAATACGCCGGGAACTCAAACGCACGAGAATGCTCGCGCGCATTCCCGTGAACCTACAGTCTGGAGAAAACTTAAGCCTTTCTCCAGGAGGGCAGAATCCCCTGATTAAGGATGTCCTCGAGGAATTTTGCCCGCGCTTTATCCGGAGCGGCATCGTCGCGTATATCGGAGACGCCGAAAACAAACTTATCTACCTGAATTCGGAATACCTTAAGCAAATGGGCGTTGAGATCCCCTCTGCCGCAAAGATGCCTGACGTCGTGGTCCACGATACACAGAGGAACTGGCTCGTTCTAATCGAAGCTGTCACCAGCGCCGGTCCAGTTGACAGCAAGCGCCGCAAGGAACTCAAAGATTTGTTCAAGGGGATCAATGCCGGCCTTGTATTTGTTACGGCATTCCCCGACCTCGAAATCATGCGCTCGTTTCTTAATCAGATTTCTTGGGAGACCGAAGTTTGGGTTGCCGCAGACGCTGATCACCTAATTCACTTCGACGGCGAACGGTTTCTTGGCCCATACCCCGACGCGCAGCCTCAACCCCACCCGTAAGATCCTGTGCCGCTCTACGCCCAACCCCGTGACTGCGGATGCAGCGGGAGGCCCGTCAACCGCGCGATTCGAGAAAAATCCTTGTCCAGCGTGAACACACTGGCGCGATGCTCCAGCGCAATCGCCGCGATGAGTGCATCCATCGTCGTCAGGCTCACACCCTTGGCGCGCCCCAGCCGGAAAATCGCCGCTGCTTCCCGGTAGGTCCGGAAACCGCGCGGCTCGCACTGGGTTAGGCACCGTTACTTCAACGTGACGGCCTACCCGATATTAGCGCGGCTATCGGGAGAACTATTCCAATAAGCAGCCATGATGCGGGGGGAACAACAACGAATACGAAAGCGGCCTTCGGCCTGGGAGGACCCAAGGCAACATCTCCGTAGATGGCCAAAGAGCCCACGGTGAGAACCAGCATCACGGTATAGAGCGTCGCTCGCGTAAGAACCGACCAACGCTTCGAAACCATGTTGGCCAATACGAGGGCTATGAAGGGAGAGAGCACCCAGAGCGCGAAAAGAACGAGCAGGAGACGGGAAGGGTTACGATGGCCTGCATGGAGCATCAAACCGACCGAGCCCACGGCTCCAGCCAGCACAGCGATCAGGGCCGCTGCGTGGAGGAAGCCAAGGAACCCACCCTCGGTCCTTCTCCGGCTCACTTTAGAGGTCATCTCACCGCGCCCATTAATGCTCATGGATCTCTCCTCAGCCAGGTCTAAGCTAAAAATAGCGTTGCTAAATTGCCTGAGATTCCGCCCCCGATCAGATATGCGAAATCTTTTAGGTCCGAACCGCGCGTCGCTGCGTTCTCATGGCGCGGATCCCAATAGAACTCGTGAATCGCGGCGTACGTGATGTAGACGACCACACTCAGCGCGAGGTACAGAAGCGCGTGGCCTGTTCGCTTGCCGATAAGCCCGAGCGTCAGTGCAAGCGAATACATCGTGAAGAAGTGCGCGAACTGCGATACCAGGTCAAAAAACTTTGGGTCGATGCCGGCATCCTGCAACCGCCTCCGAGCGTTTCTACTGAATTGCATTCTTTTCATGGGATCTCCATTCATCTCGGCCAATTCCACGTGCACGGCGAGCGCCCGGTAAGTCGGCTACTCGTAAATTATCGCCCATTCGCCAACGGTCTGCGCCAGAACAAGGCGCGTGCATCATCGGGCTTAATCCCGCAGACGATTCTGGGTGGGCGGGTGGCCCGGACGTAATCCCGCAGACGATTCTGGGTGCCCCGTCCTCGGTGTTGGAGGGCGGGGCTTTTGACTTTCTCAGATCACTTCGCCCGGGGCGGGTGGGTCACTCTAAACAGAATGGGATGATTTCCGAGCTCCGGCAATAAGAACGAGAGATCACGTTGTCCCTGGGCTCAAGGTCCCGGCAGCGGATGCAGCGGAAGACTCGTCAGGCGCGCGATTCGAGAAAAATCCTTGTCCAGCGTAAACACACTGGCGCGATGCTCCAGCGCAATCGCCGCGATGAGTGCATCAATCGTTGTCAGGCTCACACCCTTGGCGCGACCCAGCCGGAAAATCGCCGCCGCTTCCCGGTAGGTCCGGAAACCGCGGGGCTCGATCATCTCCCATTGGGAAAGATAGTGTTCGATCCGGCTGGCATCCCGCGTCAGGCCCTGCAGGATCTCGGCGACTACCACTCCCGTCAGTACAAAGGGCTCCGCGTCGCTGATCATCTGCCGCAACTCATCTCCGGCGCGCCCCGGTGCGGAACTGAAATAGTCGATCCACACCGAGCTATCCACCAGGATCAACCGCGCTTCCTCCGCATCGCTTTCAAGTCACCCTTCCAGATCCCCGTTCCATAATGCCGAAGGATGCCCTTCCGACTCTCCGAGCGCACCAGCAGTTCCAGCGCCTTGTCCACGATCTCTCGCTTCGTCTTCAGCCGCGTCAGCTTGCGCGCCTTGCGCACCAGGTCGTCATCAATCACGATGTTTGTTCTGCCCATACAGCAAGTATACACCATTTTCTGAGAATATGGTGTATATCTCTCCGGGTAGCTGCCCCTTCAAACCTGTAACCTGCAAACATTTCAACATCTTACCACCCCGTTCGAATGCTAACAATAAAGTAATTGACAAGCAGTATACTTGTGTGCTATTCTACCGCGTGTTCGTTTACACTGAGCCTCGAAGTGCCACTCGCAAATCCCGGCCTGTTTACCCTGCTGGCCCTGAGCTTCGAAGGGAGCCTCGAAGGGCTCTCCCCGCGCCACTTCCATTTCTGCTTTCTTCTCATTCAAGTCTTTTCTTTTCAGAGGGTTGCTCACTCTTTTCCGTGACGGCCGTCTCACAACTCTTTGTTTATCAATCACTTCGGCACTCTTTTCATCGCGACGGGGGGGCACATCCTTCAAGCCAAGAACTCTGCGCCATCTTTGCCTCTTGCTCTTCTCCAGTCCACGTCCCTCCGTCTAAGCCATTCAGACCACCTCGGCCCCTTCGCGCGCCTAAGCCGCTAAGAAGCATAGACTTGCAAAAGTCTATCAAAGCAAAGGACTTTAACTTTATTTGGAATGATAGACTTACAAAAAACAGGGAGGGTAGGGGGTGTTATGGTTAACCAGACATGCTATGAAGCATGTCTGTCCCGAGCGAGCATAGGGAAGCCGAGGGACATCTCCCAACTTCCTCCTGCCTGCCGCCGTGGCGGGTCTTCCGTCCCAATGTTCCAACGCGCTTACAACCCTCCTTTGTTCTCAATCGCTTCCGCACTCGGCTCGGTGGCAGCTCCGCGCACGGCGTCTACCCCGACTAGGTCGGGGCGTCTCCGCGTTGGATTTTTCTCTCCCCTTTCAACTTTCAACTGTCGACTGTCAACTCCCTCGCCAGTCACCGGCCTGCCGACCTGTTCGGATGGCCAAGTAACCCTCACGCAATTCTGTTCACTCTTGTACAGTTTTCCCGCGCGCCGCGCCAGAAAATGGTATGGTTATGGTTGCCTATCGAGCTCAGCGCACCAGGCACTCGCGCAATCAGCACTCGCGCAATCAACAAAGCAGATCGCCGGAGAACACATGGAACTGACCGCAACGCAACAAGAGCGCCCTTGGGACCGCCCCTTTTGGAAACCCGTCCACGGCAAAGAAGGCGTCTTCACCTATATCGTCCTGATCCACGCTCTTGCGATCGTCGGTCTAATCCTCTTCCCGATTCCCAGCCTCAAAGTCGTCGGCATGACGGTACTGAGCATCGCCCTCGGCGGCCTCGGCACCACCGTCTGCTACCACCGCATGCTCGCTCACAAGACCGTCAAGACCAACAAGTTCGTCGAGCAATTCCTGATTTTCTGGGCCATCTTCAACGGCTCTGGCCACCCCGCCAGCTGGGTTGCGTATCATCGCCTGCACCACTCCGTCACGGACACGCCTGAAGACATCTCCAGTCCCAAGCAAGGCGGCTTCTGGTGGGCGCATCTGCGCTGGCTCTATCAAACGAAGCCCGCCGACAAGCAGCGCTGGGCTCCTGAACTCAACAGCGGCATTTACAAGATCTGGGGCTGGGCCGAAACGCCGGTCATTGTTTTTTCCATCTTCGTTGGATTGATTTTCGGCTTCGGCTGGATGGGTTTCTTCTGGATGGGCGCCATCCGCCTCGTCTATTCGCTGCACATGCAGTGCCTGGTGAACAGCCTCACGCACCTCAACAAAGTCGAAGAGGGCGACTCCAGCATGAACGTCTGGTGGCTCGGCCCCTTCCAGTTGACCGCCTGGGGCGAGAACTGGCACAAAAATC
>WNFT01014964.1_pt1 | contig 10949 bp, 7 predicted proteins | sample 5400191 | NCBI WGS metagenome assembly WNFT01 (sample SAMN13153359, study PRJNA577476) | soil metagenome | isolation source: 80 cm saprolite under Madrone tree | place: USA:California | collected 2016-06-14
AGCCGCTACCTTGAGGCCTGCGGCGCCGGCGAGCGGTCCGGATTGTATTATACCTGCGTCAATTCATATCTGACGCCGGGTGAACTCGCCTACATCGTCAACAATAGCGAATCTCGCGTCCTCGTCACGTCGGCGGCAAAGCTGGACGTCGCCCGCGAGGCGCTCAAGGAATGCCCCAGGATCGAGCTCTGCGTCGTTGCGGATGGGGGAAGCGAAAGCGGGCGCATTGTCGGCCTGCGCGAAGTCACTGCCGGGCTGCCCAAAACTCCGATATCGGATGAATCCGTCGGCACCGCGATGCTTTATTCGTCGGGCACCACCGGCCGGCCGAAAGGCATCCTGCGCCCTCTGGCGGAGCAGCCGCCGACGCAGCAGCTGCCACTGTTCGATTTTCTCCATAAAATCTGGCGATACCGCGAAGGCATGATCTATCTCTCGCCGGCACCGCTCTATCATTCGGCGCCACAGGCCGCCGTCAATCTCACGATCCGCACCGGCGGCACCGCCATCATCATGGAACACTTCGACCCCGAGCGTTATCTGGAGCTGGTCGAGAAATGGGGCGTCACCCACAGCCAGCTGGTGCCGACGATGTTCTCGCGCATGCTGAAGCTGCCGGAGGAAACGCGAAACCGCTACGACCTGTCATCCCTCGAGATCGCGATCCACGCCGCTGCGCCCTGCCCGGCGATGGTGAAGGACGACATCATCAAATGGTGGGGACCGATCATCCACGAATATTACGGTGCCACCGAGGGCCTTGGGTTCACCGCATGCGACAGCGAGGAATGGCTGGCGCATCGGGGCACCGTGGGCAAGGTCCTGCTCGGCGACCTCCACATTCTCGATGAAAACATGAAAGCCTGCCCGGTCGGGACGCCCGGCACGGTCTGGTTCAAGACCGCCACGCCATTTGAATATTTCAACGATCCGAACAAGACCAAAGAGGCCCGCTCGCCGGATGGCAGCATGAGCACGGTCGGCGACGTCGGTTATGTCGACAGCGACGGCTATCTCTATCTGACCGATCGCGCGACCTTCATGATCATCTCGGGTGGCGTCAATATTTATCCGCAGGAATGCGAAAACCTCCTGATCACCCATCCCAAGATCGCGGACGCCGCCGTGTTCGGCGTTCCCAATTCCGATCTCGGCGAGGAAGTCAAAGCGGTGGTGCAGCCGATGCCGGGGATTAAACCGTGCCCGGAACTCGCAGAGGAACTGATCTCGTTTTGCAGCCAATCGCTGTCGCGCCAGAAAGTGCCGCGCTCGATCGACTTCGAGGCGGAACTGCCGCGGCTGCCGACCGGAAAACTCTACAAGCGGCTGCTGCGGGATCGTTACTGGGGCGACAAGAGTTCGCGAATTGTGTGAAGGCGCGGAGTTTCGCTAACGCCTGCCCTCACTGAACACCTCATCACCCACGCGATGTCCGCCAACGCACAAGAAGCGGGCATTCAGCGAGCATCCGGCTAGGGTCGATTTTTCCGATAATGGCCGGAGTCGAAGCTCGGCTCAAAGCCGCGCTTCGGTCAGCTTTGATTCGCACGCGTAGTTCGGCTTCGCGACTTGCGATGCGCCGCCTGCCAAATTCAAGTTAATTAAGTGTTATTATTCTTCTGTCACGTTGGCATCGAAAATTCGGATCGGCGATTGGACCCGACCGAATAGAGCACTCCTCTCATGCTTGTGCATATCGTCGCGGACGATCAGAACAAAATTTCGGAGCTACGCGCGCTATTTGGGTCGCAGGATCGCATCACTTCTGCATTGCTCAATGATGAGAGCAGTGTGCCGAAGGAATGCGACGCAATGATAGTCGCGGTTGATCTTCGCAACGCTGACAACATCGCCGCCCTCAAGGAGGCTTCGGCGACTTTCAATAACACCCCGCGAAAAATTTTCGTGATCGATCGAAAAGTGCGACTATTTGCGGCGCAGGCATATGCGCTCGGCGCGACCCATGCATTGTTCAGGCCGGTGTATCAGCGGTCTCTGTTCGCAGCCTTGAACGGCTCGGGCAAATCAAAGGTACTGTCCGAAGATGACGACCAAGGCGGCACACGAGGAGCCGCTTCTGAAGGCGCCGCATCCCTTGCCTCAATGTTCTCGGCCGTCTCGAGCGGTCAACAGGTCGATGCCGCGGAAGCAAAGCTCGTCGCCAGCAGAATTTCCGATACGATCGCTGAGGATGGTTTTTCCCGCTGGCTGGAAACCGTGCGGCGCCATCACGAAGGCACCTATCAGCATTGCCTGCTGGTGACGGGCACAGCCGTCGCGTTTGGATTGAATTTGGGGTTAGCCAAGGCCGACATGGAACGCCTGTATTCGGCAGCCATGTTTCACGACGTTGGAAAAGCGAAAGTTCCGCTCGCTATTCTCGACAAGCCCGGGCGCCTCGATGACCGGGAGCGAGCTGTCATCGAATCTCATCCGGCGGCCGGGTACGATGCGCTGAAAGGGACCCGCGGCATCTCCTCCGAGATACTGGACGCTGTCAGGCACCACCATGAGTATCTCGACGGAAGCGGATATCCCGATGCTCTTTGCGCTGCGGACATATCCGACATCGTGCGTATTTTGACCATTTCTGATATTTTTGCGGCGTTGATCGAGGATCGCCGATACAAGGCCACCCTGTCGCGGGCAGAGGCCTATGAAATCCTGTGCGGCATGCGAGGAAAGCTCGAAGGCCCGCTTGTGGTTGCGTTCAAGGAAGTGGCCCTGAACCGGTAAGAGCGCCCAGAGCGCTGTGACCTCAAGACGCAACTTTCTTCAAAAACGAGCCACTGTTGCGTTCACCGCAAGCGGCAGTCCGCGTCCTCCACCTAATGTGATAAGATATTCGATAACGGAGAAAGCCGTCATTGGTGGTGCACGGATTTTTGGCGACCGCTGGCAGGCCACCGCAGACAGGGAAATTCGATGCAAACGGCACTGGTGGTGAAAGAGCTGCGCAGCGAGTTCGCCGGCCCGTTCGACCTCAACCTCGGCGCCGGCGCCTGCGCCGCGATCACCGGCCCGTCGGGATCAGGCAAAAGCCTGTTTCTTCGCATGATCGCCGACCTCGATCCCAACGAAGGCAAGGTCTGGCTGAATGGGACAGAGCGCGCCTCCATCTCTGCGCCGGAATGGCGAAGCAAGGCGACCTATGTCTCCGCCGAATCCGGTTGGTGGGCCGACACCGTGATCGAGCACTTCGCGCGAAACAAGCGAAGCGAGGTCGCTGGGCTCGCGGCCCGCCTTGGGCTTCACGCCGATCTTCTGGATGCATCGATCGCGCGGCTATCCACCGGCGAGAAGCAACGGTTGGCGCTGGTCAGGGCACTTCTGCTGGGCCCGCCGGTCTTGCTTCTGGACGAGCCGACTGGCCCATTGGACGAGGAATCGGTCGCCAAGGTCGAGGCGCTGCTTCGAGAACGAATGGCGACCGGGATATCCGTCCTGCTGGTGACCCACGATGCAAGCCAGGCCGAGCGCCTGGGGGATCAACGCTATCGAATGGCGGCGGGACAGCTGGAAACGCCATGAACCCCATATTGCTGACACCGCTCGACATCTCGATCGCCGCCTCTTTGATCATCCTCGATGCGGCGCTTTCGATTTGGCTCAGGATTCGGCTGCATCGGCAAATCGCCATCGCCGCGGCAAGAATGGTCGTGCAACTTGTCGCAATCGGCTATGTGCTGCGCTTCATCTTTGCTCTGAACAACCCGGCGGCAACGCTGCTGCTCGTTCTCGTCATGGTGCTCGTAGCCGCGCGCGAGGTGGCGGCGCGGCCGGAACGCCGGTTCAAGGGCCATTCAAACCTCGTCATCGGGTTTGTCAGCGTCGGCTTTGCGACCTTCGTCACGGCGATCCTTGCATTGACAACGGCTATCCGGCCGCAGCCCTGGTTCGATCCACATTATGCGATCCCGCTGGCAGGCATCATTCTTGGCAACGTCTTGAATTCCGCCAGTCTGGCGCTGGACAGCTTTCTCGGCTCTGTCCGGCGCGAACGACACGCCATCGAATCGCGACTGGCGCTCGGCGAAAGCTATCGTGAAGCGATCGCGCCGCTGGTGCGGGAAGCGATCCGGCGGGGCCTGTTGCCGATCATCAATCAAATGTCGGCCGCCGGCATCGTAACCTTGCCGGGCATCATGACCGGACAAATTCTAGCCGGCCTCGATCCGCTGGAGGCCGTCAAATACCAGATACTCCTGATGTTCCTGTTGTCCGGCGGCAGCGGCCTGTCAGCGCTGGCGACGTCCTACCTTGCGGCGTGGCGGCTTACCGACGAGCGTCAGCGACTTCGTCTGGACCGGCTGCAGTAGCCTGACGCAGACTTCATCCCTGCACTGGAATATCGACGGTCGCCCGCGACGTACGCCCGTCAGACCGCGCGGCTCGAAGAAGCTCCTCGAATCTACGGACCTTAGAGTTGCCTAGCTGTTCGAACGTCGCCACGTGGCCGGCGCGGTCCCAAACGACTTCTTGAAGGCACGGGAAAAAGTGGCTTCGGAGCCGTAACCGACCATGTCGGCAATTTGGGCAAGGGACGCGCTGGTACTGCGGAGCTTCTGGGTGGCGACCTGCATGCGCCAATTGGCGAGATAGTTTATCGGCGGCACGCCGATCAAACGAATGAAGTGGTCGGCCAGCGCCGAACGCGACAAGCCGACCTCGCGGCTAAGATCATCCACGTTCCAGGGCCGGGTGATGTCGCCGTGCAGCAGCGCCAGCGCCCGTGCAACGTGAGGGTCGCGCAAACCGGCGAGCCAACCCGTCTGCCCCTGCGGCAGGGCTTCCGCGTAGCGCCGCACCGCTTCAACGAACAACAGCTCCGACAACTTGGCGAGCACCGTCTCCGAGCCCGGGCGGCCAGCGGCGACCTCCTCGGCAGCATATTGGAAGGTTGAGCGGATCCATTCTGCAGCCCCGCCTTGCTCGACGTTGAGTTTTAATAGCGACGGCAAGGTCGCGATCACGGGATTGTCTTCCGCGCAATCGCAGCCGAGGAACCCGCATATCATCCGCGTGCGTCGGCCGCCGCCGCCATGATGGATGGAGAACAACCCGCCGTCCTTGGGCGGATGGATAATCTCGCTGCCCGCCACCGGCGGCAGGCTCAAGTCGCTGCCAACCAGGTGCAGGTCATTGCGCGGCAATAGGACGACCTCGCCGGCTGCAAGCACGAGCCCCTCTCCATCCTCGCCGTCGACCCGGATATTGAGCTCGCCTTCAAGGATGTAGTGATAAGGAATCAGGTGGGAGGCTGCCCCAAGAGCGGGCGAGCAATGCTCGGGCGCGACGCGCGCGGCCATGCACCACGGCGCGAAGAAATCGGCGTGCATGAATACGCCGCCGGTCAAATGCGCCACTCTCAAAACGTCGGACAATGCATCCATAAAGGCCGTTCTACCAAAACCCGGTGTTTTGGTCATGTCTTCCGGTAGGCCGGGCATAGACCCTTGCCCGCCTGCCGACTTACAGATCGCTGCATCGAGCCGATCGGTGCGTCCATGCCATCGGCACGCCACTCCGCCAAAGGAGACCGAAAATGAACGCGATCGAAAGAATCCGTGACAGCAGCGAACGCTATGCGCGCTGCATTGAATCGTCCAAGCGGGTTCGTTGGGACATAGAGAAGGACGTGATCCGGGGGCGCAAATTTGATACCGCCCACAAGTTTCTTCCAGACGGGCTTTCTCTGGCAGATGCGTTCACGACCCTGTCGGCCAATGAAAAGCGGTTCGTCAGCCAGATCCAGGGCCGCACCTACGCCAATGTCTTTGGCCTGGTCGAGCGCTTCATCAATGCCAAGGTCCTGGAACTGAGCGAGGATCACTGGTTTGGCGACCAGGTTGCACTCGAAGCACTGGTTCGGTTTAGCGACGAGGAGTTAAAGCACCAGGCGCTGTTCCGCCGTGTCGACGCGATGATCGATGATGTACTGCCCGAGGGCTACAGCTTCGACGTCGACCATAACGCCGTCGCCCATGCCGTTCTTGGCAAAAGTACCTGGGCGGTGTTGGCACTGACGCTGGATATCGAGCTGTTCACCCAGCTCCACTATCGCCAGAGCATCGACCCCGACTCCCAGCTCTCCGAACTGTTCAAGGACGTGTTCCTCTATCACTGGAAGGAAGAAAGCCAGCACGCGATCCTTGACGAACTGGAGTGGGTGCGCCACGACGCGGAGCAAACGGCGGACAAGCGCGATCGGGCGGTCGACGAGTTCATCGAGCTGGTCGCCGCGGTGGATGGCATCCTGCAAGCACAGGCCAAAGCCGACGCCGGCTACTTCGCGTCAAAGTGCGGCCGCGCGGTCCACGAGGCGGAGGCGCGGGCGATCGAGGCGGCGTTCCTCAAGGCCTACCGCTGGCAATACATCCACTCAGGCGCCCAGCACCCGCACTTCGGGAAGGTGTTGTCCAGCCTGATTACTGAAGGCCAGGGCCAACGCATCCAGTCGGCGCTCGCCACACTGCAATAAATCCAGACAAATTCGCACCACATCCCCAAAGGAGACCTATCATGGTTGCACAAAAGAACCCCGCCGAACCCACCGTCGTCAACGGCATCAATGTCGACGACCTGTTCGCGCTAATCGAGGGCGTCAGGCGGGAACCCGCGAAAGGTAGAACAAACTGGCGCGTCACCACGACCTGGCAGGGCCAAGCGCGGAGCCGTGCGCAAGTCGAGAGTTTTGAGATCGGAGGAGAACGGGTACCGCGCCGGTTCTCGATCGACATCGACGAACCTCACGAACTTGGAGGATCGAACCGTTTCGCCAACCCGCAGGAACATCTGATCGCGGCGCTCAACGCGTGCATGACGGTGGGCTACGTAGCGCAGTGCGCGGTGCGTGGAATCACCCTCGAAAGCCTCGCGATTGAGACCGATGGTGAGATCGATCTTCGCGGCTTCCTCGGAATCGATCCGGCCGTGCCGCGGGGCTATGAGAACCTGAGCTACACCGTCCGCATCAAGGGTAGCGGCACCAAGGAGCAGTTCGCCGAAATCCACGAGGCGGTAATGGCGACCTCGCCCAACTTCTACAACATGTCCCGAGCGAAGCTACGCGACCTCGAGGGCTGCAAGCGCGAGAGTCTATCTAAAGAACATCTCACGCGTATCTGCAGAATAAATCGCGATTCTCTGAAGGTCTTTCTGTGCCGCGACATGCATGATGTCAGGCGACGCCAAAATTAATAGCCGCAGGACAATGCATTTGATAGAGGTTGTTTAGAAAGTCACAAGCTGCGAGCCCCCAAACCATCAGGAATGTCCCGGCAGGCTATTGCAACAAAGCAGGCGTTCCTGAGCCAGCCAAGGACGGCTGGCGATTGTACAAAAAGCGGTAAGCCTTCACGGCAAGCGTTACCAAATCAGATATGATAATTCGATCGTGTCCAGATTAGAAGTCACGCAGCGCTATCACCGAATTAGAAGGAGTATTCCAAATGAATCCGAACAAAGCGCTTTGGGAAAAAGGCGATTTCACACGCATTGCGCAGAGCATGAGAGAGAGCGGAGAAGCGCTCGTCAAGAGCCTCGGAATCTCGAAAGGGCCTAAGGTTCTGGATCTCGGATGTGGCGATGGGACGACGGCATTGCCGGAGGCAAGAGTTGGAGCCGACGTGCTGGGCGTCGATATCGCGAGCAATCTGGTTGCGGCCGGCAACAAGCGTGCGAAGGAGCAGGGCCTCACGAATTGCAAGTTTCAGGAAGGCGACGCATCCAATCTGCACGAGCTGAAAGACGATACGTTTGACCTCGTCGTGAGCATCTTTGGAGCCATGTTTGCGCCAAAGCCGTTTGATGTCGCCAAGGAGATGGTGCGCGTGACCAGGCCCGGCGGCCGGATCGTCATGGGAAACTGGATTCCAAATGATCCGACGTTGGTTGCACAGATCCTGAAAATCAGTTCCGCCTACTCGCCGCCGCCGCCGGAAGGCTTCATCAGCCCGATGACGTGGGGGGTCGAGAGCAACGTGGTCGAGCGATTTGGAGCGGCGGGGATTCCAAAAGAGAATATATCGTTTGTCAGAGATACCTATGTCTTCAACTTTCCGGGCAAGCCGTCAGAGCTCGTCGATGAATTCAGAAAATATTACGGGCCGACCATGAATGCCTTCGACGCCGCGGAAAAAAACGGCAAAGCCGGCGACCTGCAGAAAGAGCTGGAAGTTCTGTTCAACAGCCAAAACAAGAGCCCTGCCACGAATACCACCTCCATTCCCGCAACGTTCTTGCGCGTCACGGTTGCGGTTCGATAACCGGAAATTCGCGGCAGGTAAAATCCTGCTGCAGCGTGCCAAAGTGAAATGTCCGCTCATAAATCGCCCGCGCGCGAAACCATTTGATGAGACCTCGTTCAATCCATCTGGTCAAGCAAAGCCTTTGCTTGCTGAAGATCCGCGGTATCGAGGCCCTCAGTGAACCAGGCATAAATAGGCGCAAGCAGACCTTGGGCCTCATTGCGTCGGCCCTGAGCTTGCAGGACTCTGCTGAGGCTCATCGCCGCTCGTAGCTCAAGGAGCCGAGCACCTTGCTCTCGTGCCGATTTAAGGGCCTCGTCCAGACAGCCTTCCACCTCATCGTGGAGCCCGGCTTCGAGAAGCAGTTCGCCCTTGAGTCGATACAACTCGGGCGCAAACCAGCAGTCACCGCTCTTGTCGGTCGCTTCACCGATGAGCCGTAATCCATCCTCAATTTCTCCGGCAACGAGATGCGCTTCCGCTGCACGGGCGAGACGGTGCGGAACGTGAAATTTCGACCCTGTTGCACGCCACGCGGCCAGCCATTCCCGCATGACGGCGAGGCCCTCCTCGATGCGTCCCTGCATGACGCACGCCCAGCCGCGCAACATGTTCGCGTTCGCGACTCCGACGGCAGACCCATGGCGCGCGAGCAGCGGGAGGACGACGCTCACAGAGTCTTGTACTTTCTGCGGCTCGCGGCGGATCTGGTGCAGTTCTGCTGCAAACCACAGCGCCTGGGCAAGCGAAGGGGCATGGTCAAGATCGCGCGCAAGCCCAAGGCCTTCCTGCAATAGTCGGACGGCCTCGTCCGGATAACCCATTACGGCGGCGATAAGGGCGTCGACCACGTAGCCGCAGACGCCCGGATCATGGCCCCCATATTGCAGGGCTTGCTCGCCATGGGTGTCGCGCCGGTAGAGAGCAAGTCCCCCCGCGATATGATGGCGTGCCGTGGCAAGCGGGCCAGTTACCATAAAGTTTGGCCATGCTGCGTGGTGAGCTTGCAGCATGAGCGCGGAATCCCCGCTGGTGTTTGCCATGCCGAGTAGCTCATCCACCAATCGGGCCGCCGTCGCTAGATCACCAGCCGTGAAGGCGACCAGCGACGCACCCCAGACGGTTGGGAAAATATCTGCTACTCGCTGTGCATTACGCGCCAGTTCGCGAGCCCGAGCGTACACGCCTCCGATCTCCGGTGCCGCCGACGATCTCGTCGTCATCAATGCCGGCCCCAAAGCGAGCAGCAGCTGCAACTCCTGCTCGGCACGTGCGGCCCTGTCAGGCAGCGTTTCGAGCAGCTCTATTGCGTTCCGAAAATGTGCGACCGCCTCCTGATTGGCCGACCGCTTTGCTGCGCGATCTCCCGCCCGCTGCCAATAATCGATGGCCTGCGCAGCCAATCCGGCCTGAGCGTAGTGTCGCGCAAGAACTTCTGGTTGGGTCTCGCGGACATCGGAAAACTGCCGCTCGAGGACACTTGCTATGCTCGCATGCAGGTCGTGTCGTTTGGCGCGGAGCAGCGTGCCATAAGCCACGTCCTGCACCAGTGCGTGCTTGAACAGATAGTTGGCATCCGGCGGCACGCCTTGCCGAAACAGCAAACCAGCCTCAACGAGACGGTCTAGCGCCAATTCCAGCTCCGCCGCGGTTTGGCGCGCCACCGAAGCCAGCAGGGCATGCGAAAACTCCCGCCCGATCGCCCCTCCGATCTGCGCCACCTCCTTGGCCGGGCCGAGCCGGTCGAGCCGCGCCATCAGTGACGCGTGCAAGCTCGCCGGGACCGCCTGGGCCCGGGACGGAACCGTGGCGGCGGTCCGACGGCCGGCCCCCTCGCTCTCTGCCTCCAGCACCGCCTTCGTCATCTCCTCCACGAACAGGGGAATGCCGTCGGTGCGCTCCACGATCTCCGCCATCACATCCGCCGGCAGCTCCTTGTTCTCGACAAGCCGCGCGATGATCGCGGCCGCCTCACGCTCCCCAAGTCGGTTGAGCGTCAGGCTTGTCACGTGCGACTGTCCCACCCATGGTGCGTTGAACTCTGGGCGGAGAGTTACGATCAGCAGCACGGGAAGGGTTGCGATCCGGTCCACCGCCCGGCCGAGCACTTCCAGGCTCGTCGGATCGATCCAATGCGCATCCTCGAAGATCATCAGCACAGGATTCTGGCGTGCCAGTCCCGCGAGTTGCGACATCAGCGCTTCGAGCGTTCTTTGCCTGCGATGTTCCGGGGTCAAATCGGGCGCAGGATATCGTCCATCATTCGGCAGCGACAGCATCTCCGCAAAGAGCGCGGCATCCTCGACAGAGGTTGAGGTCTGCGCAAGCACAGAATCGAGCTTGTCGAGCTTTGCTTGCGGCTTGTCGTCGTGCGCCAGGCCGGCGGCACGCTCCATCTGACCAATGATTGAATAAAGCACGCTGTCGGTATGCTGCGGGGAACAGAAATAGCGCAAGCGCGTGTGCGCTTCGTTAGCGAGGCGCTCCAGAACCGCGGCCGTGAGCCGTGATTTTCCGATGCCTGCCTCGCCGGAGAGCAGCACGAGCTGGCCTTCACCCGTCTTTGCCCGGGACCAGCGGCGGAGCAGCAATTCGAGTTCTTCTGCCCGCCCGACAAGGGGGCTCAGGCCGGTCGTGTGCAGCGCGTCAAATCGGCCCTCCACGGAGCTCGCCCGCAGCGCCGCCCAGGCCCGCGCCGGC
>WNFT01051493.1_pt1 | contig 10948 bp, 10 predicted proteins | sample 5400191 | NCBI WGS metagenome assembly WNFT01 (sample SAMN13153359, study PRJNA577476) | soil metagenome | isolation source: 80 cm saprolite under Madrone tree | place: USA:California | collected 2016-06-14
GCGAAACCGACCCCGCCGGGGTAGACCTCGTAGACGGTGACGGTCGGCAACCTGGTTGTGACGGAGCGGACCTCGGCCACCGAACCGAGGTCGCGCGGGTCGCACATGAGGCGCAGGCTCGCGACGTGGCGCAGCGAGTGAGCCATGCCCTGCAGCCCGGCCTCCAATTTCTCCGCGCCGAGGGAGCGCCATAGGGCATCTTCGACGGTGATCCAGTAACCAGTGGTGTGCAGCGTTTGCTCTGGGAGGTGGATCGGTCCGGCGCCAATGTTCTCGTGCGTGTGGAACCGGATCTTCTTGAACATGCTCGCGAGTGAGGTGATCTTCAACTCGCCATGGCTGCGCGTCAGACCGTCTGCATCAGGGCCGGCGAATGTGTCCAGCACCTGCACGGTCACCGACGCCAGCGCGTCGGTGTAGTAGTCGACCGCGACGGGCCGAACATATGCCTTCTTCTCGTCCCAGTCGAGGCGGTCGACGTGGTACTGCGCGCCCTCATGCAGATAGACCGCCTCTTCGTGGAGCAAGACGGGTGCTGTGAACTGGTCCATCTCGCCGATGACCTGAGGTCGCGGTTGCGACGTGTCGATGATCACGACGTTGTCGGCGAGGATGCGTCGGAGGTGCACCTCCTCCGCCGGAAAGGCCTGCCGGCTCCAGAACCAGCGGCCCGCGGATCGAGTGGCGGAACCGTCCTCCTCGAAAAGCTTCAGCAGGTCCTGCACGTCAGCCGAGCCGAGCCGCTCGTCATCCATGAATGGAAGCTCGAAAAGCCCAGCCTGCAGATGGGCCGCAAGCAAGAGAAGGTTGTCGGGATCGATGAGACCTTCCTCGGGATCGGTACCCAGGAAATATTCGGGATGGCGGACGATGAACTGGTCGAGCGGCGAGCTCGAGGCGACGAATACGCCGACCGACCCGGACCGTCTTCCCGCCCGGCCCAGCTGCTGCCAGGTCGACGCAATCGTCCCGGGATAGCCGACCAGCACCGCGCACTGCAGGCTTCCGATGTCGATGCCGAGCTCCAGCGCGTTGGTGCTGACCACGGCGGTGATCTCGCCGTTGCGCAGGCCCGCTTCGATCTCTCGCCGGTGGAGTGGAAGATATCCGGCGCGGTAGCCGCGCACGAGTTGAGACGCATCGAGCCGCGGCGCGAGGTCCTCGCGCAGATAGCTCAGCATGACTTCGACCTGCAGCCGGCTGCGGCAGAAGACGATCGTCTGCACGCCGGCCCCAACCCAGGGCGCCGTGATCCGCCGCGCTTCGAGCATCGAGCTGCGCCGGATCCCGAGGTCGCGGCTGAGTAGCGGCGGGTTGTAGAACACAAGCCGCCGTTCGCCGCGCGGGGCGCCGTTGCGGTCGACGAGCGCGATGTCGTCCTCCTCGAGCAATCGCGTTGCCAGCTCGAGCGGGTTGCGGATGGTCGCCGAGGCGCAGATGAATTGCGGACTTGACCCGTAGAAGGCGCAGATTCGCTTGAGCCGCCGGATCACGTTGGCGACCTGGCTGCCGAACAGTCCGCGATACGTGTGCAGCTCATCGATGACCACGAACTCGAGGCTCGAGAACAATCGCCGCCACCGCGTGTGATGGGGCAGCAAGCCGGTGTGCAGCATGTCGGGGTTTGTCATCACGACATGGCCGCCCTCTCGGATCGCACTTCGGCGCCCCGGGGGAGTATCGCCGTCGTAAGTGTCGACGCGGACGTTGATGGGGAGCCCTGACTTGAGCGCGCCGAGCTCGGCCAGCTGGTCCTGCGCGAGCGCCTTTGTCGGATATAAGTAGAGGGCGCGCTTCTCAGGGTTCTCGAGCAATCGCTGCAGGACGGGGAGGTTGAAGCAAAGCGTTTTTCCACTGGCCGTGGGGGTGACGACCACAAGGTGCCTGCCGCGCCGCACGGCTTCGTAGGCTTCGGCCTGATGCGAGTAGAGGCGTTCGACGCCGCGCCTGGCCAGCGCCGCGACCAGCTCGGGATTCAAGTCACGCGGGAGCGGCGCGAAGGTCGCCTCCGATGCAGGAACTACGTGGTCCAGCGTTATGTCCCCTGGAAACTCGACGGGATCGAATCGCGGTCCGCCGGACATATGTTCGGGGAGGTTAGACGAACATTCGTTTGCAGTCAATAGGCGAGCAGCCGGAGAAAACGCCAACCGAGCGCTACGAGCCAGGCTCGGAGGCGGATTTCGAGCGCCTTTATCGGGACACGTACAGAAGGATCCTGGGCACCCTGATCGTCCTGCTCCGCGACCGCGCCGCGGCCGAAGACTGCGCCCAGGAGACGTTCGAGCGCGCGTACAGGAACTGGGCCGCCTGGAAGCCTGACGCCCCGGTCGAGGCGTGGCTGCACCGGATCGCGGTCAATGTGGCGATCTCCAATGGCCGCCGCCAGCGGCTGCGCCAGGCCGGCGAGCTGATCCGGAGATTGGGCCGGCCCGATCCAGGCCCCGACCCTGCCGCCGTCGCCGAGCGCTCCGACCTGGTCGATGCGATGAAGAAGCTCCCCACGAGGCAGGCCGCCGCCCTCGTTCTGAGGCACTTCCACGGCTACAGCAACCGCGAGATTGCGGCCGCCCTGGGGATCCCCGAACAGACGGTCGCCTCCCGGCTCGCCGCGGCGCGCAAGCACCTCCAGGCCGTCCTTGGGCGTTAGCGGCAAAAATGGTTGGTCAGGCGGCTGACGGCGTTATGGCTTCCTACAGATGAGTGACCTCGAACGCGACCTGGAGCAGGAGCTGCACCGGGTGCTAGATCCGATTGCCGCCCTTCCGATCCCGCCCCGACGCACGCTCCACAACCGCAGCACCGCGCGAGCGCTTTTGGGCGGCGCCGGCGCAGCGCTCTCGCTCAAGCTGCTGACGGGCGTCGCCGTGGCAGCCGCCGCGGTCACGATCGTCGGAGCGGCGACCACCGGGAGCCTCAACCCATCCGACTGGGGCCAGCAGGTCAGCCAGCGCGTGGCTGAGTGCAAGGCGGCCCTCGCCGACGGGCAGCACGGCATCGGCGACTGCGTGAGCTCGTTCGCCAAGCAGCACGGTGCCAGCGTGGCCAGCGCCGCACGGCATCACGGGAACGGCACCACCGACGCCAGCGGAAACGGCAACGGAAACACAAACGGCAACGCCAACAGCCACGGCAAGGACAAGACTCACCCGACTCCCAAGGGCCGGAGCGGCGCGGCCGCGACGCCTGACCCCGAGCCCGTCGATCCGGCGGGCCAACACCAGCCGGTGCACGTCACACCGGGTCCGTAGCGCGTTCTTTTAGACCCCTTCCTCTCGTGGAGCCGGGCCGCAAGGTTCGGCTCCCTTCTTGTTCGGAGGGAGAATCCTCCCGGGAAGGCTCGTCCTATTTCTTAATACGCTGTCCCTCGGCCGTGTCGATGACCGCAACGCCAAGCGCCGCGAGCTCCTCACGCAGCCGATCCGACCTCACGAAGTCCTTCGCCGCCCGGGCCCGTTCCCGCGCTTCGAGCAATGCAGACGCGCCGGCGGGCAAGGCCGGCTCGGGCGATCCACGGTCGAGGTCCAGGCCCAGCACGGCATCCCATCTCTTGAGTAGCGAAGCCTTCTCGGGTGCCGGAAGCGCCGACCGGATGACGTCCGCGACAAGAGCCATCGCGGCCGGGAGATCCAGGTCGTTGCTGATCGCCGCGCGGAATCGTGACTCCCAGTCCTCGGCTCGGACGTGCGAACTGGTCGGGGATTGGCCCGACCACACCGCGACCCGCTCTCGCAGCTGCCTGAGCGCCCGGTCGGCGCCCGTCAGTCTCTCGGTGCTGAAGTTGAGCGGCGCGCGGTACTTCGCCTGCAGCGCGAGGTAGCGAAACGCCAGCGGGTCAAAGCCCTGATCCTCGAGCTCGGTGACGCGGAAGAAGTTGCCCGCCGACTTCGCCATCCTCGAGCCTGCCAGCATCTCCGCCTCGTGATGCGGAAATACGTTGTCGGCACCCCCGGTGTGGATGTCGAATCGCTCGCCCAAGAGCGACAGCGACATGGCGGAGCATTCGATGTGCCAGCCCGGAAACCCCTGTCCCCAGGGACTCGGCCAGACCTGCAGCCGATGCTCGCCCGCCGCCTTCCAGAGGGTGAAGTCGCCGGGGTGCTTCTTGCGCGGATCCGGCTCGCCGCGGACCCCAGTGAGCAGGCTGTCGGTCGTGTTGCGCGACAGGCGGCCGTAGGGGGGAAACGTCGCGATGTCGTAGTAGACCGTACCGTCGATCTCATACGCATGGCCCCGCGCCATGAGCTTCTCGATCAAGTCGATCATCTGCGGGATGTACTGGGTGGCCCGCGGATACTCGATCGCCGGCTGGATGTTCACTTTGCGGATATCGGCAAGGAATGCCTCGGTGTAGTGGGCGGAGATCTCCTCGGTCGACTTGTTCTCCAGCCGAGCGGAGACGAGCATCTTGTCCTCACCGCGATCGAACGTGTCGTCCGTGAGGTGGCCGACGTCGGTGATGTTCATCACCTGGTGAGCGTGGTAGCCAAGGTAGACCAGGCTTCGGCACAGGAGATCGGGCAGCATGAACGTGCGCAGGTTGCCCACGTGGACGTAGCGGTACACCGTCGGACCGCACGAGTAAATCCGCACCTGACCCTCGCGCAGCGGTTTCAGCTCTTGCTTCGCGCGGGTGAACGTGTTGTACAGCCGGAGCGGGGGAGGACTCATTCCGAATCTATCCTCATCAATACATGAAAGCGATCCGGCTGGTGGGAGGCGCGGCGACCGAGGCCGACATTAAAGGACGCGTACTCGTCCATGACCTGGGGCACGACCTCCGCAAGGGCAGCATCCTCCAGGCGAGCGACCTGCAGCGTGTGAGGCAGAGCGGCGAGATCCACGTGATCGAGCTGGAGCCGGGTGACGTTCATGAGGATGCCGCCGCCGCCCGGCTGGCGGCAGCGCTGTCGGGTCCCGGGCTCGAAGCCACGCCGCCGGTGCAAAGCCAGTCCCGCCTCATCGCCCGCGGCCGCGGCCTGGTTCGTGTCCGCGCGGACCTGATCGACGCCATCAATCGCCTTGGCTACATATCTGTGTTCACGTTGATGGACGGGCAGGCAGTCACCGAGGGCGAAGAGGTCGTTGGCTGCAAGGTGACCCCGGTGGCGGTTCCGGGTTCGTTGATCGAGCAAGCCGAGCGGCTGTGCAGGGAGAGCGGACCCGCCGTCGAGCTGCTGCCTTTTCGGCCGCTGAAGACGTTTGTGGTGGCCACCGAGCGCCTGAAGCCCAAGGCTCGCGATCTGTTTCGCGCCGCCGTGACGGCCAAGCTTGGCTGGTACGGCGCAAGGGTGCTGGCCGTCCGCGAGGTGGCCCGGACCGGTGAAGCGGTGGCGGCGGCGTATCAGGAAGCGATCGACTGCGGCGCTGAGCTTGTCCTGTTCGCGGGCGCTTCTGCGATCGACCCGATCGATCCGGCCTACGCCGAGCTGACACACGCGGGAGGAGAACTTCTCCAGCTCGGGGCGCCGATGCACCCCGGCAGCATGCTGTGGCTCGGCAGGCTGCGCGAGGCCGCGGTGGTCGGCGTCGCGTCATGCGCGGGGTTCGGGCGCAACAGCTCGCTCGACCTCCTGCTGCCTTTCGTGTTTGCCTACGGCCGGGCGGACGCGGGCGACCTCCTGCGCCTCGGCCATGGCGGATTGATCGAGGCCGGCGCCGGGCGGCGGTTTCCGCCCTACTCCTGACGGATCTCCGGCATCTTCAGGTCAGGCCAGTCGTCGTGCGCCATCGCCTCGAGGTAGCCGTCGACCGAACGCACCAGAGGTTCGAGGACCACGCCGTTATGGCGCGGGAGGTAGGGGCGCAGGTACTCGGCTCCGGTCCGCCACTTGTTGACGGCGCCGCGCCGATTGCGGCGCGTGTAGTGGAGGCAACCGGCCGCCACCTGGATCAGCCCCTTGTAGAAACCGGCATCCGGGCCTCGGCGGTCCGGCGTCCATTGGCGCTCCCAGGCTTCGTGCGCGTGCGTCTATGGCGCCCACTGCCCCCATGCCTTCGGCACGGGACCCCATAAAGTGGGCGCGCGCTCGGTCGCGCATGGACTATGCGCTGCCTCACGTGCTGTCGGCTCCGAGCATCTGGGCACCCTATCCACCAAATCTCTCGCCGCGGCCCCCCGCCCATGACCCGGTCAAAGCAATAATCGAGTCGTGGACGAGGCGCGTACCGAGTATTCGCGGGTCAACCTGTCCAGCGATCCCATCTACCGATACCTTCGCATCACCAAGGGCGGGCCAGGCGGGGTGGCGGGCGAGGCGGCCGAGCAGGACCTGGTCGACGCCGCGTGGCTGCAGCGCCTTCGCCGGATTCACCAGCTGCAGAGCGCGTGGTGGGTGTTCGCGACCGCGGAGCACTCCCGCTTTCAGCACGCGCTCGGCGCGATGCATCTCGCTGGTGAGTGGACGAGTCATCTCTACCCGTCGCTCAAGGTGTCGTGCGGCGATGTGCCCTCGCCCCAGCTCGTCGAGGAGACGATGCGGATCGCCGGCCTGCTCCACGACGTCGGGCACGGGCCGTTCGGTCACTTTTTCGACGAGAACTATCTCGACACGTGGAGCATCGACCACGAGGTCGTCGGAAGGGCACTGATCACCGGGCCGCTCGCGGGTCTCATCGGCGAGCTGGGGGCCTCACCTTCCGCCAATTTCGGATCTGGGGAACGGATCGACCCGCGCTGGGTCGCCTACCTCATCTCCTCGAGCGAGCTGGAGGGTTTTCAACCGCCGCCCTGGCTGGCTGTTCTGCGGCCCGCGCTGATCGGTCCGTTCTCGGCCGACAACATGGACTACGTCCCTCGCGATTCCTATATATGTGGCGTCTCCGCCGGACCGGTCGACGTGCAGCGGATCGTCCACTACTCGTTCATCTCGGAGCGCGGGCTGACGCTGCACTCGCACGCGGCCGAAGCGCTGTACATGTTCCTCAACTCGCGGCTGTACCTGTACCACCAGGTCTACTTCCACAGGACGGTTCGCCGGATCGACCTCCAGCTCCGGGAGGTGTTCCGCCCGACGATCGAGCTCCTGCTCGGAGGCAATCCGCTGGACGACCTGGACCGCTTCCTCGGGTTGACCGAGTGGTCGCTGCTCTCCGACGTCGACCGCTGGGTGCGCGGGTCGGACGACACGCAGCGACGCGAGCTCGGCGAGGCATGGGCCGCGGTCGTAGCGCGCAAGCTCAAGTGGAAGCTGATCTACCAGGGCCACACCGACGCCCGAGACATTCCGAGCGCGGCCATGAGCGTCACCCGCGAGCAGTTCGCAAACCAGCTGCGAGAGCGTCTCCCGGCGAGCCTTCGGAACATCACGTTCGAAGTCGACGTGGCCGCGCAGGAATCGCGCGCATTCAATCCGATGACGGAGACCGCCGATATCCTTTTCTATGATCCGCTCGAGGACAGCTACCGGCAGAGCCGCGTGCTCGACCTGTTCAAGCGCCTGCCCGTTCGGATGGCTCTGTTTCGGATCTTCGGCCACGACGAGACGCACCGTCACGAGCTGATCCGGGCGGCGAACGACGTCCTGGGCCTGGCTACGCTGCCCTAAAAGTCGTCGTCGTCGCCGCCGAAGCCGTCGCCCCCGCCCAGGTCATCGTCTCCGCCGCCGAAGTCATCTCCACCGCCGAAGTCGTCGTCGCCTTCGCCGGAGCTGACGGTGGCGAAGGTCGAGACAAGGCGGCGCAGCGCGGGCTTGCCGCAGTGGGGACACGTCGGGTCGGGCGACGAATAGCTCGCCAGGAGCACGGAAGAGCGCTTGCCGCATTCCTCGCAGGTGAGCGCCGGCAACGGCGCGCAGGCATGCGCATACGCCGCCAACAAGCTCGGCGTTCCGTGCCGGGTCGTCATGTTCGACACGGCCCCGGAGACAAAGGTCGCCGGGGTCAAGCGATGGGGCGCCACGCCGATTCCGATGCCGCGCGATCAGCTGTTCAGCTGGATCGCCAACGAAAGCTGGAGCGAGGAACCGGAGTCATTCATCCATCCATTCGCCGACAACGAGGTCATGGCGGGCCACGGCGGCATCGGCCTGGAGCTCCTCGTTGACGTCCCCGACCTGGTGCGCGTGGTCGTTCCCGTCGGCGGCGGCGGTCTGGTCACGGGCATCGCCTCGGCGATCAAGGGGATGCGGCCGGAGGTCGAGGTCATCGGCGTCCAGTCGGATGGCTACCCGCTGTGGGACCGTGCGTTCGCGGCCGGCGGCGCGCCGGCACCCATCCAGCCTGCGCGCCCTGGCCTACGCTGCGCTCGAGCAGATGACCCCGGGTCCGACCACCGTGGCCGTCGTCAGCGGAGGCAACATCGACACCGCGCTCCTGGCGAGCCTGCTCAGCTAGCAGGACGAGTCATCGCCCACGGCCCGCGCTTGATCGCGGCGATGAGCATCCAGACGAATAGTGCAGCGCCCGGAATCCACAGGATCAAGCTCGCCACGTACAAACCGGTCGGCAAGCTGAAACCGACCGCCGCATCATACGCACGGCTGTCAACGATGTTGATCAGGTTCAGCGGAGCTGTAATGGAACCAAGCCCGAGAAACACAAGTACGAGATAAAAGGCCCACCTCCATCGCTTGAGCGCGCCCACGATGAGCAAGGCGCAGATCGCGACCCCCACGAGCGTGGAGACCCAAAGCACCCCATTCATGAACGTGGTCATGGTCTGGATGAACTCCGGCGGCGGCGGTGTCATGTTGGGATTCAGCTGCTCCTGACGCTGAAAGCTCCGGGCCATGATCGTCGACATCATGCCGCCCATCCAGAACGGAAGGGTCAGCGTGTACACCGCGGAGATCGCGTACCAACCAGCGACCGCGTACTGCATCGGCAGTGTCCATGAGGTTGGTTGGCGAGCCGCAGGCCGAGCCTGGTACGGGATAGGCGCGAACTGCTGGCTTGCGACGGGAACCCACGCCGTTCCATTCCACCGGTATCGGCCGTCAAGAGAAAGCGTGCTGACCCAGGTCTGACCGTCCCAGTAGTACATCCCGTCCGCAGACACCCGCACGCTCACGCCGTCAGCACCTCCTCACAGATCTTCAGCGCGGACTGGATGTCTTCGACATCGATGCCGTAGTGCGTCACGAAGCGCACGCTGACGGGACCAGCCGAATCGCTGAGGAGGCCGCGTTGGGCGCATCTAGCGACGAAATCCCCGACAGACATCGTCTGGAGGTCGAAATAGACGAGGTTGGTCTGGACGCGACCGAGGTCGCAGCGCACACCCGGTAGCTCGGCGAGTCCTTCGGCAAGCGTGCGCGCGTTCGCGTGGTCCTCGGCGAGTCGGTCGACCATCTTTTCCAGGGCGATGAGCCCGGCGGCGGCCAGCACGCCCACCTGGCGCATGCCACCGCCGAGCCGCTTGCGCCACCGTCGCGCTTCTTCCACGTCCTCCTCCGATCCACAGAAGACGCTGCCCACCGGACACGCGAGTCCTTTGGAGAGGCAGAAGGTGACGGTATCGGCGCAGTCCGCGATGTCCGAAGCTTCGACGCCAAGCGCCACGGCCGCGTTGAAGATGCGCGCGCCGTCCAGGTGGACGCGCAACCCCTGCTCGTGCGCCGCATCACTTGCCGCGCGCAAGGCCTCCAGCGGCCACACGATGCCGCCGTGCCGGTTGTGAGTGTTCTCGAATGTGATGGCGGCCGTGATCGGCTGGTGGGGATCGTCGCGGGGCCGGACGGCCTGGACGACCTGCTGCCGCGACATGACGCCGCCCTCGGTTGCAACCTGCCTGATCTGCACGCCGCAGACCGCCGCCGCCCCGGCGGTCTCGTAGTAGAAGGCGTGCGAATCGGCGTCCGCGATGAGCTCCTCGCCGCGCTGCGCGTTGACTGCGATGCCGATCAAGTTGCCCATGGTGCCGCTCGGCACGAACGTCGCCGCCTGCTTGCCCATCCGCTTCGCGGCCACCTCCATGAGGCGGTTGGTCGTCGGGTCGTCCCCGAAAACGTCGTCGCCCAGGGGCGCCGTGGCCATCGCCTGGCGCATCTCAGGGCTCGGCATGGCGACCGTGTCGGAGCGGAAGTCGATCCCGGGCACCCGACTAATCTAACCGCCAAATGGAGGCTGAATTGATCCTGGCGGGCGGGCGCATCCGCACCCTGGGACGGACCGGCCTCAAACCGCAAAGCCATCTTGCGATCGCCGGCGGCAAGGTCGTCGCATGCGGCGATCGGGAGGTCATGAAGCTGCACGGGCGGCGTACTCGAGTCATCGAGCTGAAAGGGTCCGCCGTCTTTCCCGGCTTCAACGACGCGCATGCGCACGTCGTCTACTACGGCTTGACGCGATTCGGCGCCGACCTCGGCGGCGCGCGCGGGATCGACGATATCCTCGATCGCCTTCGCGACCACGGCCGCAAGTTGAAGCCCGGCGAGTGGCAGCAAGGCATGGGCTACCGCACCGACGAGCTCACAGAGCGCCGGCAGCCCCATCGCAGCGAGCTGGACCGGGTCACCGGGGAGCGGCCCGCCTTTATCGACGAGCGCGGCGGTCACTCGCGCGTGGCCAACTCCGCGGCATTGGCCGCGGCGGGCATCACTCAGGAGACACCCAACCCACCCGGCGGCCGAATCGGCCGCGATCTCAACCGGAGCCCCAACGGACTTCTGCTCGAGTCGGCGATGCGGCTCGTCGCCGACGTCCAGCCCACGCCCAGCCTTACGCGCAGGATCGAGGGCGTGCTTGAGGCTCAGGACCTGCTCGTGTCGCGTGGGATCACGTCGGTCGGCGCGGCTGTGAACCGCGGGTTTGCCGACGATCTCCGGGCGTATGAACGGCTCGCCTGCGACGGAAATCTGCGCCTGCGCGTCAATGAGTTCCTTTCGTGGGAGCTCCTGGAGGCGACCTCGCGGCTTGGCGTGCACAGCGGCTTTGGCGGCTCGGTGGTCCGGGCCGGACCCATCAAGGTGTTTGTCGACGGCGGCGCCGAGCGTGTCGCGATGCGCTC
>WNFT01005660.1_pt1 | contig 10947 bp, 10 predicted proteins | sample 5400191 | NCBI WGS metagenome assembly WNFT01 (sample SAMN13153359, study PRJNA577476) | soil metagenome | isolation source: 80 cm saprolite under Madrone tree | place: USA:California | collected 2016-06-14
GCGGCGCGGGTGGTGTCGTTGGGCCAGGAGTCGACCACGCAGACGAACTCTCGGGAGCGCAGCGCCCGGTCCACCGTCGCGGACTCGGGCAGCATCGCAACCGGGTTCCCCGCCGTGATCCAGACCGCCTGGATGGGCGGATCCTGCAGGGCCAGCACTTCGGGTCCAAAGAGCGGCTCCAAGATGGAGCGCGGCGCGCCGTCGATGCCCTGGATGAACGAATGGTCGAACGTCTTCCGGCGCTTGAAGTAGAACGACGCGCCGCCGCCCGGCACGCCGAGGTTGCCGGAGATGGCCGAGAGCGCGTCGAGGGCGCGGACGATCGATCCGCCGTTCACCCGACGGCCCATGCCCCAGCCGATCAGGATCGCCGTCGGGCCTTCGTGCAGGCGGAGGGCGATGTCCTCCGCCGCGGCGGGAGATACGTCGGCGTCCTCGCACCAGCTCGCGACCGAGTGCGTGAACGCCAGGGCGCGGAACTCGGGAACGTTGTCGCAATACTTCTCGAAGCCGGCCTCCGTCCAGCCGCGCTCGAACAGCAGGCGCGCCACTGCCATCGCCAGCGAGAAGTCGCCTCCGGGCCTGGGCTGGATGAAGCCGTCGCAGAACCGCGCCGACTTGTGCCAGACCGGGTCGATCAGCAGCTTCGACGCCGCGGCGTCCTGCAGCACCGGCACCAGGTGCGGCGACGAGACGACCGGGTTCTTCCCCCAGAGGAGGATGTTGCGCGAGTTGCGCAGGTCGAAGATGTCGTGCGAGTCCTCCTCGCCGAAGTCGAGCATCTGCGCCGCGTCGCCGGCGCCGGAGCAGATGTCGCCCCGCTTCACGGTCACCGGACCGAACTTCTCGAAGAAGTAGTCGCTCAGGTGCTTGAGCGCGCCCAGGCTGCCGCCGCTCCGGTAATGGAAGATCGCCGCCGGGCCCGACTCGGCGCGGATCCGCAGCAGCTCGCGCGCGGCGAAATCGAGCGCCTCGTCCCAGGACACCGGCTTGCCCCGCAACAGCGGAGTCGTCAGCCGCTCCTGCGAGTACTGGAGCGGGAGGAAGTTGTTCGTCCGCCAGCAGAGGAAGCCCTTTGTGACGGGATGATCCGGGTCGCCCCCGAGCTGGACGACGCGGCCGTCCTCGACGTGGGCCACGACCGAGCAGGCGTCCGGGCAGTCGCGGTTGCAGACCGTTTTCACCAGCTGGCGCGTCACATTGCGCATTCTACCGGACTGCCCGGAATCGTGCCGGCGCCCTAACTTCATCGCACAAGGGGGCGCTCCCATGGCCGAAGTCACGATCGATCAACCGACCGCTCGCCCGCCGATGCCGGGCCCACGGGAGTCCAGACCGCCTCCGGCGCGCGTCCGGCGGCCGCCGGCAGCCCGGGTCGCGATCGCCCAGGGCGTCTACTACCTGGCCGTGGGACTCTGGCCCGTCCTGGACCTCAAGACGTTCATGCTCGCGACCGAACCGAAGCTGGAGGGGTGGCTCCCCAAGGGCGTCGGCGCGTGCATGGCGAACATCGGCGCGGCCCTCCTCGCGGCCGGCACGCGCGGCAAGGTGGCCCGCGAGCTGCGGTTGCTCGGCGCCGGCACCGCGCTGACCTTCGCCACGATGGACCTCTGGCACGCGGGCTTCCGGCGCCGGATGTATCTCCTCAACTGCATCGTCCAACTCGGCTTGGCCGCCGCCTGGGGATTCGCCGAGTGGCGCGAGAACCAGGACGCGCACCGCCTCCCAGAGGCAGCCTTCGCCTGAGTCGCTTGCGAGGCTCCGTCCGTACGCGATAGTATTCTCGTACGAACGGAGCGGAGATGCGCAAGAAGCTCACTCGCACGGGAAACAGCCTCGCGCTCGTCCTCGACAAGGACTTGCTCGAGGAGCTGGGGATCGACGCCGAAACACCGCTGGAGCTCTCGACGGATGGGGACGTCATCGTCGTCTCCCCGGTTCGGAGCCGGCGCGACGAGGAACGCCTGAAAGAGGCGATGTCCCGCGCGCATGAGAAGTATGGCGGCGTCTTCCGCAAGCTCGCGGAATGAAGCGCGTTCGCTTTCTGAGCCTCGAACAGGTCCTCGCCATCCACGCCGATCAGGTTCGGCACTACGGCGGCGAGCTCGGAGTCCGCGATCTCGGATTGCTGCAGTCAGCGCTGGCCATGCCGCGCGCGATGTTTGGCGGCCAGTATCTCCACCCCACGCTGCACGAGATGGCGGCTGCGTACGTGTTCCACCTCACGCAGAACCATCCGTTCCTCGACGGCAACAAGCGCGTGGGGATCGCCGCCGCAATCGGCTTCCTCTCGCTGAACGATTCATGGCTCGAGTCCGAGCCGGCGGATCTGGAAGAGATGGCCCTGCGAGTGGCGCGCGGTGAAATCGGCAAGCCGGAGATCGCGGTCTTCCTTCGCGACCGGTGCGCCCCGTTTACTTGATCAAGTCACGCGCGCGGCGACACTGCGGAGGCGCCTCGCAGCGAACCACCAGCGCCCGCCCCGTGTTCACCGCGTACACGTCCGTGCACCCCGGAACGAGCTCTGACGGGCGCAGCCGGAAATCGATCCCGCCGCGCAGCCACTCGGCCCAGCCCACCTTGCCGTCGCAGTCGAGGTCCCGCCAGGCTTCCGGCACTTCCCCCTCGCGCGCGAGCTGCACCGCCCGCAGGCCGCTGAAGAGGAAGAAGACGACCGGAGCGCCGACGATGAACAGCGCGAGCGCGCGCGACCTCAAGGCGTCAAAGCCTCAGAACCTCAGTTCTCGACCCGGTAGTTCGGCGCTTCCTGCGTCACCTGCACGTCGTGGACGTGGCTCTCCCGCAGGCCGGCCGTGGTGATGCGCACGAACTTCGCCTTGGTGCGCAGCTCCTCGATGTCGTGGCAGCCGGTGTACCCCATCCCGCTGCGCAAGCCGCCCACCAGCTGGAACACGTTCATCGCCAGCGGCCCCTTGTAGGGGACGCGGCCCTCGATGCCCTCGGGGACGAGCTTCATGTCCTCCGCGTCGTCCTGGAAGTAGCGGTCCTTGGACCCCTTCTTCATCGCGGACATCGACCCCATGCCCCGGTACGACTTGTACGAGCGGCCCTGGAAAAGAATGACGTCGCCCGGCGCCTCCTCGGTGCCGGCGAAGAGCGAGCCGATCATCACCGTGTGCGCCCCGGCGGCGAGCGCCTTGACGATGTCCCCGGAGTATTTGATGCCGCCGTCCGAGATGCAGGGCACGCCATGGCGCGACGCTGCCCGCACGCAATTGTCCACGGCGGTGATCTGCGGAACGCCCACGCCCGCCACCACCCGCGTGGTGCAGATCGAGCCGGGGCCGATCCCGACCTTCACCGCGTCCGCACCTGCCTCGCACAGCGCGGCGGCGCCCTCGTAGGTAGCCACGTTGCCGGCGACCAGCTCGATGCCCTTGAAATTGCGCTTCACGTCGCGCACAGCGTCGACCACGCCGCGCGAATGCCCGTGCGCCGTGTCGATCGCGATCACGTCGGCTCCCGCCAGCAAGAGGGCGTGGATGCGCTCGTCGCGGTCCGGTCCGACGCCCACCGCCGCGCCCACCAGCAGGCTGCCCTTGCTGTCCTTGGCCGCATTGGGGTGCGCGCGGGTCTTCTCGATGTCCTTGATGGTGATCAGGCCCTTGAGCTCGAACTTGTCGTCCACCACCAGGAGCTTCTCGATGCGGTTCTTGTGGAGCAGCTCCTTGGCCTCGTCCTGCGAGATGCCCTCGCGGCAGGTGACCAGCTCGCGGGTCATCATGGCCTCGACCTTCTGGTCGAGGTTCTTCTCGAATCTTAGATCTCGGTTGGTGAGGATGCCCACCAGCCGGCCCTTCTTCGTCACCGGGATGCCGCTGATCTCGTGCTGCCGCATCAGGGCGACGGCCTTGTGCACCGGCGCGTCGGGCTCGATGGTGACCGGGTCCACCACCATCCCGCTCTCGTACTTCTTCACCTTGGTGACCTCCAGCGCCTGCTGCTGGATGGTCATGTTCTTATGGACGAATCCCAGCCCGCCCTCCTGGGCCATGGCGATGGCGGTGCGCGCCTCGGTGACGGTGTCCATGGCCGCGCTGACCAGCGGGATCTTGAGCCGGATGTTCCGTGTGAGTTGCGCACTCACATCCACCTGCCGCGGCAGGACGTCGCTCTCTCCGGGGAGCAGGAGAACGTCGTCGAAGGTGAGCGCCAGCGGCACGTTCGGATCAATCATTCCCAGCTCCCGGTAAGCCGCCGAGTTTAGCGGCACTAGAGAGGCGCGGCAATGCGGGGGCTGCTTTGTTGCGGCCGGCCGGAAGCCCATACGAATATCGACTGAATGTCGGAGGGCTCTGGAATTCCGCCGCCGGGACCACCGGGGCCTCCCGCCGGTGGCAAGCGGCCGGCAATCGGTCTGCAGATCAAGCTGCCTTGTGCGTCGCTCGACGACGTCAAAGCGCGCTATTCGGACGACCTCCGGCAGAACCGCTTCTTCATCCGGACCAAGTCGCCCTATGCCGTCGACACCCTGGTCCGGCTGGACACGCGCTTGTCCTCGGGCGAGCCCTGCTTTCGCGCCGCCGCCGTCGTCTGCGAGGTCAACGACGCCGGCATGCGGCTGCAGCTGCTCGGCGTCGACGACGTCGCGCGCGCGGTGATCCTGGGCCTGGGTGGAACGCCGCCTCCGCCCCTCAAGGTGGACGCGGCGCGCGCTCCGGCGGCGGCCCCGGCCGGTCCCCCGCCGCCTCCCGCGCCCAGCCAGCCGAAGGTCGACATCAATTCGCTGAAGGGGATCATCCCGCCGCCGTCCCCCGTTCCTCGCGCCCCGCCGAAGGCATCCTCGCGGCCACCCGAACCGAAAGCCCCGCCTCCGGTGATGGGGCAGCCGCCCAAGCCGGCGGCGCCGACGCCCCCGGCGGAAGCGCCCCAGATCGCGCCCCAGAAAGCGCCGGTCAAGGGCGCGATCATCGGGATCGACCTCGGCACCACCAACTCAGCGGCCGCGGCGGTGAAGGACGGCAAGCCCTTCGTGATCCCCTCGCGCGAGGGCTACAACACCATCCCCTCCATCGTCGCCATCAACGACAAGGGCAACCTGATCGTCGGCCATCCGGCGAAATCCCAGCTGCTGATCAACCCCAAGAACACCGTCTACGGGGCAAAGCGGCTGGTGGGCCGGCAGTTCGAGTCGCCCGTGGTGCGCGATCTGATGGGCCACTTCCCCTACGCGATCGTGGCCGGCCCCAAGGGCGAGGCGGCGGTCCAGCTCGGCGACCGGCAGTTCTCGCTGCAGCAGATCTCGGCGATGATCCTGGCGGAGGTGAAGGGTGTCGCGCAGCACTGGCTGAGGACCGAGGTCAACCGGGCGGTGATCACCGTCCCCGCCTACTACAACGACAACCAACGGCAGGCCGTGCGCGAAGCCGGCGCGCTGGCCGGGCTCTACGTCGAGCGCATCCTCAACGAGCCGACCGCGGCGGCCCTCGCCTTCGGCCATGGCAAGCAGCTGGAGCAGAAGATCCTGGTCTACGACCTGGGCGGCGGAACGTTCGACGCCAGCGTCCTCGAACTGAGCGGCGACGTCTACGAAGTCGTCTCTACCGGCGGCGATACCTTCCTGGGCGGCGTGGACTTCGACACGGTGATCGTGCAGCACCTGCTCAAGGTCTTCGAGGAGCAGCTAGGCATGCCGTTCCCCGGCGACCGCGTGGCCCTGCAGCGGGTGACCGACGCTGCCGAGCGCGCGAAGATCGCGCTCTCCGAGCAGCAGGAGGTGAAGGTCACCGTCCCCTTCGTGGCGTTGGTCGGCCAGAAAGCCTACGACCTGAACGCGACCGTCACCCGCGCCGAGTTGGCCACGCTGACGGCGCACCTGGTAGAAAAGACGCTGGGGGTCTGCGAGGAAGTGCTCAAGGCGCGCGGGCTCACCCAGGCGGACGTCGACGAGGTCCTGCTGGTGGGCGGGCAGAGCCGCATGCCGCTGGTGCGGGAGCGCATCCGCCACTACTTCGGACGCGAGCCCTCGAAGGCGGTGCATCCCGACGAGGCAGTCGCGATGGGCGCCGCCCTGCTCGCCCAATCGATGCAGTCGGGCGACATCGATGGCGTCGTGCTCGTCGACGTGCTGGCGATGAGCATCGGCGTGGGCCTTCCCGGCGGGCGCTTCCGCAAGATCATCGAGCGGAACACCAAGCTGCCGCACAAGAAGTCGCTCTCCATCGCCACCACCCGCGACAACCAGCAGTCGCTGGAGGTGGTCATCTTCCAGGGCGACAGCGAGAAGGCGCAGGAGAACGAGTACCTGGGCACCCTGGTCATTCCTGGACTGCCGCGGGCGCTGCGGGGATCGCACGCGTTCGAGATCCTGTTCTCGCTCTCGGCCGAGTCGATCCTGACCGTCACCGCCCAGGATCAGAAGACCGGACGCACGGTGACCGCGAACTTCTCCACCAAGGACACCCCGGAAGCGGTCCGGAAGCGGCTCGCCGATTCGGCGGTGACCGATTCCGCTGCCGTGCCGCAGCCCAACGGCGGCGTGTTCGGTTGGATCCGGCGACTCTTCGGAGCCAAGGAAGCCCGTCCCTGAGCTTCCCGGTCAGGGCCGGCGGAAACCGGCCCGGCGATCCATTTCCGGGTCGACGCGCCGAAGTTGAATGGGCGGGGTGTCCACCGGCATGCCGCGCTTGCGCCGGGCGCGGCGGCGCAGGGTGAGGAAGACGATGTACAGCAGCGTGATCGCGACGATGGCGGCGAAGATGGCGATCTGCGCCTGCGCGGACCAGGCCCACACCTTCTCCAGCATCTTGCGGCCGTGCTTGCGCGCCGACCAACCGAGGTACACCCAGAGCGGCGCGGAGACGCACGCGGCCAGGCCGTCGTAGGCGATGAACTTCCAGTAGGGGACCCCGGTGACGCCGGCCACGAAGTAGGTCACCGCGCGCAGCCCCGGCACGAAACGGGCCGCCATGATGAACTTCGGCCCGTGCTTGTCGAACGCGGCGATGGTCTTCTGCACCCGCTGTTCGGGAATATGCTTGCCGAGGCGGGTCTCCAGCAGCTTCTCGCCGTACACCTGGCCGGCGCGGAAGATGATGGTGTCGCCGATGAGGATACCGGCCAAGCCGGTCACGATCATCAAGGGCAGGGAGCCGTTGCGCCCGACCAGCCAGCCGCCCGTGATCAGCGGGACGTCCTCCGGCAGCGGGACGCCAAGACCACAAGTAATGAGGACGAACAGCACGCCGATGTAAGCGGCCGGGCCGTGGAAATTCTTCAGGAACTCGAAAAGCCAGTCCTTCAGGGCGTGCTCCGGCTTTGGGACGTCCGTCCGAGACTACGCACCGCGTTGAAGCCGCGCAATTTACCGGCTCTCCGTCTGTCGCTTGCTGATCTGCCAGATCAGGAACTCGCGCAGCGGTGCTTTTGCTTCCCGCAGCCGCTCGGCCAGGTCCTGGGCCAGGGCCAGCGTCAGCTTGAGCGCCGTCCGGGGATGCGTCTTTTTCATCCCTTCGAAGACCGGGCGGGAGATGTCCAGCAATTCGACCTCGCTCGCAGCCACGGCCGAGACGACGTGCTCTCCTTCGACCAAGAGGGACATGCCCCCGATGGTGTCGCCCGCTCCCACTTCGCCCAGGGGGGCGGTGCCGTCCCGGGGCAGGAGTTGAAGGGTCCCCTTCACCACGAACGAGAGCTTTTCGGAAGGCTCGCCGGCGCGGAAGGCGAACAGGCCCTTCCCGACGTTCCGCTGCGTGGCCAGCTCCCCGAGGATGTTCACGCCCACGTCGGTGAACTCGCGCAAGAGCTGCGAGGCGCGAAGCGCCGCGGACTTGTCCACGGCCTGCCCCTCCTGCGTCATCAGCGATGCTCCCGTCCCAGCTTGACGTAACGCTCTACCCCGAGACGGATGTGGTGCTTCTCCTCCTCGGTGAGGGGGCGTTTCACCCGCGCGGGCGATCCCAGGGCAAGCATTCCCGGCGGAACCTTGGTTCCGGGCGTGACCAGGCTGCCGGCGCCGATCATTGCTCCCGGACCGACTTCGGCCCCGTTGAGGACGATGGCTCCGATCCCGATCAGCGCATCGTCCCCGACGGTGCACCCGTGCAAGACCACGCTGTGCCCGACGGTGACCCGATCGCCGACCACGGTTCCGAAGCCGCTGGAATCGACGTGGATGATGGTGTTGTCCTGGATGCTGGTCTCCGCCCCCACCCGGATGCTCTCCACGTCGCCGCGCAGGACCGCCCCGTACCAGATGGTGCTGCGCTCGCCGATCACCACGTCCCCGATCACGTCGGCGCTGGGAGCGACGAAGGCGCCCTCGCCGACCCGCGGCGTCTTGCCCCCGAACGGCCGGATCATGCCTTCTCCCGCGTCCCGGGAGCTCCGGGAGGAGCGGCATCGGCCGCGCTGCCGGGTCCGGAGGCCACCTTGCGCATGCGCTCCGCCTCGCCGCTGTTGACCTTCTCCAGGGCGTCGGCCAGCGCGTTGGCTTCCTTCGAGAGCATGTCCAGGCTGCGGCGAAGTCCGGCCCCGGCCACGTCCACGCTGGAGCTGTCGGCCGAGCGCATCCGCACCACCTGCGTATAGAGGTTCTCCAGCGTGTAGGAGATGCGGGTGTGCTCGGCGTCGAATCGGGCCGCGGCCCTCCCCAGCTCGAGCCGCTGGTCCCGCTGCGCGTCCAATGCCGCCAGCGCCGAGGCGAGCCGCATCCTCGTCACCTCGTCGGACTCGCCGTCGATCCGCTTCTGCAGCGCCTCGCGCTCGCGCGTCAGCCGCTCGTCGTCGGTGGGCGAGAGGAACCTGCGCAGATCGCGCTCCCGCCGGGTCAGGTTCCGGCAGGTGTTGCGCAGCGCGCTGATGGTCTCCTCCGGCTTGATGAAGATGTCCTTCACCGCCTCCGGCGAGGTGCGCAGCTCGGCGAGGATGCGATCGCAGATGGCGTCCACGCGGGCATCGCGGGGATCCTGCTGGGCGACGGCGGCCCCGCGGACCGGCGGCTGCGGAATCCCGCCGTTCTCGAACGGTTTCCCGATCCCGCCCAGGGAACCGAACCGCTGCGCGCGCTGCTGCTCCTGGCTCGCGGGTGGCACGCTGACGCCGGCGCGCGCCGGCTCGGTGATGATGGGCTTCGTCATTCCCGAGTGCCGCGCGATCACGCGCGTGCCGCGGGATCCCAGCCCCGCGGCGGGAAAGATCAGCCACCAGAGGAACGGCAGGGAGGAGAGGGCGAGGATGAACAGCACCACGGCCCCGAGCAGCCAGAGATACCCCTCGAACAGGCTGGCATTCGCGATCTTGGCCTCGCGCTCCGCCCGGCGGCGCAGCTTGCGCTCCAAGCGGCGCTGCCAGCGCTCGCGCCCCCAGTCGGGGTATGCGGTGCGCAGGTTTTCCGTCCACTCCCGGACCATCTGCTCCTGCTGCGTGGTCCCACGGGCGATCGCCTCCTGGGCGCGCCGAAGCGACGCCTGGAGCTGCTCCTGCCAATCATTGGGGTCCCGATAGCCCATGAAATCCCGCGGATTCGTAGCATGACTCCTGCATCTCCGCACTGCAGCCTCCGCCTACCTGCCGGTCAGGGCATCAGCTCGCTGCCCACCCGCGCGAGATCGTCCAAGGAGCGTACGCTCTCCACCCGATGGCAGTGGCGCGCGTACAACGGCATCTCGCTGTCCCCGAATCCCCAGGAGTGCGGCTCTTCCGGGCAGAGCCAGATCAGCCGCCGGCACTTCCGCTTCAGCTCGCCCAGGACCCAGGCGTTGGGCGGGTTGTAGTTGGTGCGGCCGTCGCCGATGACGATCACGGTGGTGCGCCGGGTGATCGACCCCAGCCAGGTGTCGCGGAAGAGCTTCAGCGCGTGGCCGTAGTTGGAGTTCGCGGACAGATTGATCACGCGGCCCGCGGTGGCCAGATCGATGGCCGTGCTCACGTCGGCCTTCTTGAAGAGGTGCGTCACCTCGCCGATGTCGCTGACGAAGACGAAGCTGCGGACGCGCGAGTAGAGCTCCTGCAGGGTGTAGACGAACTGCAGCATCAGGCGGGAGACGTTGCGCACCGAGTCGCTGACGTCGCAGAGCACCACGATCTCGGGGCGCTCCGGGCGGCGGGCGCGGAAGACGAGCTTGTACGGCTCGCCGCCGGTGGAGAGGTTCTTGCGCAGCGTGCGGCGGACGCTGAGCCGGCCCCGCCGGCGGACCTTGCGGCGGCGGGAGAGGCGGGCCTTGAGCCGTTCCGCCAGCCGGCGCACCACCGTGCGCATGCGCTGCACTTCGTCCGGCGTGAGCGAGGCGATGTTGCGGTGGAGGAGCGACTTGTCGCCGCGAGACTCGGGATCGCGCGCTTTCTGCTCCCGATCGGCCACGCGCCGCGCCGCCTCCTCCAGGGCCTGCAGCGTCTGGGAGACGCGTCGGCTGGCCAGCTCCAGCTGGCTCGCGTCGAGCCCGCGCTCGCGGAGCGTCTGGAGGAATTGCCGCAGCTCCTTCTCCGCCTGCGTGGCGCCGGCGGATTGCAAGAGCCGGCGGGCGTAGAAGCCGCGCTGGAGCGGGCTCTGCAGACCGCGGAAGTCGAGGCTCAGCGTCGCCTGGCGGAGGATGCGCGCGAGCTGATCGGTGCGGCCCTGGAGCAGCGCCTGCGAGAGCGGCGACAGTTGCGCCAGCATCCGCGCGATCTCCTCCAGCTCCAGCTCGTCGAGCTTCTCCTGCTCGAGCGCGTCGAGCAGCGATCCCTGCAGCCCTTCCACCAGATCCTGCGCGCCGGTGAAGTAGAGCTCGAAGAGCCGGTCGAACACCGCCGCGTCCTGGCCCCGCTTCACCATCGTGGCGCGGAGCGCTCCGCGGAACGCGCCCCGGTCCGCCATCCCGACGAGGACGGCCGCCTGCGCCGCGTCGGCCACTTCGGCGGGCGAGATGCGCAGCCCGTTCTGCCGCAACAACCCGGCAAAATCCTCGAGGCGCTCATCCATCGTGCGCATGGTAGCGTGCCGCGCAT
>WNFT01018891.1_pt1 | contig 10945 bp, 9 predicted proteins | sample 5400191 | NCBI WGS metagenome assembly WNFT01 (sample SAMN13153359, study PRJNA577476) | soil metagenome | isolation source: 80 cm saprolite under Madrone tree | place: USA:California | collected 2016-06-14
AGGGGGGCAGGTAGTGTTTGTTGAAGGTGCCGCCAACCTGGTGACCGGTGAGCATGACCGTGAGCGGTTGCAGGCTATGCTGAAGACCTTGGAAGAGAAAGAAAAAGTCGTTCAACTCCTGGGCGCTTATCTGGATGTGAAGCAGGAAGCGGTGAGAGTGGTCATCGGTCTCGATCAGACATTACCCTCCATGCAGAATTTCGTGCTGATTGGCGCTCCCGCGCGAGCCGGAAACGATGTGATGGGATCGCTGGCTGTCATCGGCCCTACGCGCATGGATTACCAGCACACCATGACGGCGGTTTCCTACATTGCGCGTTTGTTTGACAGGATCCTTAATGAATCGGAGTAACTCTAAATTACCTATGGTGAAAGTGAACGGAAGAACGGAAGCAGAACGAGCCCAGCTTGATTTGGAGCATGAACTTCCCGCGGGCGACGATGGAGACGAAACCGCCGAGGTCGCCGCAGTCGGCGGAGGCCAACCGCTGCAGGCCGCCGAGACCTCGGGGGTGGAAGCAGAAATGCAGAAACTCAGGGCGGAGCGGGACTCACTACTCGATCGGCTGGCACGGTCGCAGGCGGAGTTTGAAAACGCGCGCCGGCGCGCCGGGCGCGAGCAGCAGGAATTTCGTGACTATGCAACCGTGGACGCGATCAAGTCCCTGCTGCCGGTGTTGGACAGCTTTGAGCGGGCGCTGCAAGTGAAGGCGGAGGCCGGAGATTTCCGCAGCGGCGTGGAGCTCATCTACAAGCAACTGCAGGACGCGTTAAGCAAACTGGGCGTGCGCCGTATTCCCGCCAAGGGCGAGCCGTTCGATCCGCGCCACCATGAAGCCATCGAACTGGTGGAGACCACGGACGCCCCGGACCATGAAGTGCTGGAGGAACTGCAGCACGGCTACAAGCTAAAGGAACGCCTGTTGCGGCCCGCAATGGTAAAAGTAGCGAAGAACCCCGGGAAGTAATCCCACCAATTTCATTCTTTAGTTGGAAGGCCATTCTGACCACAAACGCAAAACGTGACTATTACGAAGTCCTCGGTGTGAGCCGGACGGTGACCGAAGCGGAGCTGAAGAGCGCCTACCGCAAACTTGCTCTGCAACTGCATCCTGACCGGAACCCGAACAATCCCGACGCCGAGGAGAAGTTCAAGGAAGTGAGCGAAGCCTACGCCGTCCTCGCCGACTCCGAGAAAAGATCGCTCTATGATCGCTTTGGTCACGCCGGAGTGGGTGGCGGATTCTCTGCGGGCGGCGGATTCGACTCCACTGTGTTTCAGGACTTCGGGGACATTTTTGGCGAATTCTTCGGAGACGTTTTCGGCGCGGGCGGCAGCGGACGGCGGCGCAGCCGGGTGCAGCGCGGCGCCGATTTGCGGGAGGACTTGACGCTGGAGTTCGAGGAAGCTGTGTTCGGCACTGAGACCCGCGTAACCGTTCGCCGTCACGAAGCTTGCGAGGAATGCCATGGCTCAGGAGCCGCGCCAGGAAAAGGTCCCACCACATGCCGCTCATGCGCTGGCCGCGGCCAGGTGCGCTATCAGCAAGGATTCTTCAGCATCGCCCGCACGTGCCCGGCATGCCAGGGGACGGGGAGTGTGATTACCGATCCCTGCGCGAAGTGCAAGGGTGAAGGACGCGTGTTGCGTCAGCGGACCGTCGACGCGAAGATTCCCGCGGGCGTTGAGGATGGTACCCGAATCCGCTTCGCGGGATCGGGAGAGGTAGGACAATTTGGTGGGCCGGCGGGTGATCTTTATGTTGTCTTGCATGTGAAGGAGCATCCGTTCTTCGCCCGTGAAGGCAATGACCTGCACTGTGTTGTCCCCATATCGGTCACCCAGGCAGCGATAGGAGCTGAAATCCGTGTGCCTACTCTCGAGGGTGAACACAGTCTGAAAGTTCCCGATGGCACACAGCCGGGCACCACCTTCCGCATTCGCAATAAGGGCGTGCCGCTGCTGAACGGGCACGGCAAGGGCGATCTATACGTTGAAGTGCGCGTGCAGATTCCGAGCAAGCTGAACAAGCGCCAGCGCGAATTGCTTCAGGAACTAGAGACTACGACGAAAGTGGACAATCAACCGCAACTGCGCTCGCTGATCGGCAAAGTGAAGGACATCTTCGGATAGTTGTAGATGGCTGCCCGCTGGGCCAAACTCGGTACTCGCGACTCAGTATTGGGTACTGGCTCCTGACTCATGACTCGCCGCCGATGGATCGCCGACGAAGTATCGGGCAATCGCGCGATCCTCACTGGAGACCACGCCGAACATCTGGCACGTGTGCTCCGCGCTCGCGTGGGTCAGGAATTTGATATCGCGACCGGGCTCGCGGTGCGAAAGAGCCGAATCACTTCCATAGCGGAAAGAAGGGTTGAGTTTGAACTTGGCGAAGAGGTGCCGGCCGCCACCGCCGCGAAAATTACACTGGCCCTTGCTGTTTTCAAGTTTGACCGGATGGAGTGGGCCATCGAGAAATGCACGGAACTCGGCGTTGCCCACATTGTGCCCGTGATTGCCCAGCGCACCGACGTACATCTGGCGGCCGCAACGATAAAGCGCACGGAGCGATGGCGGCGGATCGCGCGCCAGGCGGCAGAGCAGTCTCGCCGTGCCCTCCCACCCGAAATCGCGGCTCCAGTAGAACTCCCAGAGGCGCTCCGCCTTCCGGGTGATGTTCGCATCGTGCTGGCGGAATCTGAGGAGAACACTCTTTTGCGCGACGTCCTCGAACCGCTGCCGCAGGAGGCGGAAATCGTTCTCGCTGTCGGCCCAGAAGGGGGATGGACCATAGACGAGTTCGAGAGCTTCCATCAGGCGGGATGGACCTCCGCGTCCTTGGGCAAGACAGTTCTCCGCGCCGAAACAGCCGCCATAGCCGCTACGGCGATTGCCACCTCAGAGCTGAGTTAATCTCTTTTTTCCTCAGTCAAACCGCGTTCTCACCGCCGCTACCCGCGGGTGATATTCTGGCAAAGCAATGGCTGTGTCCAAGGCTTATTCCCGTCCTACTGCCTTTGTTCCCGATGATCGCCAGCGACAGGCCATCGAGCACGTGTACGGTCCCATGCTGGTGGTGGCTGGCGCCGGGACGGGAAAAACCTCTGTGCTGACGAATCGCGCGGCGCATCTTGTGGAACAGGGCCATGCTCGTCCGCATCAGATTCTTGCCCTGACCTACACTCGCGCTGCCGCCACCGAGATGCGCCAGCGGGTACGTTCACTGTTGCACGGCGATGAGATTCACACCGCCACCTTCCATGATTACTGCTTCAAATTTCTAGAACGTGTCGGCCAGAAGTTTGGCGTCCTCGATGAGCAGGACCTGTGGATTTACTTGCGCAAGCGAATCCGCGAGCTTCACCTCGAGTATTTTGTCCGCGCCGCAAACCTCGGACAGTTTCTGAGCGATTTGTTGAACTTTGTCAGCCGCTGCCACGACGAGCTTGTAACTCCGGAAAAATACGCGCAGTACGTAGACCGGCTGGAGCGCGGCGAATTGCCTGTCCCGCGTGTCGCGAAATCGAAGGACCCACTGAGCCATGCCGAGGTCCTCGGCCGGTGCCGGGAAATTGCGCGAGTTTTTGCCACCCTGGAACACTGGCTGCGGGAGGAAAATCTGGGGACCTTCAGCCACATGATCACGCGCGCACTATCATTGCTTCTCAGCGACGAGGGCCTTCGCGACGCCGAGCGGGCGCGCTTTCGTTTTATCCTCGTCGATGAATTCCAGGACGTCAACTTCGCACAGGTGAAAATACTCGCTGCCCTCACGGGAACAGAGGGGAATCTTTTTGCGGTGGGGGACCCGGACCAGGCAATTTACCGTTTTCGAGGCGCCTCGAGCGCCGCGTTTGAGTTGTTCCATCGTCACTTTCCCGCTGCCCGACTGGTTGTGTTAGAGAACAATCGGCGTTCGACCTCGCCCATCCTACGTTGTGCCTTTCGAGTGATCAATGAGAATCCACAAGCGTTTGCCCGAGGTCGAGAGGGAACGCTCGCCTACCGGCGTGCACCGCTACAGTCGGTGCGCGAAGAACAGGCGGAGAAAGATGGTAAGGCCTTGCCCTCGGTCCCGGTAAACGTGATTGCGTTTACGCGCAAAGAGGCGGAGGGTCCAGACGTGGTCAGCGTCATCCGTGAGTTGCGCGGAAAACTGCGTTGCAAGTGGAGCGACTTCGGCGTTCTATATCGCTCGCACATGCATCGCGACGACGTGGTCCGTGAACTTGCGGATGCCAATCTCCCCTTTTCCATCGAGAGCATGGATGTTTCTGATACTTGCGAGGTGCGTAATCTGTTTGCCTGCGTGGGGGCCGTGGCCTCGATCGGAGACGATGCCAGTGTCTTCCGTATCGTGGCTTTGCCGCAATTCAATGTGGACCCACTGCAGCTTCGCGCGGCGATGCGGGCTGTGGCAAAGGATTCCAAAGAAGGCCAATCGGTCCCACTGGCTTCGGTGCTCAGCGGAGTTGATGGCGGTGCAGCGGTGCGGGATGCTATACGGCAGGCCCAGCAGGAAATCAGTCGCCAAGGAGTGAAAGGTCGAAAGGCGGTCGAAATCATCGCCAAGCAATTCGGGCTCGATACGAGTTCCGCCATCCTCGAGGCGGCTCTGCAGTTCATCGGCACTTGGGAGGAGAAACCGATCACCAAAACCGGCGAACTCAATGAGTTCCTAGATTACCTGAGCCTCTTTCGCGAGGCGAATGGCGTGATTCCGATGGCATCGGATGAAGATGACAACGCCGTCCGCTTGATGACTGCGCACTTAGCCAAGGGCCTGGAGTTCTCCCATGTCTTCATCTTGCGCGCCAATAAAGGTTCTTTCCCCAACGCGTACCGGGAGACGCTGGTCGAATTCCCCAACCAATTGCGCGATCCCGACTCGGCTGCAGAACTGATGCGCAACTTGCTGCAAGACCCAAGCATGAGCGGTTGGCTGAGTTCGCGGTCCGCTCGCGGCTCGCAGACGTCCATGGATATTTTCGCGGGAACTTCTCCCGCGTATCCGTCTGCGTCCCGAACGGCGCAGTGGCTGGACATTCCGGCGGTCACTGACCTGCACACCCGGCTGAGCGCGTCCGCTGTGGACACTTACGAGAGATGCCCCTTGCAATTCAAGCTCGAGCGGGACTGGAGAATGTCACGCCAAATCCCTGCTGCCATGCGGTACGGGGCGGCGATGCACCGAGTGCTGCGCACCTATTACGACGCAGTACGTCTGGGCCGGCCAAAGAGCGACGAGGAACTCCTGCAACTATTCAGAGATGATCTGGCGAGCGAGGAAATTCAGGACAACTACCAGCATGAACTGTACGAGCAGCAGGGCGTAGAGCAATTGCAAGATTTTTTCGCGGCCGCGCGATCTGGCGCTGCACCCCAGGTTCTTCACACCGAGGAATGGTTCGAGATTCGGATCGGAGAGACCACGGTCGCTGGCCGGATCGATCGAATCGATGCCGACACCGAGGGTGGTGTGGCAATTGTGGATTACAAGACCGGCAAGGCCCGTCCCCAGGAAGAAGCCGATGAGAGTCTGCAGCTCTCCATTTATGCAATCGCGGCTAGGGAGAAGTGGAGATACCGAGTGAGTTCCCTGGCCTTTCATAACCTCGAGGAGAACGTCCCGGTCATTACCTCACGAAGCGAAGTTCAATTGAGCGAGGCCCGTTCCCGGGTTGAATCGGCAGCCCATGGTATCGCCAATGGAGAGTTCAGTCCGAAGGTTGATTATCACTGCAGCTTCTGTCCGTACCGCAATCTGTGCCCGGCAAAAGAAAGGCGCATCCCAAATCTGGCGCTGGGCGGAGCAAAGCGGCCGAGCTAGGTTTAGCTTCGGCCGGTCCGACTCTTTCCCGGCGCTCCCCAGAACAGAGCTGTTGCCATTCAATCCGGCAAAGCCTGGGTAGGACATCGCCCCGCGAATATAAGCCGCAAAAAAAACTTAGGGGACGCAATTTGCGTCCCCCTATTTGACTTCGTACCGAACGTCCTTAGTGCTTCTTTTTCTTTTTCGCCTTCTTCTTCGTTGCCATTGGTTCTATTCTCCCTTCCATTGTTCATGGAAATTTTGCAACGCTCTTTTGTTGCAACTAGTTGATGTATAGAGTCATTGAAAAATGAAGTCAAGAGAAAAATGAAGTCGCTCCCGCAGTCAGTCGTGGTACCAAAGTCACGAAGCGACGAGCGAAGGCCAAAATTCTCGATGCGTGTGCGTCTTCGACAGGCCGTCGTCGCCGTTATCAGTGCAACACGAAATTGGCGCAGACTCCAGATCAGCGGAGTCGCGCTCGTTCTGCTCGATACCAATTGACCCTGAATCAAGCGCGCGCTCTTTCATAACTTCAACTTTCCGTCACCGGGCGCATCTATAATAGACAACGCGAAATCTTCGCGGGAGCTTGATCCATGGCCGCTTTTGACGATGTTGTCATCATTTCCGGGTGCCGTACTCCGGTAGGAAAATTCCAGGGAAGCCTCAGCGATCTGAGTGCTCCGCAGTTGGGCGCGATCGTGGTGCGCGAGGCCGTGAAGCGTGGGGAACTGGATGCCACGCAGGTGGACGAGTGCATTATGGGCAACGTCGTGTCCGCGGGCCTGGGACAAAATCCAGCGCGGCAGGCCGCCATCTTCGGCGGATTGGCTCCCGCGGTAGGTGCCATGACAATCAACAAAGTTTGCGGCTCCGGACTGAAAGCAGTCGCTCTCGCAGCGCAAGCGGTGCAAACCGGAAACAGTTCCATCGTCGTTGCCGGCGGCATGGAATCGATGACCAACGCTCCCTATCTGCTGCCCCAGGCCCGCAAGGGATATCGCCTCGGCAACGCGCAAGTCGTCGACTCGATGGTTCACGATGGCCTATGGGATATCTACAACAACTACCACATGGGCATCACCGGCGAAAACGTCGCCGAGAAATACGGCATCACGCGCGAAGAGCAGGATGAGTTTGCGCTCAATTCCCATCGCAAAGCACTGGCCGCGATCCGCGAATGCCGTTTCAAGTCACAGATCGTTCCAGTAGAGATTCCTGCGAAAAAAGGCGAGGCGCCAGTACTGTTTGAAAAAGATGAGGGGCCTCGCGAAGACACCACCATTGAAGTTTTGCGTTCACTGAAGCCTGCGTTCAAGAAAGATGGCACAGTTACTGCCGGTAATGCCCCAGGAGTTAACGACGGTGCGGCGGCGGTCGTGGTCACCAGCGCGAAACGCGCCAAAGAACTCGGCAGAGCACCGATGGTGCGGATCGTAGCTCAGGCAACCAGCGGCGTCGAGCCGAAATGGGTCATGATGGCGCCTGTGGGCGCTGTGCGCCAGATCTGGGAAAAAACCGGCTGGAAGAACCAGGATGTTGATCTGTACGAACTCAACGAAGCATTTTCCGTGCAAGCCCTGGGAGTGATCCGCGAGCTCGGTCTCGACCTCAATAAAGTGAACGTGAACGGGGGAGCTGTAGCCATCGGACATCCAATCGGGGCTAGTGGAGCCCGAGTGCTGGTCACGCTAATCTACGAAATGGTCCGCCGTAATGCACGCCGTGGCATCGCGGCGCTGTGTCTTGGCGGTGGCAACGCAGTGGCAATGGCGGTAGAGCGCTAAGAAGTTTGTCGCGCAGACTCTGGTGAGGGCCCGTCCACTCTGGCTGAGAGTGGAGTGCCTGCGAGCTTTTTGATCTCGGCGAGAAGACTCTCCATCCCTTGGTGCACGTTTTTCTCCCAAGTTACTTTTCGGAATGCACCTTGCACAGGCTCTGTGAACGTCCACAGTACGAAGTGTGTCTTAGTATCAAAGATGGACAGTCCCAACTGGGGTTCATAAATCGCGGTTTTTCCAAAATCTGCAATTGGAGCGGTGAAGCGTATTTCAAAGACCAAGTCCGCATCCGCGGGAGAAGCCACAAGTTGATATCGTCCCCAACTCTTCATGGCCGCGTAGAACCGGTTGTAGGGTCCATTGGTGTCACCGGCACGTTTCAAAGCGGCCAGTGCTACACTGTCCGGCATTGGAAATGAATACTTTCTTGGCAGTGATGATCTGTGCGGGTATCGGAGCTGCCTCTACTTGTTGTCCGCCCGAGAAGGGAGCAAGTAGGAGGGCGAGCGCAAGCGACGCATGCAGAGCCCTTTTTTCAGCTACTTTCCCCATGGGACTCTGCTATCCATGCCCTTGAGTATACTCTCGGTTCGCCGCGCGTAACCTTACAGTGAACACCGCCCCCCCTCCGGGAGCATTCGCAGCATCCACGCTGCCGTTGTGTTCCTTCATCACCGCCTTACAAATACTAAGCCCCAGCCCCGTCCCGCGGCCCGGCCGCTTCGTGGTATAGAAGGGATCAAAAATGTTAGGCAGAATTTCTCCCGCGATGCCGGGACCATCATCCTGAAAGCTAGCCCAAACCGAATCTCCGCTGCTGCCCAGGCGTATTCGCAAGGTTCCGCGATCCCGGGCCTCGCGGATTGCCTGCTCCGCATTCAACACCAGATTGAGAAACACCTGCATAAGTTGATGCGGGTCCCCTTCGACCAGCGGCACCGTGGGTTCGCGGAGAAAGTCGACGGTGATGTTGTTTTTGCGCAGCGAATAGGCGTGGAGGTTCAGCGTGCGCTCCACGATCTCTGCCAGGTTCACGCGAGTCTTTCCCGGGGCAGGCGGACGCGAAAAATAGGTGAGGTTGTGAACAATTTCGGCCGCGCGCCGCGCCTGCTGCTGCAACATCACCAGTTGCTTGCGCGCGGCGTCGCTAGTCTGTGCATCCTGCAGCAATTCGCTTACCCCCAGAATGCTGGTCAGGGGATTGTTCAACTCGTGTGCCACACCACCAATCATCTGGCCCATGGCGGCTAGGCGCTCGCTCTGCACAATCTGTTCTTCTAGCTTCTTTTCCACTGTGATATCGCGCACCGAGATGATTACGCCACTCAGTTTGGACTCAGCGTCGAAAAGTTGGCTGGCCGAAGCCCGCATCGTGCGCCAGCTTCCATCGCGATGGCGTGCCCCGTACTCAGCGGAAGCGAAAATCTGCCTGCTCGAAGCGACATCATGGTAGAGCGAAGCCAGTTCCGGGGAGTGATCTTCGAGATCTGAGATCTTCTTCCGCAACAAGTCTTCGGGCTGGTAGCCAAGCAGGTCGCGTACGCGGGAGCTCACAAAGGTGTAACGCTCTGCGAGATCTATGACCAGGATCAAATCAGGAAAGCTCTCCAGCAATCGCCGGCGGAATTCTTCCTGCTGAAGCAATTCCCGCTCCATCTTTCGCTTGTCTGTAATATCGACCAGCGTGCCCTGGTAGCGGATCATGTTGCCGGAGGCGTCCCACACTGCACGCGAGGAATCGAGAAAGAGCGCGGGAGTACCGTCTTTGCGCTTGAGCTTAATCTCCCGCGTGCGCACGGCGCCGCGGTCCCCGGAGGCACGGCCCAGAACCGGCTGCTGACCAGGATCGAAATTCAGGTCACCCGCGTCTAGCGAAAGCAATTCTTCCTTCTTCTCATATCCCAGCAGGCCAACCAAAGCTGGGTTGGCATCCAGAAGATTGCCGTTGGGTGTGCTGAAATACACTCCCTCCTGCAGAGTCTCGAACAATTCGGTGAAGCGCAGCTCCTTCTCGCGTTGCTCAGTGACGTCTCGTCCCAGCACACTCACGCCCACCACCTCATCGCCCTTGAGGATGCCGTTGAGCACGCAATCGAAGTAAAGGGGCCGGGTGTTATTTTTCAGAACGACACGAACCGTGCCCGCCCAATGTTTCCGTTCCAGAAAACGGCCGAGGCCGGTCTCCACTCCACTCCGCGTCGGCTCTTCAATGAACTCATAGACGTCGTGTCCCACGATCGCGGTGTACGGAAGTCCCACCATCTCAGCTACACGCTTATTTACGGTGCGTATGGTCCCATCGAGCGAAACCGCGCAAGCCGCGTCTTCAAACGAGTCAATCAGTTCCTTGAAGCTGCGCTGCGAGCGCTGGATCATCTGGCTGAGCTGGTCCAGTTGCGCTTCAGAGGGCGCCGCGCCCACGTGCTCCTGCAATCCATGCAGGAGCGTCTTCAGTTCTGAAACTTCACGCCGCCGCCCGTACGCATAAACCGCAAACAAGACCGACAACGCCAACGTGCCGACAGCGAGCGCCCCCAAGTGGTAGGGCAGGTTTTCAAGTCGCTCCCAGGCAAGTGCAGCGAACCCTGCTGCCAGCAAAACCATGAACAGCAGCAACAATCGCCATAGCTGGGATTCTTCCCTTTCGAGGTTGCCGGGTGGACGTGCTGATCGTGAGACCTGAGAAGATTCTTGCGCCATGATTGAAGGAACCGCCAGGCTCGCCGCATATCAGCGGAGAGCCTCTCGGCTGACTGGCTCATCGTAATGCGTAGCGGCAAGGAACGACAACCCTATTTGTTGGACAATTAGATACGTAGGAACGGCGCAGCATCAATCAGTGCTCAGCGGTGTGCACAGGCCGAGTTTTTCGCAGGTCTCTGGCCAACATTGTGACGCAGGTCACATCGCGGATGCTCCTTTCCCGTGTAGATTCAACAATCTCCGCGATCAGGCCTTGGGGTGCCAGTGGGGAGCAGGGATTATCTCCATCCGCGTACACCTCTCGTGATGCACGACAAGACTCTCTGCGCCGCGGTTGATGTCATTGACGCAAGTCATGATCCTGGTGGAAGTCGACTGCCCGGGTATTAAGACCGGACCGGATCGATATCATATCGACGCACCGGCGCTGAACTACAAGGAAATGCGCTCTGGTACCGAACCCGAAGGGTGGGCGAAGATTCGCCAGCGCGTCATCCGAAGCCGCGCCCAAGAACTCGGACGCGCGCGAGAAAATTTACTGCAATGCGCAGATGTCCTCCCGCCCCATCCGCACTTTCTGCGAGCTCTCCACCACTGCGAGCGCTTTCTCGAACACGCCATCACTGATCAAGGACTAAGCGC
>WNFT01005664.1_pt1 | contig 10943 bp, 7 predicted proteins | sample 5400191 | NCBI WGS metagenome assembly WNFT01 (sample SAMN13153359, study PRJNA577476) | soil metagenome | isolation source: 80 cm saprolite under Madrone tree | place: USA:California | collected 2016-06-14
CCGATTTCCTGAACCCACCAGTTGACCTGCTGGTCCGGCTTGACCGAGGACTGAAACTGGCCCTTGATGGTTAGGGTGTTCTGCTGCACGGACAGCTCGATGTCTTCGGGGTTGACGCCCGGAAGCAGCACCTTCACCTGGTAGCCCTGCTCCGTCTCGAACACATCCATCGAGACCCCCATGGCCGTCGTGCCACGGATGCCCCAGTTCGGGCGCACGAAGCTCTGTGCAAAGAGCTGCTCCATGGCATCACGCAACCGTATTGCTTCACGGAAGGGATCATAACGCATCAACGTGGTCATAGGTTTCCACCTCCTTTGTGCAACAACTCAGATGTCACTATTGGAGCAAGGGGGGAGCAACCCGTGCGGTCACTCCTCTCCAACAACGACTATCGCTTGTTTCTTCCAAAAGAATATATAAATCATCTTATAAGTTTTGTCAAGTGATATAACGTAAATCTAACGAAGTTCTAACAATTTTCTAATACATGCCGCTGCATGAAGGGGAGTCACTTGGAGCGAAGAGCAATGAGAAGCGTACGGGTGAAATCGCTCCTCATGAGTAAAGACAGAGACGGCAGAATCATGGGGCCTTCTGCCCTCCGGTTGTCCTCTATGCCTCACTGAGATCGAAGTGTTTCCTGCATCTGGAGGAGGGCTGCTTCATCTTTGTAGCGTTGCCTCACGGATGATTTTACAGAACGCGCACGTATTGCTGAAGTGTGTTCGCTGACAGGAGAATCTTGCATGCGTGAAAGCTCTCTTTTCGTTCAGAAAGGTCAATGAGCTTGATTTCTCACAATGGAGTCCTGTGTCCGTGATGATGTGATGACAGTATTTTGCACGCTATAATATTACTACATGTCGGATGCGCCAGTTGCCAATACGCACCTGAAGTCGAAGGAAGTTTGAGGCTTTTTGGAGACAGATGCACCTCAGATGAACGACACCCAGCCGTGAAGCAACTCGATGGTTAAGAAAGAGGAACACCCTTTGGAATTTGCACGCCTTGCGCATTCCTTTGAAAAACTGGAAGAAACCAGCTCTCGGCTTACTTTGATCGCGATTTTAGCGGAGCTGTTTCGTTCGATCGACAGTCCAGATGAACTAGCCAAAGTCTGCTACCTCCTTCAAGGAAGAGTGGCGCCGTTCTTTGAAGCCCTTGAGATCGGCATGGCAGAGAAAACCGTTGCTAGATCCATTGCCATTGCCTATCACATCTCTCCGGAGCACGTTTTAGCGCTGTATACTACTCTTGGTGACCTGGGACTGGTTGCAGAGCAACTCAGGAAAGAAGCAGGAATGGTGTCGAACGTCTTACGGGTAGACGATGTGTTTCAGGGGTTGAAAACCATTGCGCAGACCTCAGGGAAGGGGGCTGTCGAAAAACGGATTGCGCTGCTCACTGATTTGCTCAGACACGTTGACGGTTTGTCTGCGAAATATGTCGTGAGAATTGCAGTGGGAAACCTGCGGCTGGGCATTGGCGACGCGACCATGCTGGACGCGTTGGCAACGGCCAAATTTCACCATACAAAATATCGCAAACTGTTGGAAGGTGCCTATAATAAAACATCCGATCTCGGGCTCATCGCCAGAACGTTATGGCAGCATCCCAGGGAGGAAGAGGCACAACGCGCGGTTGCACGATTAGAGGTCCAGGTGGGGAAACCGATCCGCTCGCAACTCGCGGAACGCTTACCCGACGCCGAAACCATCATCAAGAAAATGGGGGTGGTAGATGTGCAATATAAACACGATGGATTGCGCACGCAGATCCATAAAGATGGGCAGCAGGTGTCCATCTTCTCGCGCAACCTGGAAAACATGTCACAGATGTTTCCGGAAATTATTGAAGGAACCCGCAAGCAAGTACAGGCAGACAGCGTCATTCTGGATGCAGAAACCCTCGCCTACCATCCAGCATCAGAAGAATTCCTGCCATTCCAGGAAACAAGCAGAAGACGGCGAAAATATCACATCGATGCCATGGCTCAACACATGCCGCTGAAAGCCTTCGTGTTTGACATTTTGTACAAAAACGGGGCGTCGCTCCTTGAGAAACCGCTGGTGGAACGCCTGAAAATTCTTGAGGAAACCATTCAACCTGATGACCTCCTCATGCTCACCAATAATCATATTGTGAGGGATGCCAAAACGCTCTCGCTCCTCTTCGAAGAAGCCATCAGCAAGGGGTTGGAAGGCGTAGTGGTGAAAAAGCTGGACAGCCCCTACGAAGCAGGTGCGAGAAATTTCAATTGGGTGAAACTCAAGAGACACTCAGCTGGAGCATTGCAGGACACCATCGACTGCGTCCTGCTGGGATACATTTTTGGCAGGGGCAAGCGTGCGGCATTAGGGGCAGGTGCACTTCTCGTTGGCGTGTATGATAAACAGCAGGACAGGTTCGTGACCGTGTCAAAAATTGGAACGGGTTTAACCGACGAGGAATGGCGCAGTATCAAGGAGCGCACAAAGGGACTGGTAGTCGATCACAAACCAGCCCGCGTCTCCTCGCTGATTGAACCAAGCGTGTGGCTCGAGCCGAAAATCGTCGTCGAAGTGTTGGCAGATGAAATCACGCGTTCGCCCATTCATACCGCTGGAAAAGTCGGAGCAGAGCCGGGATATGCGCTGCGATTTCCTAGACTCGTCGCATTCAGAGAGAAGGATAAAAAGCCCGAGGATGCAACGACCGTGGAAGAGTTGATTGAAATGTACCAAAGTCAAGGAAAGAGAGAGGGTGCTTGAAATTCTCGCAAAGCATCCCTTCTCTAGAGAAAATATATTTTCGTTTCATAGCAATAATGGATGAGATAATGCCACATTAATAGTGGATGAGATAATATAAATACTTGACAAAGTGCCAGATATGACCTATACTATATGCGGTGAATACAAGAGGAACTCGTTGTAACAAACGGGCAGTCTTCTTTCAGCGGGTCTCTTCTAGCAGTTTCAGCACCAACATACTGGTGTGCTCGGTTGTCCAAACTTGTCTCAACAGGAGCGACACCTCTGAAGCGGTGTGCCTTAACAGAGCGTGAGCCTTTTTGACTATGACGCATCAGTATTGAGACTCTTCCGATGAAAACGTTGGCTTGCTTGAGACACGAGAGCAGATCTCACAGGCACCTCTCACCCAGACTCCCTTCACAGAGGTGAGGGCACCAGAACCTTTGACACCACCAGGCGAGCTTCTCCGGAGGGACGAGCCTTCTGAGTCGGAAAGTGTCCTGGTGAACAAGAAAGGAAGTGCGACATGCTCATCACCACAGCGCATCTCCTCGCTCTGAAGGAGCTTGCGACCGGTGAAGCTGCCGGACACGCTGTGCATACCCTGCCAGAGGATGAATCGCAGGAACACATCTATCGCGAACTTGAACTGCAAGGATTGGTGCTGCTCGAGGTCCCCCGGGCGTACCGGCTCACCTCTGCAGGTCGAGAGGCCCTTGGCATCCTCGCAGCCATGCGCAAAGCAGCAGGGCAAGCGCAAGGCCCCTACACCCCACATCCACACCCCTTGCCCCTACAATTTGAAGAGCATAAGAACGACTGGCGCTTTCTTGGCTCCGATATTCTGGCCGCATTGCATGCGGCACAGCAAAAGAAGGGACGAATCGGTCCTTTGACAGCGCAGATGTTGAGTGCTCGTGGGTTGACTGAGAGCGTTCACGATACACTGGAAGAGCAGCCCGCTATACGCCTGAATCAGCATGGTGAAGCATGGATAGACTTTGCCATCCGTTACCCACCACGATTGGAGATCAATAGTGATCTGGCCAATTCCATTCGTCACATGCATCCAGGCTATACTGGCAGTCCTGACATTAACATGCCAGGTGAGCACATCCCTCTGCTTGAAGCGATGGACCTGCTCACCTGGTCTGTGCCAGAAAGAACCATCTATGCATTGACAGCACTGGGACGGGCAGTGTACGAAGCACTGCTCAAAGAAGGATATGCAGGGCCAGGGCAAGCCTCGCCCCTACACACTGTGCTCGACGAACCGATCCTGGAGATGCTGGTCTTGCTGGTAAACCAGGGAAGCAAAGCTCTCACATCTGAGCAAATGCTGAATTTGCAAACGCTGGGTTATGTGGAGCTCGATGGGACAGTGAGTGCGGCTGGACAGGCAGCCATACGGGCGTATTCACTGCTCGTAGCTCCCCGATTTATCGAGGGAGAGCGCCCAGAACAGATCCGTACCTTTGCGATTACTGAGCCTGAGATCGAACTTTTGGCAGCGGTAAAGCAGCTTACTGAACCCGCCAATAGTCCTCAACTGCAGGCCGATAAAAAGACGCTCCATCGGGTGCTTGTCGATCGAATGGTCAAACGCTACCAGGAATTAGTAGGTCGCTATGGAAGGACCATAAAAGAGCGGTCGGCCAAAAAACGCCAGGCTGTAGCGCTGCTTGAGCAGCTGAAGGATCATGACGAGTGGTTCAACACGTTCTGGGATCTTGATGAATTGCTCGTGAGCCTGGAAGCCTTTGATCTTCTGCATGCTGAAGTTGCAGAGGCAAAAACCGTGTATCGGTTGACTCCAAACGGTCTCAAGATCCTGGCGGAGCAACAAGGAAGTTCACGAGATATTACGGCGACAGCTGTCAAAGTGCTGACAACCGCTGTCACTCGCTTTCATGCCCCCGCGGACTCATGGGTAGAGCAAGCACGAGAGGAAGGGCTAATAGGCACGGGGGGAGTCAGCAAGTCTGGTCGTTTCTATGCTGATCTCGCAGAGCACTGTGCACGCAAGCCAGCGTTAACGCGAGAGGAAGCCGAAGTGCTGGTGAATCTGCCTGAAACAGTGAGGGAGACAGGCTCATCACACCGCCTGGCCTCGACTTCTACAGCGAAGGATCAATCCTCGCTCGCTGAGGAAAAGCAAGGCTGGGCATTCGAGAAGCTCGAAGGGCGTGGGCTGATTGAGCGACTGGTCGATGGTCAGGTCATGCGTACGGAGGCAGGCCAGTTATTGGCAAAGGCAGTGAGTGGAGCCTTGCAGCTTGGGCACCCGGTAACGCCAGCTATCGTCCGCTTACTCGCAGCGATTCGGCAAGTAGGAACGCTCTATGTCAAGGAACAGAAGGTTCGCATACAGCCTGAGAAGTGGGCAGAAGTGGAGCGTCTGACGGGTCTGGGGCCGCAAGAGTTCCAGGAAACCGTTCATATCGCGCGCATGGGGCATTACATCGGGGAGGTGAATATCACCGAGGCTGGTTTGGACCTCCTGGCAGTCCAGGAACAACTCATCTAAAGTTGCTGAAGCATTGAAGGAGTACCACCGATGAAACTCGACATGATGGAAAAGCAAAGTATACCTGACACCTTCGAGGAGACAAGTACGATGAGCGATTTGGGGCTACTGATCTTACGGCTGGCGGCGGGAGGATTGGTGGCTGGCCATGGATCACAAAAGCTCTTCGGCTGGTTCAGCGGGCCTGGTCTGAAGGGGACAGTTGGCTGGCTTGAGTCGCTGGGTCTAAAACCTGGGACTTTCTGGGCTGCTGTTGCTTCTGGATCCGAGTTTGGCGGTGGGGTGCTCACCACCCTGGGCTTCCTCCACCCGCTTGGCCCCTTTGGCACAATGGGGGCGATGATCATGGCGACGGTCAAGGCTCACTGGGGCAAACCGATCTGGGCAAGTCAGGGCGGAGCTGAATTGCCTGTCATCAATATGGCTGCAGCCCTCGCTCTCACCCTCACCGGTCCTGGGCGTTTCTCGCTTGATCATGTGCTTGGCATTCGGCTACCGCGTGCACTGGTGATCGCTATAGCACTCGTCGAAGCTGCTACGCTGGCTATCGGGGTCGCGAGTCGTCCAACGCCTCCTCCTACATCTCCGAGCGAAAAGCAAGCAACATCGACCGTCGCAACAGATCAGGCTACTGGAAGCGCTTAAAAGAGCAATGAACATTGAGCACTTTACTGAGAAAGCTCGTGAGGCGATCAGTGACGCAGCCCAGCTAGCCAGACAGTACAATCATAATCAGGTCGAAGTCGAGCATCTGCTTGCTGCCTTGCTTGCCCAGGAAGGCGGTGTGGTACAGCAGGTGATTGCGAAGGTCGGCGGCAATCTCGCAGCGGCACAGCGCATCGTCAATAACGAACTTGAGCGCATGCCGCATGTCTATGGTGGCAGTGAGCCGGGCATTTCGCCTCGCCTGCGCAAGGTGCTGGAAGATGCCTGGCGCGAGATGGGCACCTTCCATGATGAGTACCTGAGCGTGGAGCACATGCTGCTGGCTATGTTCAATGTCAGCGATGGAGCCATACAGCGTGCATTGAATGCGGCAGGGCTCACGCGTGACAATGTGTTGCAGGCCCTCACCTCTATTCGCGGTGCACAGCGGGTGACCGACGCTAATCCGGAGGGCAAATACCAGGCGTTGGAGAAATATGGCCGCAACCTCACACAACTGGCAGCTCAGGGTAAACTCGACCCGGTAATCGGGCGCGACGAGGAGATCCGGCGTGTCATTCAGGTACTGAGCCGCCGTACGAAAAATAATCCAGTGCTGATTGGTGATCCTGGCGTGGGGAAAACGGCGATTGTTGAGGGCCTGGCCCAGCGCATCGTGCGTGGCGATGTCCCAAAGACCCTGGTCGGCAAGCAGGTGGTCGCGCTTGATCTGAGTGCGCTGGTCGCAGGGGCCAAGTATCGCGGCGAATTCGAGGAACGCCTGAAGGCCGTGCTGAAGGAAGTAACGAGTTCCGAAGGCAATATTATCCTGTTCATTGACGAACTGCATACACTGGTCGGCGCGGGTGCAGCGGAAGGCGCAATGGATGCCTCCAACATGCTCAAACCCATGCTGGCCCGCGGCGAACTGCACTGTATCGGCGCCACCACACTCGATGAGTACCGCAAGCACATCGAGAAAGATGCCGCCCTGGAGCGCCGCTTCCAGCCCATCCTGGTCGATCAGCCCTCGGTTGAAGATACGATTAGCATTTTGCGTGGCCTCAAGCAGCGCTACGAGGTCCATCATGGCGTGCGCATCCAGGATAGCGCACTCGTTGCCGCCGCCGTCCTATCCAACCGCTACATCACTGATCGTTTCCTGCCTGACAAGGCGATTGACCTGATAGACGAGGCAGCTAGCCGCCTGCGGGTGGAGTTAGATAGTACGCCCACGGAGATTGATGCGCTTGATCGCCGCATCCGGCAGTTGCAGATCGAGCAAGAAGCGTTACGGAAGGAAACGGATCCCGCCAGCCGTGAGCGGTTGGCCAGGGTCGAGCAAGAGATTGCGAACCTCAATGAGCAACTGCACGCGCTAAAGCTCTCGCTTGAGGGTGAACGCGAGCCGGTCGAGGCCATTCGCCGCCTGAAGAAAGAGCTAGAACAGGCGCAAGTTGACCTGGAAAAGGCCGAGCGCGAATACGACTTTGGCAAAGCGGCGGAACTCCGGCATGGGACGATTCCACGGCTGGAGCAACAACTGCGTGAGATGGAAGCGAAGCTCTCCGGCATCCAGGGTGCGCGTATGCTCAAGGAAGAGGTCGATGCTGAGGATATTGCAGAGATCGTCTCGAAGTGGACGCATATCCCTGTCTCCAGGTTGATGCAGGGCGAAGTGCAGAAGCTGATCACGATGGAGGAACGCCTGCACGAGCGCGTTGTGGGACAGGAGCAGGCGTTGCAAGCGGTCTCCGACGCGATTCGTCGTGCGCGTGCGGGCCTGCAAGACCCCAATCGTCCCCTGGCCAGCTTCCTCTTCCTGGGACCAACAGGTGTTGGGAAAACGGAATTGGCACGCGCCCTGGCCGAATTCCTGTTCGACGTTGACATCCTCCCGCCCCGTAGAACGGGGCGGGATTCCAACGGTCACCCGTTGGCTTTCCTGCTTCGTCGAGTCGTGCCAGGTTTGGCTTTCACCGCCCCAGGTCTTACCGCCTCTCCACAGGCTGCCACCGCGAGCCCCGCGGCCAACACGTTTTTAGCGGCATTGATATCACGGTCATGGAAGGTGTGACACTCAGGACACAGCCAGAACCGTTCATCGAGAGAAAGGGTTTGGAGAACATGCCCACAATGAGAACAGCGTTTCGAACTGGGGTACCACTTGTCAATCTTGACCAGGGTCCGCCCATACCACTGCGCTTTGTACTCCAGTTGGCGCACGAACTCACCCCAGCCCACATCCGAGATGGACTTGGCCAGGCAGTGATTCTGGAGCATGTTCTTGACCGAGAGACTCTCGACGCAGATCACTTGGTTCTCGTGAACGATGCGAGTCGAGAGTTTGTGCTGATAATCCCGTCGCCGATCTGCTATCTTGGCATGGTGACGCGCGACCTTGAGACGTGCCTTGGCTCTGTTCTTGCTTCCCTTTTTCTTCTTCGCAAGTCGTCGGCTCGCTTTGGCCAGTTTCTTCTCGTCTTTGCGGAAGAACTGCGGATTGCCCACCTGCTCGCCTGTCGAGAGGATCACCATACTCAAGAGTCCCAGGTCCAGGCCAACTTGTTTGTTCACAACGGGAAGCGGCTTCACATCTTCCTCGACGAGGATGGACACGAAATAGCGACCCGCCGTATCTTTGGTCACAGTCACGGTGGTGGGCTTGCATCCCTTGGGCAAGGGACGGGACCACACGATATCGAGAGGCGCATCCATCTTGGCAAGCCGGAGGTGGATTCCATCCCACTTGAAGGCCGAGGTGGTGTATTCGGCGGCTTGCTCGCCATGCCTGCTTTTGAAGGTGGGATAGTGGGCACGGCCTTCAAAGAAGTTTCTAAAAGCTTTATCCAGATGGCGCAAGGCTTGTTGTGTGGGCACACACGACACCTCATTGAGCCAGGAGTATTCCGGTTGTTGCTTGAGTTGGGTAAGCATGGCAGAAGTCTCATCATAGTAGATGCGCTTCTGCTCTTGATAGTAGGCGTCCGTGCGCAGACGCAGTGCCCAGTTGTAGACGAAACGCGCACAGCCAAAGGTCCGAGCAAGATTCTGCTTCTGCTCGTCGGTGGGATACCATCTGTACTGGTAAGCGCATTTCTGTTTCATGCTTTACATTGTAGCAGATACGTCGTGAAATATCAACAGTTTTTGCGCCTGCGGGCGCGCTCTTTCCTCCCGCCCCATTTAATGGGGCGGGTATCCACAACGGAGTTTCTATGATCGTGCTGCCACGTGACTCTAAAAATAGGAAGGGTGAGAACAGTTTCTCACAGAACTAGCCGCCGTGAGTGTCATCCCTGTGGCTCTTGTCACTCCAGCCCGAGACCAGGAACGAGATGGGCCACCCCCTCGGTGATCACGATCAGGACCTGGTCGACCATCTGTTCTGCCGATGGAGTTCTCCCTCCACGGCTCCATTGGACTGCCGCCCCAAATATCGCCCAACTCATCACCAGCGCTATCGTTTCTCTCGGCACCCGCCAGGCTGTTTCCGAGGCAGGAGCCTGCTCGAGCCAGCTCACGAAGAGCTTAGCGAGTTCCTGTTGCACGGCCCGCTCAAATAAGGGCTCAAACGGCGTGGCAGTAGGCTGGCACTGGTTATGCACTTCTGGGAGGAAGTCAAATACTGCCCCGATGAGCACGCGCAGGGTAGTCACTTCCCACCTGGACCCAGGGGGCAGTTTGCTAGCCACCTCCCGCTGAAACTGCTTGCGGATGATGGAATCCACCAGCTCATATTTGTCTTCAAAGTGGGCATAAAAGGTGGCTCGATTGAGCGTCGCCCGCTCGGCGATGTCCTGGACGGTAATAGACGCAAAACACTTTTCTTGGGAGAGCTCCTGCAAAGCCTGCTGCAAGAGCTGATGGGTCCGCTTGACGCGGGGGTCAACACCTTTCACCTCTGTCATCATAGGATCCTCTCCTGACTGGCTCGCGTTTGCTGGAGCCGGATGCATGGACACGCCTCAGCACTATTCTTCTGGTGTGGCCGCGCCAACATAGGCGCAGCGTTGTTCATTGATCGCCATGAAATCATACAATAGTATTATATATCGCGATTACTGATTACGCAACGGGTGATAGAAAAAGTCATCGTTTAGTAAGATTGTTCTATTCCATGACCACTGGTCTTGCCGTCCCTTTTGGCTGTGGGCGCATGGGGATCAGGAGTACCATTTGGTGCAACAGCTGGTAGGGTTACCCTACCGCTACTCTCTCTCCCCGATCGACTGTTGCATTTTCCACTCAGCCAGGCGTATCACCTGCTCGACTGGTACCGTCTCAGGCGCCTCGTCCTGTCTGTGTGCCTGCTGGAGACGCTTCCACTCAGCCAGGTACATCACCTGCTCGACCGGCACCGTCTCAGGCGCCTTGGCCTGTTGTCGTGCCCGTTGGAGACGCTTCCTCCTGTGGGCATCACGCATGTTGAGGCTAATAGCGAGCGTCACCCAGACCACCAGGAATAACATCATGAGATCAAGAATGATAATAACGGGATTGTCGAGCACAGGAGCACCTTTCCATTTCAGAGATCCTTCAGGACACATCACGGTCTCGTGGTCGCGTCTACCAATGTCCCACCATGTCGCCACAATGGTGTGGCGAAAACGTTTGAGGGACCGCAAGAGACACGAAGTCAGTTTCCCGTGCAGCTGTTGCGTAACTCGCATTTGTCATATATAATACTACTGTATGATTTCGCGGCAATCAATGGACAATGCTGTGTTTCTGTTGGTTAGACAACACCAGAAGGAAAGTGATGAGGTATGTCCATGCATGCATATGGTTCCCAGAAACGCGAACCAGTCAGGAGAGGAGCCTATGGTTACTCATGTCAAAGGTATGGATCCGCGCGTCAAGCGGACCCATCAGCTCTTGCAGCAGGCTTTGCAGGAGCTCATGCGAGAGAAGCGCTTTGCCTCCATTACCGTCCAGGACATCGCCGAGCGGGCGACGCTCAATCGAGCCACCTTTTATGCCCACTTTGAAGATAAATATGAGTTGCTAGATTCTATCGTCCGCGAAAAGTT
>WNFT01005665.1_pt1 | contig 10943 bp, 5 predicted proteins | sample 5400191 | NCBI WGS metagenome assembly WNFT01 (sample SAMN13153359, study PRJNA577476) | soil metagenome | isolation source: 80 cm saprolite under Madrone tree | place: USA:California | collected 2016-06-14
GGAGATTCTTGGCCTGGGCCTGGGCCCAGACGAGGCGGGGAGCCAACAGCAGAGGCAGGGGAGCGGCCAAGAATGCCCGGCGCGTTAGCTTTCCGCTCATAGATGCCGATCATTCTACCGAGAAGGGCCAAACGCCGCAATGCTCGGAGATTCCTGTATTTATGATACGTTATTCCCCTCCCGCCCCACACTTATGGGCGTTTAGCCAACCAAGTCGGAGGGAGACAAGCCGCGCATGCGGAAGACCCGTCGGGTGGTGATTACCGGCCTCGGGGTCGTCGCGCCGAACGGCATCGGCAAGGATGCCTTCTGGGATGCCCTTAAAGCCGGCAAGTCCAGCGTGGACTACATCACCGCCTTCGACCCGTCCTTGTATCCGTGCAAGGTAGCCGCCGAAGTTAGAGACTTCAACCCGGCGGACTTTATGAACCCCCGGAGGGCCAAACACCGAGGACGTTTCTCACAGTTTGCGGTTGCAGCTGCCAAGTTGGCTCTTAGTGATTCGCATATCGATTTGTCATCTGAGGTGCCAGAACGAGTTCTTGCCTGCATAGGCACTGCGATGAATGGTTCTGGAGACGTCTACGAGATTGCCCGTATTGCTTTCGAAAAAACGGGCGTGGGCGGGATTCCATTGATGAGCGGAATAGAATTCGCAGCCCATGCACCGGTAAGCCACGTTTCGATGGAACTGGGGATACGTGGACAAGGGATGACTTTGTCTTCGGCATGCGCAACGGGTTTGGATGCAATCGAATGGGCGCGTACTCAAATACAGGACGGGCGTGCTGATGTAGTGTTCGCCGGTTGTACAGAGGCGCCCATTTTTGAGTTCTGTTTTGCGACTCTTTGTGCGCTAGGAGCGCTTTCAAAGTTCGACGATCCACCTCACCGCGCCTCTCGTCCCTACGATCTTCGAAGAGACGGTCTAGTGTTAGGTGAAGGCGCAACAGTGTTTACTGTGGAAAGTCTTGAACATGCCCTCGAACGGGGAGCCACCATCTACGGTGAGGTCCTGGGCTATGGTGGTGGAAATGAGGGAGGATATGGCAGCAAAGTCAACGCACCTGAACTCGCTCTCGCGGATGCGCTCAGGAAAGCTCTGCAGGATGCCCATGCATCTGCCAGTTCTATCGACTACATCAACACGCATGGAAATGCGCTGCCGGACTATGACCTCGTCGAAACGCGAGCAATAAAGGAAGTCTTGGGACGCTCGGCATACAACGTACCTATAAGTTCAGTGAAGTCGATGATCGGCCATGCGATGGGTGCTGGAGCAGGATTCCAGATAGCTGCTGCGTGCATGACTCTCACGAATGGCGTACTTCCGCCTACGATCAACTACGATACGCCAGATCCAGAATGTGATCTCGATTGCGTACCCAACGTCGCACGTTCTGCGCGAGTTCGTACGCTACTCATAAATGCGCATGCGATGGGCGGAACTCACTCCGTACTAGTTCTCGGTTACCCAAGAGATCTATGAACGGCGACATCGCGCTTCTCAGTCTCGCCGCTGTGGCCAATCTCGTGCTTGGAGTAGCCGTTCTCGTCAAGAATCCCTACGCTTTGATTCATCGTTACTTCGCGCTCTTTTCTATTTCTGTCGCTACCTGGACTATGAGCAACAGCCTCCTCTCGCTCTTTGCACAATCAGAGTCAGGTTATGTGTGGGCCCGCCTCGCTTTCGCGTCGTCCGCAGTCATAGCAGTAGCTTTCCTCTTATTTGCCACGGTCTTCCCGACTCCGGAACCCCCATCGCCAAGACTTATGCTCACGGCCATGGTTACAGTAGGACTTATTGCCTTCGCCGCATCCTTTACCGCACTGATTGTTAGGGGCACGGCTTCGAGTGGTGGAAGGCTTCAAGTTCTCTACGGACCCCTTCACCGACCTTTCGGTCTCTACTTCGTTTCCTGCTTCGGATTTAGTTTGTACCTTCTGACGAGAAAGCTACTTCGCTTGCGGGGAATCCAGAAACTTCAGCTTCGATATCTCTTCTTTGCGGTTCTCACAGCCGCAGTCGGAGCAACTGTTACGAATCTGGTCATCCCTATCGTTTCTCACACATCTGAGTTTTCTCGATACGGTCCCCTCTTCGGAATTTTAATGGTAGCGGTAATTGCACACGCCATCATTCGCCATCGTCTGCTCGACATTCGGGTCGTTATACGCCAGGGCGCCGTATACGTATGTTCAATAGTGGCGGTGGCTGCATGTTTCTTTCTTGCGGAGGAACTCCTTCATCGCGTTACTGGCTACACTCAAAACACGATCCCTCTCCTCGAAGCACTCACCCTTGCGGTCCTCGTGGCGATCTTCTTTCAGCCGTTGAAGTCCCTGGTCCAAACGTCTCTAAATACGTACTTGTATCGGAACAAATACGACTATCAAAGAACGTTACGTGATGCTAGTCATCACCTCACGACTATGCTCGCTCTTCAACCCCTTCTTGAGTATCTGGCTGAGGTGATTGACGACACCTTGCGGGTCGATCGGGTCCTAGTGTTTCTCAAGGACCCAACAACAGGTGCGTTCCTCGAGAAATTTTCGCGCGAGGCCAGCGAAGGCTCTCAAAAACTGCGGCGACTTTCCGAAGAAAAATCGCATCTCACCGCATACCTGGCTTCCACGCGTCGAGCCTTGGTGAGAGAAGATGCTATTCGTGAACCGGGACATATTGCTTCGCTAAATGAAGCTGCTCAGGAATTGGCTGCCTTGCGCGGTGATCTCGCGTTGCCCATTCTCGATGACCAGCGACTCTCGGGTCTAGTCATTGTCGGACCTAAGCGCTCCGGAGACGCATTCTTCGGTGAAGACCTCGACTTGCTCTGGACATTGGTTACGCAAGCTAGCCTAACCATGAAGAACGCGCAGCTCTATCAGCAGGTCGTCCTAATCAACGAATACGTCGAGAACATTCTTCGCACCATGGACAGCGGTGTGATCACGGTGGATGGAAACGGTCAGGTTGCGCTATGCAATTCGACCGCAGAGCGGCTAACTGGGCTACCGAAGCTCGAACTAGCCTCGCTGACTGTGGACTCACTGCCAGCAGCTCTTGGTCTTCAGCTAAAGGCCACGCTCGGTGACGGCCTTGCGCGATCACAAACAGAAGTTAGCCTTGAGATCGATAAGGATAAGAGAGTGCCCCTAGCGTGCTCGACGTCTGCCCTTAGGGATGATCAAGGTCAAATTATCGGTTCTCTCATGGTCTTTAGTGACGTCTCAAAGATAAAGGAGCTCGAGAATGAGAAACGCCGAGCCGAACGGCTTGCATCATTCGGCTCGCTTGTCTCAGGCATTGCACACGAGATCAAGAATCCCCTCGTGGCAATCAAGACGTTCGCTGAGCTTCTACCCGAACGGTTTTCTGATTCCGACTTTCGCGAGGATTTCTCAAAAGTTGTTGGAACAGAAATCGACCGTATTGACGGCCTCGTGGGTCGGCTTCGCAGTCTCGCCGCGCCGGCACCTCAATCGGTTGGGCTCACAGACGTACGTGAGCCACTTCTTGAAACTCTGTCTCTCCTTCGGGGCCAATTTGAACAGACTCGGACCACTGTAAGTCGAGAACTGGGAAGCTCCCGGCTCCTCGTAGCAATTGATCCTGCACAGATCAAGCAACTCTTCCTGAACCTTTTTTTGAATGCGATAGAAGCGATGGGCCAAGGTGGAAAGCTCAGAGTCCATACAGGCCGTCGGCATCGACAGGGACAATATTGGGTATACGTAGAGGTTGAGGACACAGGCCCGGGAATCCCTGAGGGTCTTCGGGCCAAGATTTTCGAGCCCTTCTTCACAACAAAGGCCACTGGTTCTGGACTTGGGCTAGCCATTTGCCGAAGCATCACTGACGCTCATCGGGGAACCATCAATTTATATTCGGAAGGCTTGGGCCGTGGCACCCTTGCCACTATTGAGTTCCCGGCTGCAGATGCCTTAGCAGAAGCGTCACAGCGGGCGACAGTGGGAACGTATTGAATCCGCTAACGGGTTACCGCGATCTGCCGGCGCGAACGGAGTAGGTGTCAAAATGACCCAGGTCGTCGATCTAAGCTCGTTGTATCTCCTTCTCATCGGAACATTGAACCTGGCGATCGGCATCTATGTCTTCTACAGAAGCTCCCGGAATCCCCTGAATCGCTCGTTCACTTTCCTTGCTGTCACATTGACTGCGTGGACTCTGGCCCTCGCGCTTGGGCGGCTTTACCCAGACGTCTACCTACAGGCATTGCGCGTAGCATTCGCCGCCGGTACCTTGGTTCCAGTCGGCATTGTTGTATTCGTCGAGAGATTTCCAGTTTCTCAAGAAACCCGATCCCTCAGCGGTCTTTGGTTGATTGGTCCGGCGGCATTGTTGCTTGTATTCCTCTCCTTCTCTGATTTGGTCGTGAACGGTAATACGCTTCAGCCCCACGGTATGCAAGCAACTTACGGCCCTTTGCATCCTGCATATGCCATCTATCTTCTCCTATGTTTTGCTTATGTCGCCAAGGTCCTAGCTACAAAGTACAGCATTGCTCGGGGCTTGGCCCGCGTTCAAGTTCGGTACGTGTTTTTTGCCTTCGTCATTCCGGGACTGCTTGCCACAATCTCGAACGCCATTGTGCCATTCGTTTTCAAGACTTCCGCCTACAGTCGATATGGACCTGTTTTCACGCTTCTATTGCTCGGCCTTGTCAGCCACGCAATCATTCGCCATCGATTGATGGACATTCGGGTAGTCATACGCCGCAGCGTTGTCTACTTGGCAGCATTCGCCGCGACGGGAGGAATTTTCGTCTCTCTTCTAGTCGGATCGACCCTTCTCTTCCCGTACGAACACTGGTTTACGAGCCTCGAAATCGCTCTCGCCCTGGCCGTAGCAGTACTATTTCAACCGCTGAAGGCTTGGCTGCAACTGTCATTCGATCGATATCTATACCGTGATCCATACGACTATCCCCAGGTCATTCGTGAGACAAGCAGAACTCTTAGCAGGACCATAGAACTCGCAGACATCTTGGATTGCATTGGCCGAGTAATCCGAGACACGTTCAAACCCGAAACGACCATCATATATTTGCTCCCGGAGAATGAGACAGAATTCGAAGAAGTTTGGGGAACACCAGAAACGAAGGATAGCCATCTCGAGTCGTCATCGACCTTGGTAGAACAAGCGAGAGGCACACAGGTTCTCGTTTTTCGTGATGAACTCAGCACGCGACCTAACAGCGACGAAGCTCTCGCTCAGATGGACCGAGATGGTATCGACGTCCTCGCTCCGCTGGTCGAGGAGGGGCGGCTTTTCGGTCTTATCGCCGTGGGGCCCAAGCGGTCGGGGAATCCCTACTTCAGCAACGATGCCGACCTGCTGCAGACCCTCGCGCACCAGTCCGCCATCGCCATCCGGAACGCGCAGACGCACCAGCGCGTGGTGCAGGTCAACGAGGAGCTGCAGAAGACGCTGGCCACCATCGAAAACGGCGTGGTGGTGGTCGGTGCTCGGCGGCGCATCACGGTGTTCAACAAGGCCGCGGAGGCCTTGACGGGGCTGACGGGGGGAGGCATGTGCGGCCACGGGATTGAGCAGCTGCCTCCCGTGCTCGCCCGCCTGCTCGAGGCCGCGCTGGAGAGGCACGAGGCCCGCTCCGAGGTCGAGATCGCGCTGCCCGACGCGGCCGGCCAGCTCGTCCCGCTGATGTGCACCACCTCGCTCCTGCGCAATCCGCAGGGCGGCGTGGTGGGCGCGGTGGCCGTCTTCAGCGATCTCTCACGCCTCAAAGAGCTCGAGCACGAGCGTCGGCGAACCGAACGCCTCGCCTCCATCGAGGCCATCGCCTCGGGCATGGTGCACGAGATCCGCAATCCCCTCGTGGCCATCAAGACCTTCACGCAGCTCTTGCCCAGTCGCTTCGACGACGCGAACTTCCGGGAGAGCTTCTCCCGCGTGGCGGGGCGCGAGATCAACCGCATCGATGAGCTGCTGGAACGTTTCCGGACCCTGGCCTCCGCCTCCCGCCAGTCCATGGAGCCCGTCGACATCACGGTGCCCATTCGTAACACGCTCGAACTACTGCAGCCTCAGCTCGACGGGCGCGGCATCAGCCTGCGCCGGGTCGGCGACACGAGCCCCCGGCCCGTGCTCGGCAATGCGTCTCAGTTGGAGCAGCTTTTCTTGAACCTGTGCTTAAATGCCCTCGAGGCCATGGACCCCCACGGCGAGCTCACCGTACGAGTGGCCGACCTCTCCGACGGGGGCGGTTCCACGCTGCTTGTCGAGGTCTCTGATACCGGCGCGGGTATCCCTGAAGAGCTCTTGGGTCGGATCTTCGATCCCTTTGTGACGACCAAGACCAAGGGCACGGGGCTCGGATTGGCCATCTGCCGCGCCATCGCGGACGCGCATCGGGCCATCTTGCGCGTGCGCAACAACATCGGCCGGCCGGGCTGCACTTTCACCATCGAGTTTCCCGTGCCGGCGGCCGCCCGCACCCGAGTCCCCGCGTGAGAACCGTCCTCCTCGTCTCGGAGGACGACGCGCTCGGGGCTCGCTTGCTGCGGGTCCTCAGCGACTGCTCGATCTTTCCCTCCCGGACGGACGACGACGCCCTGCGCACCCTCCGGCTCACCGAGGTGGACCTGATCCTGAAGCAGGTGGCCAGCCCGCCCGGTGACCTCGAGAGCTTCATCGCCAAGGCGCGCCAGCTTCGACCCACCGCGGTCATCGTGTGCATCCTGCCCGCCGACGGGCTCACCCCGGATGACGAGCTGGCCGTCGAGGGCGCGGATTTCGCCCTCCTCCAGCCCTTCACCACCCCGCACCTGCGCGGGGTGCTTCGCCAGGCGGACGAGAAGCTGCTCCTCCTGCAGGAGGTGGCGGCCCTCCGCACGGCCCGGCGGCCCGTGGCCCTGGGCACGTTGACCGAGGACACGGACGCGGCGCCCGAAGCCTCCGCGCGCGACCTGACGCAGGTGGCGCGCGAGTTCGCCAAGGCCCTCGCCGCCGGCTTCGATCTGCCCCGCGTGCTCGATCTGTTCCTCGATGCCGTCTCCGAGCTGGCCCGGCCGAGCCGGAGCGCCATCCTCCTCGCCGAAGACGAGCACCGCCAGTACCGCGTGCGGGCCTCCCGAGGCCTCGCGCCACACCTGGTCGACTCCGTCAGCCTCTCGGCGGACAGCGGGCTGCCCCTCTGGCTCATGACCGAGGGGCGCCTGATCCAGATCGACGAGGCCCAGGCGCGCGCGACGGAGTCGGCGGGGCGGGAGATCGCCCGCGAGATGGCCGTACTGCAGGCCGTGGTCGCCATTCCCCTCGCCTCCCACGGCGAGCTCGTGGGCATCCTGCTCCTCGGCCAGCGCATCACGGGCGGCGCCTACAACCGGCGCGATGTCGAGACGCTCTTCAACCTCGCCAGCCCGCTCGCCACGGCCATCCGCGACATCCGTGTCCATCACCAGCTCCAGTACCAGCAGGAATTCACCGAGCGCATCCTGCAGCGCATGTCGAGCGGGGTCATCTCCATCGGCCCCGAGCAGCGCGTGGTCATGATGAACCGGCGGGCCGAGGAGATCCTGGGCATGGCCGCCAAGGACGTGCTCAACCGCGATCTCCGCGTCCTGCCCTCGCCCCTCGGCGATCTCCTCTACGAATCGCTCTCGCGCGGCAGCTCCGTCACCCGCAGCGAGATCCAGCTCGCCCTGCGCAGCCTGCCCCTCGAGGTGTCGACGTACCCCGTGATGGGCGAGGGCGCGGCCCCCATGGGCGCGGTGGTGGTCTTCGAGGACATGACGGCGCAGCGTCAGCTCGCCCAGGAGCGGCGCTCCGCCGAGCAGCTCCAGCTCCTCACCCGGGTCGTGGCCCGCATCGCCGACGAGATCAAGAACCCCCTCGTCTCCATCAACGCCTTCATGGAGCTGCTGGGCGAGCGCTACGACGACGTGAGCTTCCGCCAGCACTTCACCGCGGTGGTGGGGCGGGACGTGCGGCGCCTCGTGCAGCTCTTCGACAAGCTGGCCGCCCTCGTCAACGAAGGCGACTACAAGCGCGACATCGTCGACATGCGGACGGCCATCGAGGAGTGCCTGGTCGAGATGGGCGTGCCCGAGATGCCGGCCGGCCCCGCCGCCGCGCGCCTCCTCACCTTCACCGACGAGACGACCCAGAAGCTCGTGACGGTGAACTTCTCGTACGAGGGCCACGCCTTCCTCGTCAAGGGTGACCGGGCCATGCTCAAGAAGGCCGTGGCCTACCTGATCTGGTACCTCCTGCGCCGGACCCCGGGCCAGGACGCCAAGATCGCCGTGGCCGTGTCGCATCCCGCTTCCGAGGAGCATCTGCGCATCACCGTCGCCTCCCGGACCGCGGAGGTCCGCCCCGACGAGCTCCTGGCCATCTTCGATCCCATCCAGGTCGTGCAGGAAAACCTCATCGACGTGGGGCCCTGCGTCAGCCAGCGCATCCTGGAGGCCCTGAGCGGGCAGCTCGAGGTCAAGCAGGGCCGGGCCGAGGTCACCTTCACGGCCGTGCTGCCGGCGGCACGCGCATGAGCGATCGCGCCCGCATCCTGGTGGTGGACGACGAGATCGGTCCGCGGGAGTCCCTGCGGATGATCCTCAAGCCGAGCTACGAGATCGCCACCGCGGACAGCGGGGAGACGGCGCTCAAGACGCTGCCCGGCTTCAACCCCGATCTCGTCTTCATGGACATCAAGATGCCGAAGATGGACGGCATCGAGCTGCTGCGCCGGATCAAGGCCATCGATCCGACCATCGAGGCCGTCATGATCACGGCCTACGCCTCCCTGGACACCGTGAAGAACGCCCTCACCCACGGCGCGTTCGAATACCTGATCAAGCCGTTCAGCCGCATGGATCTCGAGGAGACGGTGCGGCGGGCCCTCGCCCGGCGCCAGGCGGAGCTGGGCAAGAGCAACCAGCTGTCCACCCTCGTCAACGAGATGCGCGCCCTGTCCACCAAGACGCGCACCCTCGAAGAGGAAGCGCGGCGCGAGCAGGCCGAGCAGTCGCTCCGCGTGACGCAGCTGTCGATCCTGCGCGAGATCTCGCGCGGCATCCTGGGCCAGCTCGAGCTGGGAGAGCTGACGGAGGGCATCACCACCCAACTCAAGGAGTCGCTGGGCTACGACGAGGCCTCGGTGTACCTGGGCGATTCCTTGCCGGATGGCGTCCAGGCCGACGGCGCCATCGTGTGCCCCATTCATGACGCCGGGGCCACCGTGGGCTTCCTCGTGGTCGCCAACCGGTCGAGCGCCCGGCCCATCGATCCTCGCGAGCGCGAGCTGCTCGACATGCTCGCCGACTCGCTCGCCGTGGCCATCCGCAACTCGCGCCTCTACACCGAGGTGGCCGAGACCAAGCGCTCGCTCGAGCGCCTCGTCAAGTCCGCGGGCGACGCCATCATTTCCTTCGACCGGAAGGGCAGCATCACGGGCTGGAACCCGGCCGCCGAGAAGATCTTCGGCTACACGGCGGCGCAGGCCCTCGGCAAGTCACTGCGCGGCGTCTTCCCCGAGCAGTACGAGCGGGCGGCGCGCCTGGCCCTCTCCGGGGAGAAGCCCGTGGCCGCCTTCGATCTCAGCGCCAAGAACGCCGATGGCAAGCAGTTGACCCTCGCGGTGACGCTGTCCGGGGTGGCGGGACGCGAGGGCAAGATCGACGGGCTCCTCGCCATCGTGCGCGACATGACCTCCCAGCGCGAGCTCGAGACGCAGATGCACCAGTCCGAGAAGCTCACCGCCCTCGGGCAGGTGGCGGGCGGCATCGCGCACGACTTCAACAACCTGCTCCAGGCCATCCTTGGCTACTCCCAGCTGATGGGCAAGAACCTGTCCAACATGGAAGTGGTCAAGCGCGGTCTCGCCGTCATCGAGACGGCCGCCACCGGAGGGGCGGAGACGGTGCGGCGCATCCAGAAGTTCGCGCGCCTCCGGCCCGACGAGCCCTTCATCACGGTCGAGCTCAACCAGGTGGTCCAGGACGCCATCGCCATCACGCGGCCGCGGTGGGAAGAGCGCGTGGCCAAGGGCGGCGTGCCCCTGCGGCTCGACCTGCGCCTGACGCCGCTGCCCGCCGTCATGGGCCGGCCCTCGGAGCTCAGCGAGGTCATCACCAACCTGATCCTGAATGCCATCGATGCCATGCCGCAGGGCGGCACCCTCAGCATCTCCACGCGCCCCGAGGGCAGCGAGCACGTCGTCCTCGCCGTGGCCGACACGGGCATGGGCATGCCCGAGCACGTGCGCAAGCGCGTCTTCGATCCGTTCTTCACGACCAAGGGTGAGGTGGGCACGGGCCTGGGGCTCTCCGTCTCCTACTCGATCATCCAGCGCCACAGCGGCGAGATGCGCGTGGAGAGCGAGCCCGGGCGCGGCACCGTGTTCACCATCGTGCTGCCCGTCGGCACCCCCGAAGTGGATCAGCCGCGCATGCTCATAGAAACGGAAGGCCGGCTGCGTGGGCGCATCCTGCTCGTGGACAACGAGCTTCCCGTCATGCACATCCTGGGCGAGATGCTGAACGAAGCCGGCCACCACGTCCTGCCCGTGTCCAGCGGCACCGAGGCCGTGCGGGTCTTCGTGCCCGGCGGGTTCGACCTCGTCCTGTGCAATCTCGGGATGACGGGGCTGACAGGCTGGGACGTGGCGGAGCGAGTGCGCACGTCCGACCCTAACGTGCCCGTGGTCTTCATCACGGGCTGGGGGCTCCAGGCCGAAGACCGGGAGCGGTGCCGTCAGCTTGGGGTGGAGACCGTGCTCTTCAAGCCCGTGCGCCCCATCGAGCTCCACCATGCCGTGCAGGACGCCCTCGCCGACCGCGAGCGCCGCAAGCAGCACCCCGCCTGAGCGGCCGGCGCGGGCTACCTCGTCGGGAGATGGTGACCCCGGCGGGATTCGAGAGGGTCACCGTCCGTCCCTCGTAACGTCACGGTTCTTCGC